>Ga0181469_100914_pt1 | contig 11208 bp, 8 predicted proteins | sample InSIn2SAF170_2_FD_119081 | JGI IMG/M metagenome (GOLD analysis project Ga0181469, IMG submission 119081) | Clean room microbial communities from NASA Spacecraft Assembly Facility at Jet Propulsion Laboratory, Pasadena, California, USA -... ... | reverse complement strand
CTCCCCCCCCCTTAGGAAGCAATGGTACCCATTGCATTGAGTTTCTTCATGAGATGAGGAGACTTCTGCTGAACTTGGTCCCTCGTGAGCCACTTGCCCTGGTGAAGGAGTTGGCCTGCTTTGACAACTCGATATAGTTGGATCCTTTGCTATTGGGTTTTCTCGATATGTGTGTCCATGGTCTGATTATTTGTGGCTTGTTCCATGCAGTCTGGGTTTAACTCTGTTGGTGTGAGTTGTTCAGCAATGTCATATGTGTCCAACAATGGTGGAAAGTAAGGTCGAAGGCGGTCCACATTCAACACTTGGTGCAAACCAAGGAATGGTGGAATACTGAGCTCGAAGGAATTGTCCCCTACTTCCTTGGTGATGGTGTATGGCCCATATCAGAGTGGGCGAAGCTTACGGTGGAGCCCAGCAAGGCACTCCTTCTACAAATGTAGCCAAACTTTTTCACCCACCTAGAACTTTTGTGGCACCCGATGTCGATCATGTCACTGCTTGTACTTATCATTAGCTCTATCAAATATGTCATGGACCTCTTGGAGAATGTGTTGAATTTGAGCAATGAAGTTGTTTGTCTTGTCAGATTCGGACTAGAGATGAGTCGAATCTGCCTGAGTAGATGCAAATGGTATGGCCACATCAATGGGACATAGTGGCTGGAATCTCAAGCCCACCTGAAAAGGGTTGTGGCCAGTCGAGCTATGGAGAGCTCGATTATAGCTGTGTTGGACATAGGGAAGGCTCTTATCCCATGTGTGTGGATGCTTTGAGTTTTACATGCACAGTATGTGTACGATCATCATATTGAAAACCTCTTTTTGGCCATGAGTTTGGGGATGGAAAGTTGTGGACTTAGTGAGCTTGGTGTCCAACATCAACCAGAGATTGGACCAAAATGTATTGAGGAACCAGTTGTCCCAATCTGAGATGATAGACTATGGGATCCCAAAGTGTACCCACACCCGTTCAAAGAAGAGTTTAGCAGTGGCTTCTGTTGTGATATTCTTCTTGCAATCCGCCATAATGGCCATCTTCGAGAATTTGTCGACGACCATAAAAACACAGTTGTTGCCATGCTTAGTATAAGGAAGGCGCAACATGTAATCCATGGAGATGGATTCCCAAGGTCGACTTGTGATAGGCAGTGTAGCATGGAGGCCTTGCTTCTTGATGGTCAATTTCGCAATGGCATAGGCAGTGCGGGATCTGATGTACTTCTCGACATCCTATCGAATATTCGGCCAATAGAAATACTTCTACAGTACTGCCATTGTTTTCTTGACCCTGAAATGCCCAGTAACTCGACTGTAGTGCACTTCCGAAATCATCTTGGCACGCTCACTTGAAGGAACACAAAGGTATCCCAGGTGGCACAATGGTGCATCTAGGAGGTTAAAATCTGGAACTTGTTGAACCTCCAAGAGCATCTGGTATGTGTCAACGAATTATGGGTCGGTTTTGTAGAGAAGTGGCCAATCAAAAGTCTCGTTCCCACAATAATTGAGCATGGTGGTTAACGCCATGATCGATGGTCGGCTGAGGCAATCTGCAACATTATTGGTGATTCCCTTCTTATACTTGATATTCAAATGGAACTATTGCGTCTACATGAACAACAAGGGTCGATGGTCTATGTGGATGATCATTTCCTTCCCCAAAATGAAATGCTTCCATTGTCGGCAGGTCTACACAATGGAATACATCTCTTTGTTACAAGTGGGATACTTTCAGACTATGTCTGAAAGTGTCTCACTGTGATATGCCACTGGATACCCCCATTGATTAAGGACTACCCCAATAGCATAATCAGAGGCATATGTCTTGATCTCAAAAGGTTGTTTCAAGTCTGGTAATGTAAGCACTGGTGCAAGGCAGAGGCGATGTTTCAACTCTACGAATGCCTTCTGTTGATATTTAGACCAAAATAATTTGTCTTTAGACCAAAATAATTTGTCTTTCGCTGCTCCCTTAGTGACTTGACTTAAAGCCAAGTGATATGAGATAACCCCAACATGAGCCTGCGGTAGAAATTGGCAAAACCCAAAAAGTTGTGGAGCTCTGTCAGAGTGGTTGGGGCCTGCCAATGTCGAATGACTTGGATCTTGGATGGATCAATATCCACCCCCCATTCATCAATAATGTATCCTAGATACTGAACCTCGGTCATGCCAAAAGTGCACTTCTCCAAATTGGCACTCAACTTGTGTTTCCACAGTGTTTGGAGAACCTGTCGGATGTGGTGGAGGTGCTCTTCCCAACTTTGGCTGAAGAGCAGGATGTCATTCAAGTATACCACTACAAATGAGTTGGTGAATGGCTATAAGATGTCATCCATCAGCCTCATGAAGGTTACAGGAGCATTCGTCAACCCGAAAGGCATAACTAGCCATTCAAAAAGGCCATCCTTGGCTTTGAAGGTAATCTTCCACACATTAGAGGGTTCGATTGGTACCTGGTGATATCTGGACTTCAAGTCGATCTTGCTGAAATATTTTGCCCCTTTGAGTTGGTCCAAAAGGTCATCAATCTGTGGGATCGGGTACCTATTCTAGACAGTGATCTTGTTCATCACCTAATAGTCAATACAGAGTCTCCAAGTCACATCCTTCTTCTGTACCAATACGATCGGGATACTACATGATGATGAACTTGGTTGGATGTGACCTTCCTGCAACAACTCTTGAATCTGCCTCTTGATTTCATCGTTCTCCAGAACTGAGCGTCGATAGATTGGTCCATTGGGCAACGACGCACCTGGGGTTAGATCAATGGAGTGCTTGACCTGATAGTGCAGAGGCACCCCTGCGAGGGAGGTGAAGATGTCCTCGTACTCCTCCAAGACCTTATCCAGCTATTGGTGTCATGTGGAGGGTCCTTGTTTGGAGGTCGTGGCCATCGTCTTCTTTTTTCCCTGGGGTCTTATCATCAGGAAAACAAATTTCCCAATTTTGGAAATGAGCTTATTGCATTGTTTTACAATAACCAGAGAGATGGCGGTAAGCAGTGCTACTTTCAGTATCATATACAACTTATTTCCCAAGGTAACAATAACAGTGCGAGGCCTTGACTCATACACAACATGTTGCTTCTACAAGTATGGTTGGCCTAATAATACATCACAAACATCAAGAGGAGCAATGTCACATAATACCTCATCCGTGAAGGGCTTGATGTTATATGGAATGTGCGCTGCTAGTTGACACGAAAATCTCATCCTTAGTGAAGCCACCCAATGGTGTACGGTTGTGGGTTTGTTATGGTCGGTAAGCCCAATTGCTTCATGACCTCTAGTGAAATGAGGTTATTTTGGCTCCCATTCTCAATAATACATTGTAGCAGGGAACACTTTACCCACATCTGGGAGTGGAAGAGGTGCTCCTCCTCCTCTGGATCTTCAAGTTCCTCCTTCTATTTTGTTTTACTAAAATCATATCTACTTTTATGTTCATTACATTCTATAATATCTAATTTGAGATTAATGATTGTCTAAATTTCAAAATTTCATCAAACAAAATCGATAATTTCTAAACTCTAACCTTTGAATTTTTTCCCTTGTTATTTGTTTTTTCTTATAGGTGTATGATTTGGACTTATGTAGGAATGAAAAAAAATACAGATATAAATATAAACACAAAGATGCAACAAAAATAAAACTTCATTTCATTAATATCAAAGAATTGAAATATGCTTACAAATAGAATGGAATTAAACTAGCTCGTGTGATGGTAGTTGATCTTTGAGAAGAGATGTGGTGGCTAGATGCCTATGAACTATGTTACAATGAGGCTCAAGGCACTTTTTATTATTGAGCAATAAAGGAAAACCCTAAACAACCAAAACCCTAACCCCAGGAGATGAAAGACCAAGATTTTGTGGGCCCCATTGGGGTTAGTTGGGAAACAACTTCCTGGGGTCATAACTTGGTCATATGATCTCCGTTTGCCACATACGATTCCTCGTTGGAAATATCTCTCCGAGTACTACATGATTTATCACAAGCCCTTTCTTATGGATATGGGCTTATTGTGGACCTCAAAAAATATCTATTTAGGGGGTTAAAACAAATCTGAAAGTTCAGGACCTGAAAATTTGCTAAAAATACTAAATGCTACTATAATAAAGGAAACATAAAAAACTGAATGGAGGTGTAGGTGGAATAAGTGGGTGGCCACTAATATCCACCTCGATCAGTCCTCCCCCCTTAGGAAGCAATGGTCCCCATTGTGTGCAGAGCCTCCATGAGGTGAGGAAATTTCTATTGAACATGGTCCCCAGTGAACCACTTGCCCTGGTGAAGGAGCTAGCCTACTTTGATGACTCGATATAGCTGGATCCTTTGCTAGCAAGTGTTCTTGATGCATCTTGGGTTGAGCTTTGTTGGTGTCAACTGCTCAACAACATCAGATGTGTCCAATAGTGGAGGAAAGTGTGGCTGACATTGGTCCACATTGAACACTGGGTGTAGACCAATGAATGATGGAATGTTGAGCTCGAAGGCATTGTCCCCTACAGCCTTGGTGATGGTGTATGACCCATATTGAAGCGAAAAAATCTTGCGGTGGGGCCCAACGAGGCGCTTCTTCTGTAAATGTAACCAAACTTTGTCTCCCACCTAGAACTTATGTGGCACTCGATATTGATCATGACGCTGCTTGTACTTGGAATTTTCTCTATCCAATATGTCATAGACCTGCTGGTGGATGTGCTAAATGCACTCAATGAAGCTATTAGCCCAATCATCTTTGGACTGGACATGAGCCGAATCTGCTTGAGTAGCTGCAAATGGTATGGCCACATCAATGGGACATAGTGGGTGAAATCCAAACCCCACTTGAAAGGGGATGTGGCCATTTAAACTATGGAGAGATCTGTTGTAACCATCCTAGACATAGGGCATGATTTCATCCCATGTACGTGGATAAGTTGAGTTATACATGCACAAAATGTGCACGATCATCCTGTTGAAGACCTTGGTTTGGCCATCAGTTTCGGGGTGGAAGGCCGTGGACTTAGTGAACTTAGTATCCAACATCGACCAGAGGCTTGATCAAAATGTATTCAAGAAATTTTTGTCTTGATATGAGACAATGGACAATGGGATTCCAAAATGTACTCATACTCATTCAAATAAGATCTTAGTAGTGGCTTCTACTGTGATACTCTTCTTGCAGGCTGCTAGAATGACTATCTTAGAGAATCTCTCAATGACCACAAACATGTAATTGTTGCCATGCTTAGTAGAAGGAAGGCCCAATATGTAATCCACAAAGATGGATTCCCAAGGCTGAATAGGAGTAGGAAGAGGAGTATAAAGGCATTTCTTCTTGATTGTTAGTTTGGGAATGGCATAGGTAGTGCAGGATATGATGTACTTCCCAACATCCTGTCGAAAGTTTATCCAATAAAAATACTTCTGTAGCATTGCCACTATTTTCTCTACTCCAAAATGTCTGGTGACCCGACTCTAGTGCGCCCCCCAAATCATCATGGAAAGATCACCTGTAGGAACACATAGGTGTCCCAGGTGGCATAACAGTGTGCCCTAGAGGTGAAAATATGGAACTTTCTTACCTTCTAGGAGCATTTGGTATGCGTTATTGAATTCTGGATTACTCTTGTAAAGTTGTGGTCACCCCGAAATCTCGTGTCCACAAGAGTTGGGCACAGTGGTTAGCGCCATAACTGGTGATTGGCTGAGACATGATGAAACATTATTGGTGTTGCCCTTCTTGAACTTGATGTTCAAATGGAATTGTTTTAGACATGTGGCCCATTTCTGATAGCGATCGTTTTGCAACTTCTCTTGTGTTTGTTTAAAATACAAGAGTTAGTGGTCTATGTGGATGATCATTTCCTTGGGATACTTTCAGACTTTATATGAAAGTGTATCACTGTGATACGCCACCGGATGCCCCTGCTGGGTAAGAACTGCACCAATAACATAGTCGGAGGTGTCTATGTGAATTTCAAATGGTTGTCGCAAGTCTGGTAATGAACCAGGTGGATACTAGTCACCACCCATCTATTCCACTTGGACCCCCATCATTATTTCTTTTAGTTTCCTTAATTGTAGCACAATTTACTATTTTTGGTAGTTTTTCGAGTCCTAAACGTCCAAAGCCATTTTGAGGCCCTAAACAACATTTTTTTTGGAAAATAACCCGTGGAGAATATGAACATATAACTTGATATTCACTATCAGCAGGTGTATTCCTTAGATAGATCTTTCTAACAAGGTATCGTGTGCGTCAAATGAAGATCATATGTGAAAGTTATGACCCCAGGAAGTTGATGTACCAATTTACCCCAATGGGGCCAATAGTTTGGCATTTCATCTCTTAGGGTTAGGTTTTTGGCTGTTTGAGGTTTTCCATTGTTTCTGAATAATAAATAGGCCTTCAAGCCTCATTGTAACATAGTTTAGAGGCATGCAGCTGCCACATCTCTTCTCAGAGATAAGCTACCATCGTCTGAGCTAGTTTATTTCCATTCTGTATGTAGGCATATTTCAGTTCTTTGATATTAATGAAATGACATTTTATTTCTGCTGCATATCTATGTTTATGGTTATATCTATAATTTGTTGCATTCCTGTTTAAATTTGGATCAGTGGTATCAGAGCAGTCTTCTCTTTGTCGATCCTCCTTTGCATGTCCCCAACGAGGTTGGGGTATAAGGAGTTAGGGCTCGATTTGGTTGAACCTTTTCAAGATCAGCCTCACAAACCCTGATGATCACCCATGGGGGAAGAAAAGAAAGACGAGGGAGTAGGAGATCCTATCAAAATATTGCTCAACGAGGCCCTCGAGAAACAAAGGAACGCGATGATGGACAAATTTTTCTAGATCCTTCAACGATTTCCCATCGACGACACATCCACATCCAATAGTCACTTTGGAGGTGCCATTCCTTTTAAGGTACAAATAAACTTTGACATTCCCATATTTGAGGGCCAAATAGATGCATATGTTGTAGATAAATGATTAAACATGCTAGAAGAATATTTTATGTTCATGATTTTTCTAGTTGGGAAAATATTTCTTTTTCTGTTCTCAAAGCCGCCCCCCACGTCACTGGTGGGAAACCTACTATGAGTAGAAGGATGAAAGTATGCCCTCACTGTTTTCAGCTGCACCCACTTGGAATTCATTCTGGGACACCATCAAGGAGAAGCACTATCCTATCAAGAGTTATGAGGATAAATACATAAACTGAACCACGCTATGACAGGGAAGGGACCAAGAGGTACCATAGTTTACCAATGTTTTTCATACCCTTCTCACGAAGTTGGGTGTCAAGGATTCCGAGAAACATTTGGTACTCAAGTACCACAACTACCTACATAGGTACATCTAGGATGCAATGGAGTTCCTGGACATCTCCTTGCTCGAAACGATGTACCGATACGTTGTCAAGATCAAGCATAAGCTTAAATTGAAAAAGCGAAACTTTGGATCTGCGAATCCGAAGCAAGGGAAAGGTGCCCACAAACTGAAGAATAAAGGACAAATCCAAGGCGGGGCAGCCCAAGACAACTTGCCAAAGCCGCAAGTAAAGAACAACACTCAGAATCTGAAGAAGGACATAGGAAAGTGGTATGAGTTCCATAAGAGCTCCACTCACAACATAAGTAAGTGTTGGGCCAAGCAGTAACTGGTGGCTGAGATGAAGGCTTTTGAATCATATGCATGTTCTAACTCTGAGTCAGAACCCAACAAGGGGAATGACAAAGGGAAGTAGGTTATCGATGCAGAGCCCAACACCATCGTTGTCACCATGAAGATATAGAAGGAGGAACTTGAAGATCCAGAGGAGGAGGAGCACCTCTTCCACTCCCAGATGTGGGTAAAGTGTTCCCTGCTACAATGTATTATTGAGAATGGGAGCCAAAATAACCTCATTTCACTAGAGGTCATGAAGCAATTGGGCTTACCGACCATAACAAACCCACAACCGTACACCATTGGGTGGCTTCACTAAGGATGAGATTTTCGTGTCAACTAGCAGCGCACATTCCATATAACATCAAGCCCTTCACGGATGAGGTATTATGTGACATTGCTCCTCTTGATGTTTGTGATGTATTATTAGGCCAACCATACTTGTAGAAGCAACATGTTGTGTATGAGTCAAGGCCTCGCACTGTTATTGTTACCTTGGGAAATAAGTTGTATATGATACTGAAAGTAGCACTGCTTACCGCCATCTCTCTGGTTATTGTAAAACAATGCAATAAGCTCATTTCCAAAATTGGGAAATTTGTTTTCCTGATGATAAGACCCCAGGGAAAAAAGAAGACGATGGCCACGACCTCCAAACAAGGACCCTCCACATGACACCAATAGCTGGATAAGGTCTTGGAGGAGTACGAGGACATCTTCACCTCCCTCGCAGGGGTGCCTCTGCACTATCAGGTCAAGCACTCCATTGATCTAACCCCAGGTGCGTCGTTGCCCAATGGACCAATCTATCGACGCTCAGTTCTGGAGAACGATGAAATCAAGAGGCAGATTCAAGAGTTGTTGCAGGAAGGTCACATCCAACCAAGTTCATCATCATGTAGTATCCCGATCGTATTGGTACAGAAGAAGGATGTGACTTGGAGACTCTGTATTGACTATTAGGTGATGAACAAGATCACTGTCTAGAATAGGTACCCGATCCCACAGATTGATGACCTTTTGGACCAACTCAAAGGGGCAAAATATTTCAGCAAGATCGACTTGAAGTCCAGATATCACCAGGTACCAATCGAACCCTCTAATGTGTGGAAGATTACCTTCAAAGCCAAGGATGGCCTTTTTGAATGGCTAGTTATGCCTTTCGGGTTGACGAATGCTCCTGTAACCTTCATGAGGCTGATGGATGACATCTTATAGCCATTCACCAACTCATTTGTAGTGGTATACTTGAATGACATCCTGCTCTTCAGCCAAAGTTGGGAAGAGCACCTCCACCACATCCGACAGGTTCTCCAAACACTGTGGAAACACAAGTTGAGTGCCAATTTGGAGAAGTGCACTTTTGGCATGACCGAGGTTCAGTATCTAGGATACATTATTGATGAATGGGGGGTGGATATTGATCCATCCAAGATCCAAGTCATTCGACATTGGCAGGCCCCAACCACTCTGACAGAGCTCCACAACTTTTTGGGTTTTGCCAATTTCTACCGCAGGCTCATGTTGGGGTTATCTCATATCACTTGGCTTTAAGTCAAGTCACTAAGGGAGCAGCGAAAGACAAATTATTTTGGTCTAAAGACAAATTATTTTGGTCTAAATATCAACAGAAGGCATTCGTAGAGTTGAAACATCGCCTCTGCCTTGCACCAGTGCTTACATTACCAGACTTGAAACAACCTTTTGAGATCAAGACATATGCCTCTGATTATGCTATTGGGGTAGTCCTTAATCAATGGGGGTATCCAGTGGCATATCACAGTGAGACACTTTCAGACATAGTCTGAAAGTATCCCACTTGTAACAAAGAGATGTATTCCATTGTGTAGACCTGCCGACAATGGAAGCATTTCATTTTGGGGAAGGAAATGATCATCCACATAGACCATCGACCCTTGTTGTTCATGTAGACGCAATAGTTCCATTTGAATATCAAGTATAAGAAGGGAATCACCAATAATGTTGCAGATTGCCTCAGCCGACCATCGATCATGGCGTTAACCACCATGCTCAATTATTGTGGGAACGAGACTTTTGATTGGCCACTTCTCTACAAAACCGACCCATAATTCGTTGACACATACCAGATGCTCTTGGAGGTTCAACAAGTTCCAGATTTTAACCTCCTAGATGCACCATTGTGCCACCTGGGATACCTTTGTGTTCCTTCAAGTGAGCGTGCCAAGATGATTTCGGAAGTGCACTACAGTCGAGTTACTGGGCATTTCAGGGTCAAGAAAACAATGGCAGTACTGTAGAAGTATTTCTATTGGCCGAATATTCGATAGGATGTCGAGAAGTACATCAGATCCCGCACTGCCTATGCCATTGCGAAATTGACCATCAAGAAGCAAGGCCTCCATGCTACACTGCCTATCACAAGTCGACCTTGGGAATCCATCTCCATGGATTACATGTTGCGCCTTCCTTATACTAAGCATGGCAACAACTGTGTTTTTATGGTCGTCGACAAATTCTCGAAGATGGCCATTATGGCGGATTGCAAGAAGAATATCACAACAGAAGCCACTGCTAAACTCTTCTTTGAACGGGTGTGGGTACACTTTGGGATCCCATAGTCTATCATCTCAGATTGGGACAACTGGTTCCTCAATACATTTTGGTCCAATCTCTGGTTGATGTTGGACACCAAGCTCACTAAGTCCACAACTTTCCATCCCCAAACTCATGGCCAAAAAGAGGTTTTCAATATGATGATCGTACACATACTGTGCATGTAAAACTCAAAGCATCCACACACATGGGATAAGAGCCTTCCCTATGTCCAACACAGCTATAATCGAGCTCTCCATAGCTCGACTGGCCACAACCCTTTTCAGGTGGGCTTGAGATTCCAGCCACTATGTCCCATTGATGTGGCCATACCATTTGCATCTACTCAGGCAGATTCGACTCATCTCTAGTCCGAATCTGACAAGACAAACAACTTCATTGCTCAAATTCAACACATTCTCCAAGAGGTCCATGACATATTTGATAGAGCTAATGATAAGTACAAGCAGTGACATGATCGACATCGGGTGCCACAAAAGTTCTAGGTGGGTGAAAAAGTTTGGCTACATTTGTAGAAGGAGTGCCTTGCTGGGCTCCACCGTAAGCTTCGCCCACTCTGATATGGGCCATACACCATCACCAAGGAAGTAGGGGACAATTCCTTCGAGCTCAGTATTCCACCATTCCTTGGTTTGCACCAAGTGTTGAATGTGGACCGCCTTCGACCTTACTTTCCACCATTGTTGGACACATATGACATTGCTGAACAACTCACACCAACAGAGTTAAACCCAGACTGCATGGAACAAGCCACAAATAATCAGACCATGGACACACATATCGAGAAAACCCAATAGCAAAGGATCCAACTATATCGAGTTGTCAAAGCAGGCCAACTCCTTCACCAGGGCAAGTGGCTCACGAGGGACCAAGTTCAGCAGAAGTCTCCTCATCTCATGAAGAAACTCAATGCAATGGGTACCATTGCTTCCTAAGGGGGGGGGAG
>Ga0181469_100912_pt1 | contig 11234 bp, 7 predicted proteins | sample InSIn2SAF170_2_FD_119081 | JGI IMG/M metagenome (GOLD analysis project Ga0181469, IMG submission 119081) | Clean room microbial communities from NASA Spacecraft Assembly Facility at Jet Propulsion Laboratory, Pasadena, California, USA -... ... | reverse complement strand
AAATCCTAAACTAATTGCAAAAATGAAATGTTCAAAACGGAACCTTAACCTGCTTCGAGGAAATGATGGGGGTCAAGGAGGATGTAGTTATAACAACAATAGTTGCAACCACTATAGAGGTAGTTATAGTATATGCAATACTTTTTTCCATAATAGTGGATGCACCGATAAGAGATGGTGCATTGGGATAGACAACCTGGTTTGAGGCAATGATGGGGGTTGGGGAGGATGTACTTACAACAACTATAGATGCAATCATTATAGGTGTAGCTATAGTAGATTCAATACTATTTGTTGCAACAGTGGATGCAATTAGAGGAGGGCTAACGATGGAGTGGTGTAGGGTGAATGGATTTGGTGATGTCGGAAGGGTGTAAAGGAAAATTTACTAACCATTGAAGGAAATACAACCCCACCAAATGTATAATAGGAGGAAGCACCCTAGGGGAAGAAATGGAAATGGAAAATGTTGGCATTGGGGGGTGGGGCACCCAATGGTCAGAATTTGAATGAAATATGGATTAAAAAGGATGGGTGAATGATTGAATTGGGTGGGTATGCAAGAGGAAGGAACTAATAACAATGGTGCCTACATAGAAATTTTTGCCATGTTTGATTAGTACAAAGAAATAAAATTCAACTAAACTAAGATAATGAAAATCATATTAGAAGTAGATATAATCTTGCATATGCTACTTGGGTGGGACATGATCTACTAATACTACGTTGAGATGGATTCTCATACTCTCTAGTGGACACTTAATGAAAAAAAAACAACAACAATAAAAAAATAAGATTTATTTCTCCAAGTGAAAAGAATATAGAAAAGCCTTCTAGTTTATTGAAAAAGATTGCAGTCTAGGGGAATTGTATACACATAATTTCTAAATTTGGTATTAGACATAGACAAACCTCCATCCATCAAAGAAAAATGATAGGGGGAACCCATCAACATAGTGAGGATTCATCAACACCCTCCTATACTAGAGATATTCACAAGGCACAATTGGATGGGCTTATTTGAGAAATTGAGGGGATATGATGATGAAGTAGCCAGATATTTGTAGTCAACTTCAGCATTGAGATCCAAAGGTCAAAGAAGTTCCTCCAGAGCTTAGCAGCAGATCAAGATCATCAACATCACCATCCAATGCCTGCACATCAACATCAACTCAGAAATAGCATGCAAGTCTCTCAAACAACCATTAGGTAGGTATAGGTATGCAATATTCTTGACCTCTTCTCTTGAGCATATTATAGTTAGAAATTTGTTGTCAATGCATGAGAGATGAGGTTTTATAAGCTAAGGATGGGTCAGAAATCTTAGCCGTCTTCAACTAGTTAATTGCAACTCAATCCTTCACTCATGCAATGTTGAAAAGTCAAATTATGAAGGGTGATGATTTCAAGGAATGAGGACAATAGTTAAAAGAATTTTTCTTTGCAAAAGCCAAGTCACCACAACACTCAATGCCCTCCAAAGACTTCATATTCACTATCTATTCATCATTCATCCATCCCATTTCATTCTTGAAAAAAAAACTAACAAAGCATCCTCTCCATTTTCACAAACCTACACTACTTCCTTTGAGCCCTAGCATCATCATCCAATCCCTCTTCATCATTTCTCAAAACTCCCATATAGTTAGAAGACCATGAAAGAGGAGGAATGACTACTACAAGAAGACAAAATGTTGCTACAAGAAGGAAGAAATGAAAAAATTATGCTAAACCCCAAGATGACAAAGCTTAAGAGAAACCTAATCAAAACAGAGAACTCCAAGACCATTATGTAGTCATCTAGGCCACAAGAGAGAAGAAGAAGGCAAAAAAGGGAATGTGGCATTCACCATCAAAACAAAACTCAAACTGCAATGATGAAAAGATGTTTTCTAAGCTTTTGTCCAAGGCCTAAAAATGGGAAAAAGGCATGAGAGTCAAGTTGAGGGCTTGTCCTAGGCTTAAACTATCATTTATGCTCAAAAGGGTATCCTATAGTTTTAATAGGGTTTCTTGTAGATTTGATAGGAATTACTACAGGATGTCATAGTTCTCATCTAAATGCATTTTGAAGGTGTTAGAGGTGTCCAAATGGCAGAACATGGTAGCAGAAGGTTGATAGGGTGTGGAAGACCTTGCCAAACTAAAAAATATTCAAGAACCCATCTTGAATAAGGGGAAGAAGGTAAGCTGATGGTCTCAATAAACAGTGATTTTTCTTTGCACAAATATGTTTTTGGGCTTGTCCTTGCAGAACTTGCAACCAATATTCTTAATCCACAAGAGATAGGTCATCAGGGCCATGTATAAGGCACAATGAGGTCACTAAGTCGCTCAGAGGATGAGCAACATTTTCAGCAGGGGGTATGATGGGCCTCTAAATTAGACATAAATTAAGGCCCATGCCTCTAAATTAAAACATAAATTAAGGCCTATGACCATCCTTCAACACATTAAACCTCTCTTTCTACATTAGACAATGTATTTTTAACTTTAATATATTTATTAGCAAGGTTTATGAATAATTGCATATTTGTGCCTAATATTATTTTTTTTGTTGGATATTATGAGAATATTGGGAAAATTATGAAGATTTAAAGGAGAAGATAATTTAAGGACTTGTTCCTTACTACAGGAGGATCAATAATAAATAATAAATAAACAAGATATTATGGAATTATGGGACAGATTGTGGAACCCCAACGATTGAGAAAATCTAGGAATGTGTTCCCTACCATTTAATGTAGATCCCTAGTATTGGGGTCTAGATTTACTAATCAAGGGATTTTGGTGGGGAAAGCTTACTCCATTTATGGGGAATGATTCATATTCATTTTTTATAAGTACCAAGTTGAATTTTCCTATAGGAGGAGATTTTCATTAGTGTTCTTGTGGAGAGAACTCGTACTTTTGCAACTCCATTGTATTTTCTTGCAAGGATGTCATTATATTGATGAAAATAATGAAGATTGGTGTCATATTTAGCTTCTAAAAATTGCTCTCCTCCATAGGTCTCTGATTTTCCTTAGGATTGGCCATCCCAGGAGCCTCAGAGCCCTTTTGTATCATTTTCTTTCCTTCTCTCCACTGCTTATTCACATGCATCTCTAGTTTTATTTCTTTCTACTTCTTTATTTAGTATTAATGATTTCTTGTTGTAGGATTGCATTAAATGGTTAATCAAAGTTCTTTTGCATGATCACAAGCATTATTTCATCATTGGAAAATCTTTGGAAGTTCATAGTAATCATTGAGATGGTTGGATTAGTCTTCTTATTCCCAAATCTAGATTTCTGGAACTCCTTTGTGGCAAAGAACAGTAAATTTTTGCTATTTTTTAGAGCATGCTAACGAGCTTCAATAGAGTTGGTTCCACTTGAATTAGATCAAAAAAAAAATTCTAGTTCATAAAAAAAATTACCCCATTGCATTTTCACTTGATTAGGTTAGGCATTTTTTAGATTTACTAGCTCACCAATTCTCGAATTTCTATATTTTCGACTAGTAATGTTTTTCTATTTTTTAGCATGGGTTAACAGAGGTATTTTTGAGTGATTCCACTTGGAATGGGGACCTAAGAAATCCTAGTTAATAAAAAAATTGGCCCATCCAATTTGGAATTGATTTTCTTGGTCAATCGATGAATTATAGTAAATATGTAACATCCTGTAGTAAACCAGGGGATCCTGTAGGAAATCACTGTAGCATCCTATAGGAAATCCTGTTTTGAGCCCGAATTGAGAAAAATAATCATTGAAGTTGGGATTATACCTCTACTTGACCTCCATCAAGACCATTTTAACCCTCTTGGTCCACACTTAGGTCAACATTTTCTAGTTTTCAGAGTAGGATTTGATTTCTATTTCTTCTATCTTCAGTCTTACATTAGATCTCATCAATGTTTTATATCATTCTACAAGTGTTTCCAATGCATGAAATAGGAAGCTAGCTCATGAAATTCAATTTTCCTTAGTTAATTGAAATCCTTCTAGTTTACCTGATTTATGGATAAATGTCAATGGTTGATGCAATGCAGGAGTTTCAGTAGCAAATAGAGATTTCATGATCAGCAACCTCATCCCAACTTCATCCACCTATGGTCCTCACTTTCTTTGACTAAACCCTCACCGATTTCATCATTTCACAAGAAAAATTCTCTAAGATTTTTGACCAAATTCAGCCATCTCCCAACTTTGGTTTTGAGTTTTGAAGTGGTCCTAAGCACTCCCTTGCCTCATTCCATCCACCAACCACCTTCCCTAAGATTTCCATCTCCTTCAGCATCCACCAATTTTCTCTCAGCTGTATCTTGTAGGTTTTCAGGGGATCCTATAGGTTTTCAGGACATCATGTAAGAAATCCTATAGCATCATGTAGGAAATCCTCTTTTGAGGCTAAGTTGAGGAAAGATCCTCTATGAAGCTAGAAAAGGGTCCCTACTTGTCTCCCAAGCCTTCTTACCATTCACCATCTCTCCAAGCCACTTGCCACATCACCAAAGTAGTTTAGCTTTCACACTCTCACATGAAAAAAGGACAAAAAGAAAAATAGATTTATTTTGTTCATTTACATGCACAAAAGTAGAAGGTTTGATAGTTTGAATCTGCATGCTTAGGATAGTAGGATTGCATACATGTTAACTTAGCATTCTTTTGAAGCAAAGCCTCCTAGCAATTGTAAAATGGTGTGCTTTATCATTTGATTTTAGTCTCCTTCCTTATACTTTATTTCTTGCAATAGGTTAAGGTTCCGTTTTGAACATTTCATTTTTGCAATTAGTTTAGGATTTGACTTCAGTACATGCACTCCATTACATCACAACAACAAAGGAAGGACACATTGTATGTTGCACATATAGTGCTGATACCTCTTAATTTTGTACGAACCCCAGGCTGATAATTAAAGTCGGTAGCCGTGGGAGTTGCAGCATTCTTGTTGCAATACCGAGGCTCATCAGTCAATACATCACATTCAAGGATATGATAAAATGGAGGACATGGGTAGAACCATGCCTATAATTTATATAGCATTGGACATCACGCATACATGGTCGAAGTGGAAGGTAAGTTAAATAATCATCCCATTACCATTTTAATTTATTCTAGAGCTAGTTATCTTAATCCTATCTTAGTTGAAAAGTTTAAATTGAAGAAACCAAGCATGGTAGGAATTGGTTGGTTTAGTTAGCTACAAGAGATAAAAGAAGAAAAATCAAACTTGTGAAGAAATTTTCCATCAATATAAATAGGTTAGATACAAATTCATATTTGAACATAATACGACTAGGATCATATGATTTCCTAATTTTCATGGATTGGAGAGAAAAGAATAATGCAATACTAGACTGCTACAACAAAACATTTACTTTCTTAGATGAAGAAGGGTACCAAAGGAAGTTATAGGTAATACAAAGGCCAATTTATGTTAGGAAAATATCATGTATGCAACTAAAAAATAATTTCAGAAGAGGGTGCCAAATTTATGCAACCCACATGAATGAGGTGGCTAAAGATTAGGCACCAAGTGTGGAGGACCACCTAGTACTTATGGAATTTAAAGAGGATTTTGCTAAAATTGAATGGTTGCTGCCTAAAAAATACATTGAATTATCTATAGAATTGGTACTTGGAGCTACACCAATGTCAAAAATGTTATACAGTATGAGCACACCCGAACTAAAAGAATCACAATGCAAATAAAAGATCTCTTTAGGAAATGGTACATGCATCTAAGTGTATCACTGTGGGGTGCCCTAGTCTCATTTGTTAAAAATAAGGATGGTACGTTGAGACTGTGCGTTGAATTTTCTCAATCTAACAAGGTCACAATGAAGAATAAGTACACATTGCCTAGAATATATGATTTGTTCGACCATCTTAGGGGATCCAAGGTGTGCTCTAAAGTTGATAAGGTTAGAGTATCATCTGGAAGGATTAAGGAAGAGGAAATCAGTAAGACAACATTCTAAATTCGATATGGGAACTATTAGAGTGTAGTTGTTCCATTCAGGTTATCTAATGCACTAAGTTTTTTTATGTGCCTCATGAATGGTATCTTTCAGAATTATTTAGATAAGTTTTTTATTGTGTTTTTTGATGATATCCTTATAGATTGCAAATATGAGGAAGAGCATGAATGAAATTTAAGGATGGTGCTATAGGTACTTAGAGGGAATTACCTATATGCCAAGTTGAGTATGTGCTCATTCTATCGGTGAAAAAAATCAGTATTTGGGACATATTATTTCGGAGGAGGGGATAACATAGACCCAACGAAGATGAAAATAATTAAAGAGTGGCAAGCGGCCAAAATTTTTGATAGAGGTAAGGTCTTTTCATGGTTAATTTTGTATTTGTTTCTCGAAGGAATTCTATTGGTTGAGAAACTACACTAATTAACAAAATCAACCAACTTTAGGCTCAAGCTGGTCCTTGAACTAGAGGGGGCTCCCTCAATGTTATGAAGCTTCACTGTTGTTCATTTTCATCGAACAAAAACCTATGAATCAAAATGGCCTGATATAGGGGTGGTTGTATGGGACGGTTACTTCAGGTTTCATATCCCTCCTTAACAAATAAATTCCTATCTTGCAGAGGCCATATCAAAGTGTCAACATTCAATTAATGAAAAAATAACATAGCTAGAAATAGTTTGATAGGAGAATGGAGAAATTATAGAATTAGATATCATCCCTGAATATCTAATCATCTAAGATCCTTTCAAATTCTTCAACGAACACCTAAAAGATCCGGACTTCATTAACCTGGTGACTGAATTTTGGAGAGCACAACCACCTCTGAGGGAACACAGATTGGCTGTGGACTTCTGTAGTCGGTTACATAAACTCAGAACAATGACATAGGAGTGGTCAAAGAGGAAGAAGTTGAGAGATGAACAGCATCTTGTTGACATTGAATTACAGATTGCATAGCTATTGGATGAACAAGGGTTGGGTTTCATTTCAGAGGAATCCAAAATACAATTGGTTTCACTGGAGAACCGAAAAATCAAAATACTACAAGAAAAGGAAGAACAATGGAGAATGAAAAGTAGGGCTATTTGGCTCCAAGCGGGAGATGGTAATACAAAATTCTTCCACAACTTTGCAAATGGGAGAAAGGCTACCAACACTATCTGGCAGATGCCTTGTGAAACTGAAGGTTGGGCCTCGACCCACCCGCAATTAGCCAGATTGGGGATCACACATTTCAAAAGACAATTTATAGCTCTGTCAGCCATCAATCTACCGAACATCATAAATTTGGCTAGTCACTTTCCTAGGTTTGTGGAGCAGGCAGACGTAGAGGATTTAACTCAACCGATCACCTTAGAGGAGCTGGAGGGAACTGTTAAGTGGTTCAAGAAAGACAAGAACCCTGGATCGGACGGCTGGCTAGTGGAGTTCTATTTGGCATTCCTAGAGTTGCTTGGACAGGATCTACTTGCTGTTATTGAAGAAAGTAGACTTACTGGCCATATCTATCCTCCCATCAACTATACTTACTTGGCCCTGATACCTAAGACTGATTCGCCATCCTCTTTTAATGACTTCAGGCCTATTTCACTCTGCAACTATCTGTACAAGATCATCTCTAAAATCATCGCCAACCGCATTACGCCTATTCTATCTAACCACATCTCTCTGGAGCAATTTGCTTCCCTCCACCATAGGCATATTCAGGATGCCATCGATACAGCCCAGGAAGCCCTACACTCCATCAAACACAAAAATCTCAAGGGCCTCACTCTCAAAATTGACTTGTCTAAGGCTTTCGACAAAGTGAACTGGCTGTACATTAAGATGATAATTACCCACCTGGGTTTCTTTAACTAGATCATGGGTTGTATCTCCTCTGTTTCTTTTGCTATTCTCATTAATGGATCTACTTTGCCCTCTTTCAATATTGATAGAGGGATAAGGCAAGGATGCCCTTTATCTCCACTTCTTTTCCTACTAGTAATGGAAGGGCTGAGCAGACTAATAGCTACAGAAAAAAGAAGAGGAGGCCTACAAGGACTTAAAATCATGGAACATTTCTGCCTGACGCACTTGCTGTTTGTTGATGACATCTTGATTTTCTTGAATGGAAGTGTCCGGGACACGATTTCATTAAATGAGATTATGATTTTATTCTGCAGAGCCACGAGCATGGAGATCAACAGAGAAAAATCCACCATCTCTATATCTAATTGTACCCTATAGGAATCTCAATTAGCCACACTATATTTTCCCTTTCAAGCAACTGAATTGATGGAAGGATTGAAATACCCGGGCTTCAGACTTAAACCAGATGGGTACATGATTGCTAACTGGACCTAGCTCATCACAAAGGTGGATAAGAGAATAAATTTTTGGTGCCATAGATTCCTCTCTCGAGCAGGCCAACTTACTCTTATCAAATTGGTCCTCGAAGCCAGCCCGGTATACTGGATGTCGCTTTGCTGGATACCTAGAGGGATTCTGTACAGAATTCAACAAATCTACTATAAATTTCTTTGGAACGGAAGAAAGGAGGGCAAGCCTTTTGCCTGGGTCAAATGGTCTAGAATTGCTACACCTAAGAAGTGGGGAGGCTGGGGTCTTAAACTTCTTCCGGCTTTTTCTCAAGCCTTAGCTGCCAAACAGAGTTGGCTTTTACTCAAAAGAAATAGTCTCTGGGCGGAGGTAGTACTACATAAATACATCTGGCTGTTGACTATCATAGACTGGATTAGAAATACAACTTGGAACAGGAAGGGCATCTCGGTGAATTGGAGAGCCATACTAAATTCTATTTCTACTATCAAGGATGGCTTACTATGGAAAATTGGCAATGGTAACTCTGTACGAATTGGCATCGATCCTTCGACAGGCAGTGGCAACTCACATCTTCTACTTGTTGAACTGATACAACACCTAAACAACAGGGGTATTAAGTTTCCGGGACAGATTGGAGATCACCAGAATACTACCTTCCATACTCAAGACTGGCTGACTAATCCGCAATGGCTTATTCCAAATGAATGGAGCAGAATTTGGCAAGACTATCTTCAGACACTTATAGAATCACATATCAGATTACAGAATGTGGAGGATGAACTTATTTGGGCACATTTGAAGGCTGGGCAATACACACCGAAACAAGGGTATGACATAATTATAGTAGACAAAAAACCGGAGGTTACAAGAAGCTGGTGGGATACCTTATGGAAATTAAAAGCCCCTCCTTGTACTAGACTGTTGATGTGGAACATTTTAGAAGACAAGATCCCCACTGGATCCTATCTAAAAAGAAGAGCCTTCATGGGACCTACCCGGTGTGTACTTTGTCTCCAAGAAGAAGAATCAACTCAGCACCTATTTCTTACTTGCTCCACCTCCAGGGGCATATGGTCACAGGTCCTATGGGCTCTCAATATGAATATGAACTGGCAAGGAGTCGATATTTCTATAGCTTGGGAAAACTGGTGGAGTACTTTGGCTACAGCAAAAGCAAGGAATTTTCCACTCCTTGTCTCATGTGCATTTGGCTTAAGAGGAATAGAAAAATCTTTGATGATAAATTGATTAACTGGAATCTACCCCCCCCCCCACAATATATATGTGTTGCATATGAGGAACTTCCAAATGATGACAGACAACAGAGGCCTCGTATAATTCGACAGGAACAGATTAATAGATCAATCCCGTGGGCCTTTTATGACGGTGCTACCCAACAACATGTCTGTGGGGGTGGCATTTGCCTATACCTTTCAGAAGTTCACTTTTTCCAGATCAGTATGGGACTAGGACCAGGCACAAACAACCATGGTGAACTGATAACTCTCCACCATCTGCTATACTTTGCTATACTAAAACAATTTTGAAATATACAAATATTTAGTGATTCATAGATTGTGACTGATTGGTTTAATAATACAGCTATTTTCTCTGCTTACTCTTTGAGAACTATTATGGAAGAAATTGTTTTTTCAAAGCATTCTTTGATCAGATTTCTGTTTCTCACATCTACAGGGAAAGAAATGAAACTGTTGACTGGCTTTCAAAAGAAGCAACGCATCGTCCTCTAAGAGAGTGGATGATCGTCGAACATACACCTGCATGGATCTATCAGTATTTTCATCGACCATACATGGATGAGGGACTACAGGGAGGCAACAACCTCTAATTTACACAGCTTTTTGACTCCGAACTATTACTAAATTTTGTTTTGTATATAATATAACAGTGAATATGGTTGGTTAACCTCTGCGTGGGTGATTTTGGTAATTATTCATAGTATTTAGACAGAACAGCACACCCTTTGGGTCTCTTATGTATATATATGTTTTGTTTTTTTTTGGACAGTGGTCTAAAAGACATGCAAAGCATATGCCTTTGAGCATCTACAGCATGTAATTTCTCTTTATGAAATTATGATTTTCTTTCACGGAAAAAAATATAATCATCTAAGATGAGAAGAAACATATAGAATAACCTGTATAGTGAACATCAATACATCTAAATATAGCATAAAAGCAACAATTTAATTATTTCTAGGTAATACGATCAAACACATTGTTCAATTAATTACTCAATATAGAACATAAATTTTCATAGGTACATCAGGGAGGTTGGCATTCAACCTAGCCCTTCCCTTATCCTATACTACCTCAAATATATGTAGGAGAGATTATGTAATCATAGGTAGCACTCACATGTACACAAGTTCTATCAATAAACTGAAGCCAAAAGCCCTTGAATTAAAACTTTGTAATATCATACATTACAAAAATATGAGTGTCATTATGGGCTCAAAATCCAACCCCTCTAAATTACAAATGATATAGTATATAAAAAAATACATCAAGCTAACTGTGTCTAATTTTTTGGAGTAAAAATCAAAACAATATACTAAAAATCAAAACAATCTCTAAACAATCTATTGGAAACTTGGAGTTGTTTGTAAGAAATTACACACTACTAGCAAGTCTTCTTCCTCAAAACTTGGAAATTGGTTGACTGACATTGATCATTTTCCTTGAAATATGAATAAGACGATTTGACTATTGATCTCCTACCTAGAAATTTGGGGCTTTCAAAAGTTGTTTACTGAAATCCTTCAACTAAATTTTATAATAAGCAAATTCTAATATCTATCAACTCTTTCCCTTTGAATTTATTTTATATTTTTTATTTTCTCAATATGTAGAGGTAGTATTAGAAATTCCAACTTTCATGGTTTTGTTGAAGCCAAGAGATATGTCTGGAGAAA
>Ga0181469_100910_pt1 | contig 11250 bp, 15 predicted proteins | sample InSIn2SAF170_2_FD_119081 | JGI IMG/M metagenome (GOLD analysis project Ga0181469, IMG submission 119081) | Clean room microbial communities from NASA Spacecraft Assembly Facility at Jet Propulsion Laboratory, Pasadena, California, USA -... ... | reverse complement strand
CGGCAAGGGATGGAGGTGAGAGTGCAGGAGTTAGCGAAGGTAGTCAGCGTGGAAGGGTGAGGCTGAGGGTGTCTGCGATGGATGGCGTGGGTGGTAACGGGACGGGAACAGAGAGAGCGACAGGGACATCGGGATGGAATGCTGAAAGAAGGAGCAGGCAGGGAAGTGACGTTGCGCGAAACTTTTGAGGAGGTGGATGTAAGTAATATGTATGCACCTTTAGTTGATAGGACGAATATTTGTCTTATTTGTTGTATTGTACTGCAAAGATTTATAGTGTATGTAAACAACCTATACAGTACTGGTTAGCCAGCAGAACAATGACGACCTTGTGCTCAGATGGTCATGTTTATCCAATACGGATTAATGCGAAGATGATGAGCACAGTCCGGGATTGGAAGGGTGACAATTGACAGCGGGAAGGGAAGTCCCTTGTTTTAATCGGTTGCACAACAATTCTCTCTCTCCCATTCCATACAATACTTGATGAATGCTTTTGTTTGTCGTGGTTGAGTGCACCTGCTGTGTCTTGTAGGTACAGCAGAGTAGACATCTCAAAAGCCTGGCGCCGGGCATGGCCGCCATTGAGGGCATGTTTTCACGAAGGCAGCGTCATGTTCAAATGTACTATTGTCAGGTACTTGCACGTGATGGACTTAGAAGGGATGTTACTGGATGAAGGGCGTGTAGATGGTGAAAGAACACCCCTAAATTTCTTCTGTTACGGCGTGTATTCTAGTAAAAAGACTTGAGCCGGTCTCAGGAGTCGATGTGGTGTTTCAAGAACTGAGGCTAAGCGCAGGATTGGATACCGTGAATTAGTGCGCCAAAGGGTTTCACAAGCTAGTCCGATCCAGGCTTGAGTAGCTGCAGCGAGAACTGTGAGCACGGTTCAATTCACCCACCAATTCCCCGTGATTGGCATTTGCATCAGCGGCTTGCACTTCTGTGGACCTCGACATGCAGGGAGTCCGATCGATTCCCACGAACTGGAAATTTCCACCTTCACTCCATCCAACCGCGATTGCAGTCCTGACAGCTTTTCACTGCACCTTTCGCGCCCAACTCTCTTTCTCATCTGCATCTCTGGGCCAGAACACATTCCTTTCCCATTCTTCCCCGACTTTGTTTTCAGCTCTTCCACAGGTACTGTCTGCTGTCGCGGTTCACCACATTCATTATCCCAATAGCCTGACGATTGATTCGTCACATACAACTACTCTCCTTCCTGGACCGTGCAGATAACTTGTCACACCCTTCCTTCAAACCTTGCGACGTTTGCACAACTACAACATTGGACTGCGTCCCGATACAAGCAAACACAAGCTCTCCTTCCTTCAAGAACAAACCAAAACTTTCAATTCGTGACCATTCCTTCAGCCTACCAGCGAGACTTCTTTCGCGACTGAAACGAAAGCGATTCATCGAGTTCGCTGGAATATACATTACACAAATTACCCTCCTTCGACTATATTCTTGTCATCCAAAACAACAGTCAAGATGCCTCTAGTCCGCAAATTCACCAAACGCGCTCGCGCTCAAACTCGTGGTGATGAGTCCGCTCAGCCTAGCACTCTTCTTACACAAAGCCGCTCAGTCCGCTACGTGCCAGGCACCATTGATCGCACTAAGATCTCTCTGCCAACTGAACTCATCTCAACCACAAATGTTCAGGCCCTCACCGCTCCTGATATCAACAAAGCAATCGGCGACTCGAGTTCCTCAGCCTCCTCCTCTTCATCCGTTCATAGCAGCAATGATTATTTCTCTGGTCTCGATACCGGCTTTCTTACCGCTGACAATTCATCCACCAGCGACATGAGTCCAACTACGCCCATCACACCCTTCTCTGATACCGACTCCAAAGACTTCTTCTCTATCAAGTCTGCAGCATCACCATCTCCCGCATTCAGTGAACCACTTTCCGCTCCTGCCATCCCGCAGCGAGCTCCAAGTCACAGCAAGAAAGCTCACGTTGCACTATCCCGACAACGATCATTCCATCGATCCATGTCCCCACCACCATCAGATATCACAACCTCATCAATCAAGAACACATCTTTCTATGAACCAACCGGTACCCGAGACTCAATCGCTATGTTCTCTCCATCCATAGCAAGTGACATCCACCCATTCACAAAAGAACTCGCCAAAGTAAACGAGGTTGCAGAAGAATTCGGCTCAATGACCATGGTCCTCGACGAAGAAGAGCAAGAGATGATGAGCAAAGGTTTACAGAAATTCAGCGTAAGCGACTACATCCAGGAGATCAGTGGTGGCGTATTTGAAGATCAATTGGGATTGAATCCTTGGATCTGATTATTACGCTACCTTTCTTATGATCTGGAAGATGTTGTGCGTTTACGAATGATACGAGTTTCTTTGCTTATTTTACTGCTTTGATGATGACAGATAGAACTGATCTGTCTACATTCACTTCGACTTCGGTATGCTTGTTGAGAAAGATGGATAGATCAATCGCTTTATGGTTGCAGGAATTGATGATGAGCCATGGAATGGCGTGGATGTTACTCAGAGATATGATACCGGTGCTAAACGGTATGGGCTGATGTGATATCAGTGAGCTTTTGTCTAGGCAAATTGCATGAATACTATGGACTTGACTGTCATTACCTACCTCCTATTGATGATTTCAAAAATTCTTTTTCTGAAGTTTTCATTGTGCTACTGGTTTTTGCTCTCGAAGTACTGTAGCTGCGTGACATGTTTTATGTCTGGTATACAATGTACAATGTACAGTGTGCAGTAACAGGTGTGGTCTTGATTTGTCCTCTTTATACTACGTGCGTGATCTATAGTATATCGTACTGTATCATATCGTAACAAGGCATCGTGTACTGCACTAACCAACTATCCCATACACCAAAATCGGACATTATCCATAATGACAAACATAACCACAAACACACGTAATCACAACCATGAATGCTGTAATAGTAGCATAGCATAGCATAGGTAGCACTGCATAGGTACTGTATTTCTGCAACACCGTCACCATATAGCCCAATCAACCGAGTGAGTGCTTCACAATACCCACACCTACCCATCATTAACATTCTCCTCTACCCTGAAACCTACTCACCGCGACAGTGTACAATACAGTATAATATGAGTACCAGTATCAGTATCAGTATCGGCACCTGTATCTACCTACTATCTATTCTAGTATATCCACAGGATGCTAGGCCAGGTGTTGTTGTTGTCGTCCGACTCTTTTGCTTATATGCAAATGAAGGACGAAAGAAAGAGAGGAAAGCAGGGGAAGGAACAAAAGAATCGGTCGGCTATGTGGGATAGGATAGAGAGTATGAAGATTTTAAAAATATGGATGTTTTTGTGGATTATGAATATGAAAGTGAAGACAGGCTTGAATTGATGGAAGAGAGTACTACCAGACTAATCAACACCAGTACTCCGTGCCATGGCTAAAGAACACGCACGTCGGTTTATTCGTCGTCGTCGTCGAGGTCAATGTCCAGCGCATCAGGATTCGTTACAGGCGCGCTTTCCTGAACTACACCATCAGCAGTTGGCGGTGGAAGAGCCGTCCGGTTCCCTCCCTCAGAGCCTGTACTGGCAGCAACGAAGCCAACCGGCGCGCGTGCCTGACGTTCCAGTTTTGCCATCGCATCTGCTTCCTTCTCCTGATCTGCTGCTTCCCTCTCCGCGTCCTCGTCGCCCGTAGCTTGGGCTTGTAATTTCGCCGCTCTAGCGCGCTCGACGGCTTGGCGCGCGACGAATCCGACGTCTGTATTGAACGATGCAGCGACACTTCGTTTGACGCGGAGCATCTCTTTGAACGTATCTTCGTTGCCGTGTGCGACTTCGAATTTCTCCCATGTCTGCCAGTATGTTTCGTCGGCGCGCGGGTCAGCGAATTGGCTGCCGTGGCCGTAGATGGCGCGGGCGCGGTCGATTTCGCCGAGGCGTCGCTCCATGTCAGCGAATTTGAGGCACATTTCTTTTGCGGCTGCGTCTGGTAGGGCGGCGATTGCGCGTTCGTAGATGGAGCGGGTGGATGGGAGGCCGAAGTTGGATGCTGCTTTTGTGATGCAGAAATTGAACATGGCTGGTCTGTCGGTGTCGGATACGGCGCGGGTGGCGCGGTCGTAGATGCGCATCGCGCTTCGGGCGAGGCCGCGTTCTTCTTCTAGCGCGCCGTACATGAGGTATATTGGCTTTGCGAACTCGGGTGGGACGTTTTCAAGGGCTTGCTCGAATAAGTCGCGCAAGCGCTCGACGGAAATCTTTCGTGAAACGGTTTTTGTGAGGTAGAGGTTCCAGAGTTCGAAGGCTACGGGGTAGTTGAAGAGATCGAGGCCTCTTTCATACACTTTGTAAGATTCTTCGAAATAACCGTTCTCTTCCAGTAGGTTGGCGTAGTTGACGACTGTTTGTGGTGTTGCAATCTTAAGCTCAAAAATCCTATCATAGATGGCTCGGACTTCGGTGAGAGTACCCACAGATTCTACCATGTCGACGTAGAACGACCAAACTTTCCAGGATTTATGTAGGCGTTGTTGTGGTGATAAGGTTTCATCAAAGTAGTCGACTGTGCTGCGTTTCGGAGAGGCTGTAGCCTTTGCGAGCACCGCAACTGCATTGTCAAAGTTTTCTGCGCGGAGCTCCATTTCGGCCCAAGCAATCCAGGTATCTGCTAATTCCTGCACAGATCTGTACGGAACACGAACGGCTTTGTTAAGAATCGTGCGAGCAGTGTCGAGATCAGAGTGGTCTTCATAGAATCTGGCGTAGGAGAGCCAAAGAGTGTGAAATTTGCCGAGAGCCTTCTTTGGGTTAATGGTTGCGATGGCATCGGTGTAGGTTTGAACGACTTCTTTTGCGTTTTCTCCCCAGAGCTGTACTCGTTTCTCCCATTCTGGAACATTGTTTGGGTTTTGACGGAGCAGAACGTCATTAAGGAGGAATGGTCTTCTGTCCATGAGATACTCGAACCTCATCATTCGTAAGTCCAGATCGAAGTCTTTATCGACATCGGTTTTCCCTTTAGCCGCTCGACCTTGAGCAGCATCCATCATACTAGAGATCAAAGATTCCTCAAACTCGACGTATGCATCAAATATCATGGTAAAATCACGCACAGTCATGACTGTAGTGATACCTTCCTCAAATACATCTCTTGCTTGTTCAAAGTCGCCCATGGTTATCCAATAAGTCGCCAGACCAGCCCAAAGCTTGCCCCTTTGATCAGCAAATCGCTCAATACCACTTCGAATGATGCGATCAACATCAATTCCGGACACCGAAACATCACCAATTTGTCGTGCTTTGTTGACCATAAGGTCAACCATGTCGCTCCACAGCTGAAAGTCACTCTTGACGTTTTTCGACTGAAATCTAGGGTTATTCAAGATTTCGATGTACCTCTTCACAGCCTCCTTGTAGTGACCAGTCTCGATTAGCAACTCAATATAATCCTCCATATCCTCAGGGTGTATCTGCATATATCTAGCCCATATTCGTACCGCTGTTTCTCCCCCAGCCGAGTTCGCAAACTGTCTGTACAGCTTCCATATACGGTTATGCTGTGTGACTGGCAGCGCTCGCAACGCTTGATCGAATGTCCTTCTCGTCTTCGTAACCAGAGGCTGCCTCAACAGAAAACCAAGGTACATCTCCCAAATTACAGGCATTTTATTAAGCAGTACTAGTGCTCGTTCAAACAGTGCATTAACCTTGTTGAATTCGTTCTTTGCTCTCGCAGGATTTTTCTTCTTCAAATGCTTAACACGAAAGTCGAGGTACATTCTCCATAATTTGTATGAGCGTGGGAGGTGGATGCATGCTCGTTCCATCACGAAAGCTTGCTCGTGAGCTGTGCCGTTGCGCATCTTGGAATCGATATAGGCCAGCCATGGTCGGATACTGCCTGCATTGCGCAGTAAGTCTTGTTCGTAAATTGCATCGTCGTTTCCAAGGAGGAAGAAGTCAGGGCGGGGTTCCGAGTAAAGCAAGACGGAGCCCATGATCTAAAGAGTGTAAGGTGGTAAAGGAGCGACTTGTAGATGTAAACTACCCTGTTGTGATGGGTAAATAATGAGAATTGCTGTCAAGGTTCAAAGGTTGCGGAAAACCATCAGTTGTGTTGCGATAAAGTTTCAGGCGGGCAGATTGTATTCGGACATGGAGCAGAGCCGAATTTAACCCATTAGCTCGATAGTTGCGGTAGGTACGTCAATCTGTAACAGTATGAGCATGGCCAGAATCATGTGGTACAGACTATTTTAGCTCTACTCATTTCTCCCAGTCTTGCTATTTCCTCTGTGCAGACATGTCGACGGGTGCAGGCGTATGTATAGTATGATGCTGTATAAGATCTAGCACTAACAATATGGGTGAAGCGGGAGGCCGTCTTTCCAACACGACAGGTCCTTGGCCAGATGAACAGCAAGTTGAAGGGAGCTCAGACTGGTCACAGCTTGCTGAAGCGAAAGAGTGAAGCCCTTACAAAGTACGTGGTAATGCATATTCTCCATTCAGCATATGACTAACAGACCACAGGCGATTTCGAGGTATGCAACAACTACTATGAATCAGGCATCGGCTTCTGACGTTCACCAGACATTCTAAAACGAATCGATGAAGCGAAACGCAAGATGGGCCGCGTCATGCAGATCGCCGCATTCTCTCTTGCTGAAGTAACATACGCTTCTGGCGGTGATGTCTCCTACCAAGTCCAAGAATCCGTGAAGAACGCCCGTTTCCGCATTCGCACAAAACAAGAGAACGTCTCCGGTGTCCGCCTTCCACAGTTCGAATCCTTCGTCAAGGATGATATCAATGATTTTGCGCTGACGGGATTGGGCAAGGGAGGACAACAGATCAAGAGATGTAGAGAAACGTATGCGAGGGCAGTCGAAACACTGGTTGAGCTGGCAAGTTTGCAGACGGCGTTTGTGATACTGGACGAGACGATCAAAGTGGTGAACAGGCGAGTTAATGCGATTGAGCATGTGATTATTCCGAGGACGGAAAACACGATCAAGTGTACGACTCATTTTTCCCTAAGCAGGTGAAAGCTGGCTGACTGTGGCAGATATCAATTCGGAGCTGGACGAGCTGGATCGAGAGGAGTTCTATAGGCTGAAGAAAGTGTCTGGAAAGAAGCAACGAGATCAGGCAGCGGCAGATGAAGAGATGAAGAAACAGAAGCTACGGGAGCAGCAGAACGGTACCAAGAAGAAGGACGAAGACGACGATGACGAGGGTCCAACAGACGTGCTTGGCGAGCATGAAGACGACGATGTTATATTTTGAGAATGCGGAACCCGTTCTCGCATGACGAACTCCGCCATGAGTAATGCATATCTGGGTATCTTTTGTCCTTGCTGTATTTCTAGCGCCATGCGGAATAATATGCCATTGGAATTGAAGACCTCCATCAACCAAGTACCAGATCACCACCAAATTCTTTTGCAATTTTCTTCAGTCGAAAGAATGTTTTGTGGCGAAACATCCACCACCACGCTGACACACGATTGCGTCTCCTGTTTTCGGAGCAGCATCCACACAATCGAGGTATGTAACATATGCCCAGCTGTCGATACTGTCGAAATCCCAAGAGCAAACCGTGGCGTAAAATAGTAGTAGCTTTACCACCTGAAGAGGGTGACGACGTCGATTGTCTATGCTCTCTGGTAGGTAACCCTTATACCTCTGCCCTCGTCTCCCAACTGCATACCCGCCGTAGCTTCCTTCGCACTGATAGCACCCGCCTCAGCTTCATATTCCACAAAAGCAATCCCCTTCCGTCCCGGCACAAGACGCAACTCCTTGAACCCCTCAAACCGACTAAATATCCTCGTCAACCCATCCGCATCATAACTATCCGGAATATCCCTCAAGAACAACGTCTTATTAGGCGGCAGATACTCATCTGGGATCACAGCCGACGCATTAACACCACCACTCTTCAGACCCGCGCCCTTCTGTGTCTTCGCCGGTCGAGCCGCAACAACACCACCACCACCAGTCGCCCCAAGCGAAGAAGCACTATCCTGCAGTAGAGCCCTCTTCTTACTAACCGCATTATCAACAGCCTGCTTCCGCTCCTTCTCCGCTAATCGTCCGCGTTTCCACCGTTCAAGTCCGCTGTCGCCTTCCTGCGTCTTCACCGTGGCATCGCTGCGCGTCCGTGCGAAATCTAGTTGCATTGGTTTGCCGAAGAGTTCGAAGCCGTTTACTTCTTCGATGGCGCGGGTCGCGGAGTCGGCGTTGTCGAATACGATGAAGGCTTGGCCTTTGGCTTTGAGGTTGGTCTTTGCGACGAGGTCTATGATGGTGCCGTATTCGCTGAATATTTCGGTTAGGGCTTCGGTTAGTTCGGAGACTTTTATGCGTTCTTCGAGGTTTTTGGCGTAGACTGTTGTTACTGGTTGGGTGTTTTGGAGGGCGGAGGCCATGATGGCGCTTGTGTCTGTGTGTTGTGTGGAGGGAACTGGGGGGGTGTTGGCGGTAGGTGAAGGAGGTAGAGAGTGATAGTAGAGGAGTTTCGGAGATGGTAATCTGTGAGCGCAGTCTTTGTGGCTTCCTTCTGGTTGTGGTTGCTTCTTCGACGCCTCGCGTGACTATGAGGCGATGCGCTTGTTGCGACTACAGTACTGATATGCGAATGATTGTTTGTGTACGGTCGTTTTGTGGGTTGAGTACCAGTACGCAACTTTCGTTCGCGCCGCGGAATTGACAGCTTGTGCAGTAAGGTTGAACTTTATAGGATTTCACAGTCAGAAGCGACTGACGACTCCGATGGTAGGTGACTGTGTTCAACCGAACTCGCAGGATAGAAACATAAAACAGGTAAATGGAATGAATTTAATCGTGGACATCCGATCCATGGAGGTGATCAGAAACGTCGGAATTTATTCAGATCTATCACCGAATTTGGCAAGTCTTTTTGATTACAGCATAACTACATTCGTTCTACCCTCTATCTTCTGTAATTCTACTATCGCTTTCAGTTCTCTCATAGCAGTGTTTCGTTATAAACCCCAATACTCCTTTGAGTAAGAGGAATAACAGTTTGATTTCATAACTTGAATACCTATGTACAAAACACGTTCTTTTCACCATACAACACGAATCAGAATCCCGACCATACGAATCAAACGAAAATCAGTCCTAACAGTGCAGCCACATGCCCGTGCTTGACTTGCCTGCGTTTTCCGGTGACTGTGCCGCTGAGAACGTTGAGAAACTCCTGCTGACGCACCAGTGCGAGCAAACATACTTTTCCTGGGACCAACAAGGACAGACTGGAGCGTGATTAGTACCATATACTGCGTGTTCTATGGTGCGGTAGCATTTCGTTCCTCCTGCCTTCCAGCTCTGCTGCTTCTTCTTGCTCTTTGATAGTATCATAAAGGAAGAAATCAATCAATATGGCGTTCACCTTGTCTTTTGCTTCAGGATGTTTTCTAATCATTTCTCTTCTCAACAACTCCACTGCCCAAATACTGCACCCTCTGATCTCAATTTCGAGGTCTTCGCCAGACTTGATTTCCTCTTGCCGTTTGATCTTGGCTTCAAGGCGTGGGGAGTACCACAAGACATTCAACAGCTGCAACTTTTGTGGTATTCGATAATCTGGAAAGATTGTGATTTGGTCGATGTCGTCGAATTGACCATAGCCCTCGCCATTGAAGCATGCCCAAAGATCTGCAGCAAGAATTTGAGCTCGTTTGTAGAAGCGAACAGACTTCCCATGAAAGACATGCTCATCGCGAAATCCTGGAAAATACTCTACTAGGAGGTTCACCAAGTTTGCAGCTGAATGATCAGCTCTCTCGATCACATATAGAGGCAGTCCGTCAAAATGGCGATCGAGCACTTCAGAAGTCTCGCGTAGTAGAGCAATACGTTGGTCAAGCAGCGGCATTTCTTCATTAGTGGAAGAACGGAAAACGTGCCGCAATTGCTCGTTTGATGCTTCTGACCAGAAAGATGGGGTAGTGATGGGAATGCCTACTTACCTGTATGAGCCTTCAGTCGTGAGGTCACCAGAAGCCATGGCGAGAATGCCACTTACCTTCTTCTAATGCTCTTTGCAATATAGCAACCAGTGACCAATAGCCTGTCCACTTTCTACCTCTGTATTCGATCTGAAACCTGTCCTCCTCCGAAAGTTTCGACCAGAAACTGAAATTGAGAAGATCCATGGTAAAGATAAAATTGACAGTACTTTCATCCTTGGTCTGCGGATGGAGTTCGTGATCTGACCATGTGTTGGTCGAAATGCCTCTTGCCTCCATGAGCTTCCATACCAAAGAAGCGGCAGCCTTAGTACCACTTGAGACGATACTAACGTCAATTGAATTGTCATAGACGTACTCAGCTGATTGGAGGACTTTCGTAGTTGGTGGTGCTGATGGTGAGCCAGGCCCAAGGCCTAAAGATTTGCGGAGGAGAGCAAGCAGTTCAGGATCTGCTTCATTGTCAGACATTGTTCCTGAACGAATTGCTGAAGTCTATAAGGATATAGAAAGAAGTAGAAAGACCACAGGTCTCTGCACGTAAACTTTTTTGCTGATTAGCAAAGTGATATGCAGGGAACTGCAGCTACCGAAGGTTGTGTAACCAGTGATCAAAGATCGGGCATTATTGGCGACTCTTTAACTTCCTGGCTAGCTGAAACTTAAACCGGTGGCGTATCCTAGTCAGTCAGGAACCTCCGGAGTGCCCAGCGGAACTACGTGATGCGATACGCTTTCGCAGTTTGGAGGAGTTCAGCTTCACTCTGATAGAACCTCATGTTTGCTTCACTGGAATCTAGCTCTCTGCATTTTTACTTTATTCGTTCTTCACGCTCTTTTCACGCCTTTCACCTACCTGCTTTGTGAATCGCGCAATTCCCATGGTCATGGTGCTTTAACTTGTATAATTCTCTGCCTCCCACCTAATAGACATCTGCGATCATGACGCGCGAACGCTTCCAGAGGCAGGCGCTAGGCAGTATGTACGATAAGATCAAGGACGTAGGTGTTGCGCGATCATTTTTGAATTGAAATTAACAAGTACAGTCGCGTGTCCTGCTTGTTGGTGCTGGCGGTATAGGCTGCGAACTTCTCAAAGATCTTGTCAAATCGGGTTTCGGAGAGGTACATGTGATAGATCTCGACACCATAGACCTAAGCAATCTCAATCGCCAGTTTTTGTTCCGAAATGAGCACATCAAGAAGCCCAAGGCATTAGTAGCGAAAGAGGTGGCTCACA
>Ga0181469_100908_pt1 | contig 11262 bp, 10 predicted proteins | sample InSIn2SAF170_2_FD_119081 | JGI IMG/M metagenome (GOLD analysis project Ga0181469, IMG submission 119081) | Clean room microbial communities from NASA Spacecraft Assembly Facility at Jet Propulsion Laboratory, Pasadena, California, USA -... ... | reverse complement strand
ACAAGGAACAATCATAAAACAAAATAGTAAGGAAACTAAAAAGCGAAAGAAAGAAAGAGATAGGTCACCCTTGGGGACAACAAAACAAAAAGGAACAAAAACATTCTTTACTAAAGAAAGCACGCGAATGCTTCGAACACGAACGGGGAGAGAAGGGAAGCACATACTACATTTCCTTCTTTCTGTTGCACAACTGGGGGAACTTCCTTATGAGCTTAGCTTTGATTTTGATGGGGTTACGGGAAACACAGACAACACAGGAGAAAGAGAATCTTAATAACTAAAGAAAGCCCAATAAAGAAGGATTTTACACAGAGAAAGACAAACAACAATAGCTCTAGACTACAGAAAGCACGCGAGGGCTTGGAAACCGAACGGAGGAACAGGGAAACGCTGAGAAAGCAAAAAAATCTTAATAATGATGAAACACAAAGAAAGAGGAAACAAGGCAGAGCACTGCTTTAACACTCTTTCAGTACAAGTAAGAGATATTCTCTCCTTAGTTACACTTCTCTTTGAAAGGATTAGGGATCCGCTTTTCTTAACGCTGCAAATAGTCTGATACAGAAATCCGGGTAATGACTTGTCCTCCTAAAGGCGGGACACCAGATACGCTTGTAACCCATTTCGATGGGATCCTGCGCTCGTAAATGCTCGATGTAGCAGGGGAATCGTGTTCCCAAGTGTAACTGCTGAGAACCTAGCTTTTATTTCCACTTTCCTAGATATAAAGAAATGGATCTCCTTTCAAATGAAAAGTAAGACCGAAAGTGAATAGACATAATGAGACTCATCAGGAATAAATGGACTGCATAAAGCCTCACAGGTCTAGGATTCATCTGTTGAAGCATAACAGCAAGCTACAGCCGAAGACTATTCATATCAAATGGATTGGTAAGTCGAGAGGCCGCGGTCTCCTCCCAGATCCAGAAAAACCCATTATTTGTAGACTTTACTCGAAATATATATAAACAGTAGAGGAACGAAGCGGATGCCACAATCGGGTAAATGCAGTAAACGGCGGATGCTGGTTCGGTAGAAGAAGGAGTCGGGTGGCCTCTTTCCTCGGAGAAGGATTTCCATTTTACTAGGGGGAAAGCTCGTGAGAAATCTTAATCAGCCAATTTAGTTAACGAATAGTATTACTGAGCTGGGGAAAGTCACTCACGGTAAAGAAAATCGGCATAGTATTGATTGACCTCATAGCGGATAGCAAAGCGAAAGGCGGGACTCTATCCCATTACTTTGGAATGCAGGGAAGGAATAGCTAATGCCTTAGAGAGATACAAGGAACAGTAACGGATGAGGCAGAAGCCCTCGCTTCTCGCTACCTATCCTAGGAAAGAGATTAGTATAGTAGGAAGCTTAGGTCCCTAATAAGGGAGAGAGGAAAAGAGCATACTCGCTTCGCGGGACAGCAGGAAAAGGGCCAGAATGGACTATTCTCAGGGATAAACCGAGAGGGCTCCGATTGGAGTATACCTAGACAGATCAGATACAGTGGGAATTGAGAGGTAGCAAGAAGAACAGGGAAAGATGCAGAAGAGGAGGCTCGAGAGACCTCTCCTTTATTCGGAATTTACCTTGAGCAAACGAGAAAATCGCAGAAATTAGGACGGCAGCTACATATCCTAAATCCCTATGGGATCAATCAGTATGGGCGACAGATGGCTTAATGAAATGACAGCAGAAGAAAGGAAGAGGGCTTCCTCCTTAACACTTCATATTGATATGAGAGGAACTCTTCTCTCTACTTACAGGTTCTTGAAGAGATAGGAATACTCACAAATAACAAAGAAAAAGAACCATTCCTTACTAAAGAAAGCACGCGAATGATTCCACTCAGAGAAGGAGGGAAACAGGGAAATAATGAGAATATAACTATTAGGGACACTCCCACTAGCCATGGATTGGCCTAACCTTTGGCTCTGCTACCTCTTATTACACGTCTGCTCCTTCTGAGCTAGCAGCTGCAGACTCGGAGACACCTCAAGACCTGGAAAACGGGATACGCTTCCAACACATTGCGATCGCATACGGAGATCCCGCATCAGCGAGGGATCAAATGATTAACAACTCCAGTAATCCCGGTCCTGTTTGTCCTCCTAAAGGAGGTACACATATACGCTTCTAACCCATGAAGATGTGATCCTTCGCTCGCAAATGAGGTAGTGATCATTGGCCTCGGGTAAACAAGGGTAACTCCTCATAAAATAGATATTATTTATACTCAAAGCGAAATAAAGAGAGATTGCGACAGACTGACAACAAAAACAAACAATGAGTAATTCATATTACTCAAGAACCCCTTTAAGTAAACAAGAAAGGAGATAACAACAAACAGAGAGATATCTAATCTTACTAACAACTTTCAGCCAAAGCAATAAGTGGATCTCCTCGAGTAAGTATTAAACATACTTAGATAGCTTAGTAGCTGTCCTAGCTTTTAGAACCATACAGGAAAATGTATAGTAGAAAGGAAAGGGAAAGGAATCAGCCGGCCTAGCGTATGGACTCTAGGCACGAAATCCTTGATTTAGTTACTTTAGTTATCGCACCAGGGAGGGAACAGCCCTAGCGAAAGAAGCAAGCACCCTTGACGAAAGGGCCGAACTGCAGCTGCTGGTAGCCTCGGTTTCAGCCGATAAAGGTCATCTTTTCTTGGTATCCGGTGCCGCTGCCTAGCGAACTGCTTAGGTTTTACGGAAGGGTGTGTAAACAGGCTCGACCAACGGAAGAGGGAAATGCTCCGCGAAGACTCGGTGTTGCGGAGTTCTTTTCTTCTCTTTTTTGGCCCCCTGTGAACATAGGAATTGGATGGATGACTCACTCTCTCTTGAATGAGATGTCAAACTGGTCCTCAGAGCCCCTCTCCTTTGGATGACTGATCAACACCTGGTACTGACGAGCTACCCCCTGACGAAAGCACAGACCTATCTCCGGCTGGCTCTCCTGGTCACCGAAACACAGACGAGGGCTTCTCTTACCTCATGCACCCCCTTCTGTAGGTCAGGATCAACAGGATTGGTTGGGTGGCTGGAAGCTGACTGATCAGCTCGAAAGAAGAACGCAACGAATTCTGAATGATCAGGAAGGGCTGGACCTCTCTTGGTTGATCGAAGGCCCTACTTCTCTTCCCGAGCTCATGGACTCTGTTCATGGAGGTACTGAGCGAATCGACTACACGGAACAATCAAGCCCGAATTCCCCTGGATGGAAGGGAAGAATGTGGACAGATGGAACCAAAGAGGAGCTCTCCCTGCTTAGCGCAGGCTACATTTGACCCCTAGATCATGAAGAAGGTGTCCCCTACACCGGATCGGAATCTCCATCCCAATTGGGAACCACAAAAGTGATTCTCAATGGCTGGTTGAGCTCAAGCTCCTGCTTCTTGGTCACCACAGAAGCCCTGCTGAACCAGAAGGAGCCCAAGAACGGCAAAGAACTAGATGGAGGGAAGGCCGAACTGATGGCTCACAAACAACTGCGGAATAGAGCCAAGCCAATCTCTGGAACTGCAACTGAAGCTGATAATGCTGGAACCAACACTGGCCAGAACATGTAGGGAGCTACCTGAAGGGGGAACCCAACTGGGGACTCCAAAAAATAGCTGGAAAGATTCATGCATGTCCGGGGTCTTCGACAAGAACTGGAGCACTGGGACCATCAATGTGTACGAATCTCAACGGTGCAATAAGGAGCTGGAGTCAAGCACGTGAGAAACTACCAGGTCAAGGAGCAATGATGACTCTTTTTGCCTGATCCGAGGTGACCCACCAATGAGGTAAATGGGACCAAGGTAGACCCTATAGACTAAACCCCTAGAAGAAAGGTGCTTATGTCGATAGGGGAAAGTCCGCAGGAATCAAGGTATAAAGGGACCCTTGAAGACCAGCACGAGGTGCAGTATACAATGTAGCAAATGTGACTGACTGAGACAACAATGGGTGTGGAAGCTATGAAATTAGATCGACCGTAATGGAAGCGGCCAATTCGCGATAGACGAGTGGGTGAGTGTCACGGGGAGTAGGGGGGGCCCATCTGTTTCAGAAGGTCCGAAGATTCATTTCAAAAAACAGGAATGTCAGAGCAGTTAGTCCGCATGTCCCTAACTACCTTGTTCCTGATTGGATTGCTTTCTTAGTGTGGCATCTTATCTTTTTGTTCGCTGTCCACTGGGGATATTCTAAATATAGATAGAGAAAGAGGCTAAGCTAAGCCTACGTAACGCTATGGGAACAGCTTTTTTTGTCCGCTTTCAGCTATGCTATATAGATGCGCTACCTTGTGAAAGAAAACATCATATGTAAGTAAGTAGCATCTAGAATAGGCAGCTAAGAAAAGAAAATCGAGTAGCTTGCGGGCCGGTCGTCATTGCACACTAGCTGGTCAGTGGGGGTAAGGAGAGTGTTCCGTTGGTGTTCTCAGTCTCAGTGCGACCTTGCTTGGTCAACAAGGGGATCCAAATGTCCCCCATCAATAAAGTGAGGGCTTTCCGGACCTTCTCCACCTCCCTTTTTCTTTCTTTTTTTCCATGCTTTCCGTTGGTCAACAACCAACCACAACTCACTAGAATTCTGCACTACTCCTACAGGCTTGACGGAGTTAAGCTGTCTGGAGGGAATTTCTTTGTCTCAATCAATATGCTCAATATTTATTGATTACTTTCTCACGTGCAGAAAGAACAAGCGTCAACAAAAAAAGAATACTAGAGCGTATAACCAAGGCCCTAAATGGCACATCTATCCTTATTGCTAAGGAGGAAGACCATCAGCAAGAGGGATTCCACTTTCACGTGGGCATCCGGTGCCGGGATTCAGATAAGAACAAGGCAGCCGGAATTATAAAAAGGATGTTCAGTGAATTTGAAGAAATGCAGTACAATGTGCAGTTCCTAAAGTGGGGCAACATTTGCCATTTTATTACAAAAGTCGATATGGATTTTTGGGTATCGGGAGAGTTGTCAAAGGAACAAATCTTAGAAAGGGCGAATACCTTTCGAAAGAAAAAAGGAAGATATCTTATTAAAATGGTTAAAATAGTGAAGAGGGCGTGGGGACGGCCAAAAGATAAAGAAGAGTAAGAGTGGCGCTGCTGGATGCTTTTGATCAATAGGAAGAGGAGGAAAAAAAAAGAAAGCTTATGATGAGCATCTATTTGAGTCGATCATTTCCAAGATCTAATTCCAGTTTTTTCTTATGTAGTGGAAACGCCTTACAATCTGAAGTTTTACGCTTAAGGGAAGAAATGTTCTTGGTGGATGCAGGACTCGGGACCCCCAGAATTTGTATGCAAGATGAGCCTACAGGAGTGCCAATCAACCGAGCCACCAGGTTTGAGAATAAGGTGGGATTCCTGGATGTAGTGGCCGGTGAATCGCTGATCAAAGAGCAGATTTTGGAGAGATTCTTCATCGATCTAGTGGCCGGTGAATCACCGATCAAAGAGCGAGCAGCCGCCAGGTTTAATGATTTGGTGGGATCCCTGGATGTAGTGGCTGGTGAACCGCTTCTTCTTCTTCCACGAAGATTCAGACAAAACCGAGCTTGGATGGAACTGAACAAGATTTGGCGAACGAATACAAAGGTAAAAGGCTTTATTATTGAGAAAGTAAAAGGAGGTTATTCAGTAGCCATCGCGAGTTTCATTACTTTTCTTCCATTCCGTCCTCTCATAAGAAGAAGGATATCGAATGATCGATTCACCATTGAGAGCATTAACCCCAAAAGGACGAATATTGTGGTGTTCTAACAGCGGCAGATCAAACAAGAACTTGATGAGCGAAATCTGCTGACGAAAAAAAAAGAGCACTTTTTTCAATTCCGAAGGCTAGCGTCTCCTGATAACACTCTATCACCTTAATCCATTCTTTTGTTGAGGGTCTGGCACTTATTCCGGCCCTCTATTTACATAGCGAAGAAAGGCAAAGGCTCTTGCTCGAATGCGTGACTGCGGGGCGCCTATCGCCCCCACTAAAAAAGAAAATGCATGTTAGGTTGAGCAATAATACTGCGACTAGGGAAACGCTGAATGGAATTGAAGGCATAGTCTCAATAAAAAGAATGGAACACCAACCAACGAGTGGCGGATTTGGATGGAGTCTCGCAGAAGAAGAGCCTTACTCGTTTAGGGGCGCTAGCGCGCTACAACTAGCATAGCAGCCCGCGGAAAAGGCTCGTTGAGCCCCTACTCCTAAGTTGGAGCAACAAGCAACGTATTGAGCTGCTAGAAAGCCGTTGCGCGTTAGAACAAGCAAGGGATTGAGCTTTAGAAAGATTAGTATTAGTTTAGACAATTAATGCTTTCGCGCTAGCGCGCTCGGCCCTTGCGCTAACGCGCATCCGTTTTCTTGCTCTTTACTAATAAAAATAGGGCGTTTTCTTGCTCTCTCAAGCAATTTTCAAAGTCAGCTGATCAGTCTTCTGTCAAGTAAGTTAGTCACTCGGAATCCATCGGCCAATTAACATTGCCGCAGATGAAGAATCTTTCATTCCGTGCTTTGTCCCTCGAGGTACCTGCGAATGCTTATGGATGGAAACTCGCCTTTCGGTAAGCTCCGGTCTAACTAGTTTCTTCTTGCTTCCCTATCAACTGACCGGGCAAGGCACGCAATCTCAGACGTCAGAATCTCTTCTTATCTGATATTCGAAGCAAGGACATGTTGATCTGTCTTTATCTACCAGATAGCCTCATCTTTCCCCCCTCCCCGGATCCATCATCTTCGAGGAGGAGGAAAGAGAAGTCCAATACTATTTATGGAAGACTAGGGATTGCTAATCTGCCTACGCGGGAAGCCTTCTCCCTCTCAGGCTAAAGAGTAAAGATAGCCCTTGCCCTCTAATACATGTCACATTGGATTTGCTAGTATTCCTGCGGGGCTTAGTATTCCGAAGAGTCATCCTAATCCATGTTGCTAATGTTCTGGTCTTCAAACAAGAACTAGGGGGCTCGTTCGACCTGACGCTGGTTAGACGTGAGGTCGAACATGTCCCGCTTCGCCCTATGGCACTAACCTTAGTGTCCATATATTGTCGCGGGAAAAAGGCGCTCGGATGCGCTTACAGTCTTATTACTGTATCCTACCAGAGGAATCGGAGAGACTTTCTGGCGGACGAGGTCATAGCACCGGAACATCAAACCATATTTATGAAACTTTGATAATTGGTCTTTCCGATCCGGCCTAAAACACACGGCCGGAGGATCAAGGAAACTCTCAACGGGGATTGAGAAGTCAACTCTCGCCCTGTACCACCACGCGCAATAAGCCAAACAAAACAGGCTTTAACCCGAGAAAAAGCTTTTCTGTCAGCAAGCCGGTGTCCTCATCGAGCTTCAAATCGAGATCAGTGGCAAAGCGCTCCACATGACCCCAATCCGGAGAACACGAAGACACAAGCATGTCTCGCACCATACCCATATGATAACAAGTGATTAATATTCCATCTGGGAACCCTAACCAAACCTGAAATGGGAGTGGTAGGATACCACCGGGAGAGAACGCCACAAGGATGTGGCGATACCAGTGTCTATTATAATGAGGACTCACGTGCTCTGGTTTTGCAGAATATCTACGAAAACCGGCTTCACGAACTCTCATAGAGAGCTGCAGAGACGTCAGTCCAAGATTTCGAAACACCGGCATCCATGCAATCGCATGCCTCGCCGATCGTATCGTTTTGACACTAATCGGGGATAGCTCACGACCGTGAATTCAGAATTTCTTCGCGAACTCAAGACCGCCTCTATCAGAGAGCAAAGACTTCGGTTTTGATCACCCCCAAGCGATTGATGACATCCTTATAAACGTCCGCAACCGCGGCGTCTCCGATGACGATATCGTCACCGAGAAGTGCGTATTTACTAAACTTCTTTCCTGGGTATACCTTGTCAGCACAATACCACACCACAAAGTGATGTGATAGAGCGAACAAAGGCCGAGACGAGAGGTACCCTAGAGGCTGTGTCCTGTAGAAAGTCGGACAAACATAGGCGGCTCCCCTGGTTCGCGGGGGGCTAGAAAGGCATTCGTTCCAAGCCCCGAGAACACCCAAGCAAAGGCTGTCTCTAAATGGAACAGCCCTTGTATTTTAACTCCCTGAAACGACAGCGGAAAACGATCCGTTGCCGCCGACAGATCAAAAGAACGCAAAACGTCCAATTTTGACAAGCGGCGGAGAGGCCCTTTGCTTGACTTGGGCTCGAAAGAGGTGGGCAGCCAGCGGCATGAATCACTCATTTCGGGTTAATCCCTTGGTCGAGGGCTTTGTTATCGAAAAGGTAGTGGTAGTGGGTTCCGTACAATTTGAGATATGAGCGCATTGGCTATTTCCGACGCTTCAATCGCCATTTCGACACCATTCGTGGGTGATTTTTTATGTCTTTACCGGGCGATCTCGTAGCGGTGACCATATAATTAATAAGTTCCCTCGCTTTACTAGGTTGGGGAAGGGCACGATGATTGAATGCATAACCCATTCTTGATTGAAGCAATCATCAAACCGTAGGAGGGGACTGCTTCAAAAATCCTTCTTCTCTTACAGCAATCAAACTCTTTTATTAATAAAGAGCAAGAAAACGGATGCAGCAGTAGTTTTCTTGCCTGGTCACTTCACTCGCTTGCTTGAGTACTTGCTACTACTTGAGTTAGAGACAGGAAAGGAATTACTGCAGGAGTGACTACTGCTTGCCTTGCATAAAACCCTATTTATTCCCGTTCGTTGGGAATCTCTGGTTGCCGGTCTGCTTCACATGGATCCCCCGAAGAGTAGGGTTGGAGAAGTATGTAATGGAATGATCGGGCAAGGCGGTCTCTCTCGTCGCCTTGACGGCTGTTTGCGCCTTTCTGACCGAAATGGAAGAGCAGGTCTCGTGCCTGGGAGATTTGGACAAATCTTCATTCGAAAAGGCGAGAATCCCTAACGAATAGAGCCGGTAGAGACCTAGCTGCGACAACAAGCAGCAAAACAAAGACCTTCCTCGAAGGCCTGCGTAACTGCAATGGCCCTTTCGCCGCTCGATGAAGTGTTCAGCTCGAAGGCTAAGATATAGGCACAACTGAGCTCCCATGCTTAGGCGAGAATTGGAGCTTCTTCTCCGTGTGGTAGACTTTCCCCCGACTCCCCACATCCTTATAAAAATAGCCTCTATAAATAAGTTATAAATAACTTACTCGGGACAGATCGTTCGCGACCACAAAGATCAATAAATTGGCTCAGTCGTGACTCAAGTAGAGAAATCGAGGACTGGCCGATGGTGAAGATCGCGCGGACTCGCCAATAACCCGAAGTAGGAAACAATAGCAACCTGTCTAGCGTGAGTCCTGTACCAACCAACTAGTCTAGCTTGATTACAGTACATACGAGATTCTTGGTGGACCGGAAGATAGCAATCCGTCTCTCTTGCGTGCCGTATCTCTTTTCCAAAATCAGTAGGGGGGATAAGACGTCGGTTAAGCCGGCAACTCCTCATAGTCGAAGTTCCCATCCCCTTTCGGTTTACGAGAGATTCGGATACGGAGAAAGAGAGGGAGTACACAAGAGAGGAGCCCATTGAGGGGAGGTGCACAAATGACTTTTCTTTTTTTACAATTAAGAAGTAGCATACGGAGGAGGAGACGCGGGAGCTGTTTCTGGAAATCCTGTAATTTCAGTTTCAGTCTTCCTAATGTTAGGGTCTTGGTTGAATATGAGGAAGCTGGGGCAACCAAGAGTTTCAGTTCCAATTCCAATAGAAGAAGTAAATCCCATTGTTGGAAGTCAATGAGTTACCACCCTGAAGTCAAATTATTAATTACACGAATTATAGGGTGTAGGAGGGAATGACTGGAATGAATTCCACTATATCAATAGCAATAAGAAAGGAATGGCTGACACAATCAGTAGCCGTTGGCGTTGGAGGAGCAGGAGCAGCTGCGGGCGGTGGTTTAGTTCTTTCATTAATAAATATACCCGCCGGTCAATACGGTACGTCGGTTTCATTCCTTCTATTCAACATATCTCGTATGCTGGTTAGCTCATCTGGTAGCTCGCCTTCTTCTTCTTCTAGTTCTAGCTAGCTGGTTGCTGCGACATAAGGAAAACGTTCAGAATGGGCAGTTTTTGAGGATTTCTACTTTGTTTGATGGAGATTTAGGGATAACACATGCACATGAATAAGCAGAATACTAAATAGCATTGGAAAAAGTACCAACATAATACGAATACGGAATAGTAAGAACAACATACTAATTAGAGGTTGAAGTAGTAGCTAATCACTAATCAAATAATAGGGAGGAGGAAATAACGGGAAAGAATCATACATAATGGTAAACCAGAGTCACCGGTTGGCGGGAGTTCCAACTTCCAAAATAGGAAGGTATTATTAGCGCTTAGCACAAGCGCTAAGGTCTTTTTTGTTTTTATTTAATATGCTTTACTATTTAATCAAAAAGAAGGAAATCTCTAGTTTCACGCAGCACATGTACTCCCCCCATTACTAGTTCTAATCGCAGGCCTTCCAATGGAAAAAGCCTAGAATGGGCAAATCAACGAACTATCGAAAGAGCACGGAACAGAAGACAGGCCATCCCTCTTCCTTGACATTGAGATTTGCGAGATTGTAGCCCGAAAGCTTCTTTCTTTGATTAGCTGACCCTAGTAAGTGGAATCTTGGACTGCCACCCTATCTTTTGGGCTACTTTCTCAATATTGAAATTATAAGGCTAGGTTGTTTACTGACTGATCTCTGTTCGAAGCTTGTAAGACCGACCGATAATTTGACTTTGTTGAATTATCTGCCGCATAGTCCTTTTTATTTTGAAGTCCAGGCTACCGCATTCCGAAGCAATGGAAAGACAGCACTCCAACTTATTGATTGAGCTATACCTCGTGCGAATGGATAATCCCTTTGGTGCGTGGTCCGGGGACACTACTTTTCCTTTTGTCGTAGCTTAGAGACTTATAGCCTTTAGTCCACCTGCCCGTCGCTTACTCTATAGAAGTAGGACGTGGGTTCAGCTCTAGATATAAGATAAATTAGTTAGTACGTGTGGGTGAAGTCTCTCCTTCTTTTGTTGGATTGAAAGGCTAGCCTACCCTTTATTATTAGTTAAGGAGTCGCTTATCCTCGTTCCTAGATAGCAGCTGAGGAACTGCCCTAAGACAAAGATAAGGTAGTAGATTCAAAGCGGATTCTTGATTTAGCTTTAGTGGACCCGCGATAGGTCCTTATATATAGTCTACTTTAAAGGGGCTCCAGCAGAAAGGATGTGGGGAGTCGGGGGAA
>Ga0181469_100907_pt1 | contig 11266 bp, 11 predicted proteins | sample InSIn2SAF170_2_FD_119081 | JGI IMG/M metagenome (GOLD analysis project Ga0181469, IMG submission 119081) | Clean room microbial communities from NASA Spacecraft Assembly Facility at Jet Propulsion Laboratory, Pasadena, California, USA -... ... | reverse complement strand
GAAGAAGCCAAGTGTGCATCCCCACCTTCATTTGAGGTGGTGAGATTCAATAGAACAGAGAGGTAAAACAGAGAAGTTCAATCCATTGGGCTAATGGAGTCAAAGAAGACAGCTTCCTAGATTTGGTTTCTTAACAAAGGATGGCTTCACAGAGCAAGGTAGTCAAACAAGGAACAAATAGAGACTGGAAACAGATGGAATGGACTCAAATGGATGAAGGGAAGTTAAGAATCCTTCAACATATTGAAAGAGGGAAAATGGATGATTACTAATAAGGAGCAGTTAAGAATTCTTTAACAAATAATCAACATGAAAGAGTTAGGAAACCTGAGCAATTAAGAGTTCACTGTTTATTCTAATTCTGAAGAAAACAGAAAGAATAATAAAGACTGAAAACAGAGTGCAGTTAAGCAAATTATGAAATTAACCTTTTCCTTTATCATTCAGATTATGAAACACAGATGATATAGTAAACAAGAAAATTGTAAAACAGAAGATATAGACGACTTATTGATCTAGTGGTTGATTCAAGAATTCTGTGACAAGTCCTTTGCTTCAATTCTTCATCCAGTAGGCCATGCACAGTTTGATTCCAAGAGCTCTTTATTCCAAAAGTTCAGTATTACATCAGAGTCTAGTAATTCTACACCAACCTCTCAATACTCTAATGGAGGGGGTATTTATACAACAAATATCTCATAACAGCTGTGAGATAATATCTATATTTTAACCTAAAATAATTACAAGTAAAATACAAACAGCTGACTGCTATTGTGCTGGAGGTTGGCTCTTAGGGTTTGGCTTGCAGCTGTCTTCTGTAGTAGCTCTGCACCGACTGCTTGTCTTAATTGTGCCCTTTAATTCTGATCTACTTCTCTCACATCTTTAATTCTGAATCGATACACTTTGACTTTGATCTGATATTCTTCAATGCTCCTCCACTACTTTTTCATTCTGATCTGACCCCTGCTCACCGATGTCTATCGTGTTCTGGTAAAACAAAATTGCGAACGTGTCTTCTCACCACTTTTCTCTGGTAAATCATGTCTCTGACAGTCCACTGGTTAGGGTAGCAAGTATCCCTATATATCCCTTTATTTATTTCTTCTGCGAGTTTGGAAGTCCCTCTGTGCTGGTTCAAACTGTATTTAAAGAGGGAGACTGCACTATGCAGGTTGAATGGCAGGCTGCGGAGCTCGCGCTGTGGAATTTCTGGTTGGAGGCAGTCGAAAAACTGTGAACTCGGTCATTTTTAATGCCTGGAGTGTTGTATGCAACATATAACACTAAAAAACACGTTTTTTCCCTTTTAATTAACAAAATGAAGCTTGGCAGGATTTTTTGACTTTGAAGGACAGATGACGTCAGCAAAGGGTGACGTGGTGGTGACGTGATGGGTGACGTCAGTAAAGAATAGATGACACAGCAGTGACGTGGTAGGCAATGTCAGTAGAGGGCGGTGGTAAGCGGTTTTTCCCGCACCACTTTTGGGGCTGGGTGGTTTCAGGTGGAGGGCAAGCAATCACACTAGCAACGTGACACGTGGCCTTGGTACGGCGGCAAAACCACCAGCCGATCACGCGTTAACATTCGGCGCTGGAGGGGGGTGTGATACAATTGTGGACCGTTGGATGATGGAGTGGAGATCGGACGGTGGACGATCGTTGGAGATGACGGAGGTTTAAGCAGTGGGCCCAGTTTAATAAAACAATGCTTTTGATATATTGGAGCTTGTTTTATTGGTTAGCAGGGTGATTTGGCTATTAATTAACCAGAGGTCAATTAATCCCTTTTCTGCGTGGCTGGGGAAAGGTTATTAATAAATTTCAGATAAACTTATTAACCCTTGCTTAAAACTATGTTTACTGTCGTATTCAACTGGGGCGGGTTTAAATAATATTGGGGCTTTTATATATATTTACATAATATGGGGAAGGGAAATGTTTACATTGGATTTAAATAATATATGTTAGAGTTAATATGAAAAAGGATTTGAGCGTTGAGTTATAACAACAATTGATTTTTGTAGTTAAACTTAGGTTAAGGATGTAAAAAGGGGTTTTGAGGTGATATACTGCACTTTCCTAAGAAAAATAGGGTTTCACTTAGGCAAATGTCATAAAAATGGAGTGAGTGGTTTATGAGGGATATTAAGAACAAATCTTAATATTTTGAGGGGGAAATTAGTAAATGACTTAGGGAGAAAATATGAAGGGGATTTAGTCAAGAAACCTTGCCTCGCTTGAGTTGCTCTAAGATGAAATGTTTGCCTTATACTTGTGATAAAAGTAAAGTTAACACATTGAGAGACCTAACCCATCACAAGTATCATTCTGCAACACCAATCTACCTACCCTACCTACTTTAGTCCTAGCATTTTTTTCTTCCTTTTTTTTCTTTTTTCTTTTGGTGCATTTAGACTAGCAAACCCTCATGAACTTTTCTTTTCTTTGCATGGCAAGCCTATCTAAGTCTGCACTTATTACATCCAAGGGCTCAGATTAAATTGTTGAGCTCCTTTGCTTCTCTACCTATCTACTTATCTGCCAAGATTAAACAGTTTGGTCAGATTTTATTCTCTATCTCTAAAATTGGAAATTCAAACATGAACCAGCCAAGATTAAGCTATTTTGGCCATTCATCCATTGTGGCATGAATTAACAAGTTGCACACAATGCTTATTTACAGAAAATGAAATAGTAGTGGCATTTTGAACTTGCATACTTTCCTTGTATTTCTTTTTTTTGGGGTTCATTTCTTTTACTTTTTTTTTACCATTTCATTCTTTTTACCCTTTGATTTTTCTTTTGGGGCATACCTTCTTTACATTTTTTTACCTTTTTTGATTTTTTCATAATATGGAAAACCTTTGCAACAAGGAGAGGGATGAACATATTACAGAGCTCAACAAGTCAATCATGAAATATGACACCTATTGGTATAGGAGTATAACAGTGCCTCCACTTGGGGATGGCTTTCCTTGGTGGAAAGTCGGCTTTCCTTGGTGGAAAGTCAAGAACAATAGGTCAAATGGCCTTTTGAATAACTCTAGACTTTGCTCTGAAATCTTCCTTTGCTAGATCTAGAAACTGTACAAAACGATCTTGTAAAATATATACACTATTCTTGAGCTAATTCAAACAACTATACATCTATTTTAGATAGTCTACCTGCCCTAAAACTAAAATGTCACTTTTACCTTTATCACCCTGCATGTTTTCAACTGCACTTTGTGATGATATTTCTGTTGACTGTAATGTCTGTCTTGTAAAACCATTATCATCTTGATTTTGACTCTCATAGTCTTGGATTATTTGATCATATGTTCCTGCTTCTAAGTCTTTTTCTACAACCTGAAATTCAATGCCATTTTTGGGGCTGCAATTATAGATATGATAAGACTTGAACAAAGATTTGATTTCCCTCTTGACAGCTAATACCAAGACTTGTTGACATTTGTTTTCTAATTGTATGACAATTATCCCTGATAAACTGAAATGAAGCAACACAAAATGGTAAAGTTCCTTCACTGACTTCAAAATTTTCTGCACTTTCCTCCTCATCCTTATAGCTAAAATGAACAAGCTGATCACTATTTTCAAGCTGCTGTAACTAAACTTCCTTTCTCCTCAAATTAGCTTCTGATTGCTCTCATTCCACATTGCTGCTTGATTTAAGTGCTTGGCCAATCGTTTCTCCTCTTTATTCTCCACTATATCCAAGTGCTCTGAATACTCTTTATCTTCATCAAATATAACAACCTTATCACATACAACAAGAAAGTCCTCATCGCTGTCTTTGTCATATAGAACCTCCAGAGCTTTGGATTGTTGCTACTTTTCATTGCTGTTTCCTATTTGAGCAATTTCAGGGAACTGCATTTCTTCTTTATTCTGATAAGTTTGAAGTGCTGCGAAGAAAAAAATCTGTGGGGAAACTTCATGGATTTCTGAACAACATTCATCATCTTTTTTCTTTCAGAGGGGAAGACAATTCAAGCAAGGCTTTCACTTTTTTTAAAAGGCTTCTCTTCTGGCTTCAACTGTAGCTAGTTACTATCCAATCCAAAATGTGACATTATTATGGATATAGTATGTACATGTTAGAGTCAGAATACATCAAAAAACTGGATCAAAGTAATGTTTCAGCGTTCAACCATTCACTGGTCCTTCTTTTGTTTTTGTGCCATCCAGGCTCTTCAGAAAGTAAGTATTGTTCCCCTACAATGCCTGGATGATAAATGGTCCTTTCCATAGGAAGTCAAACTTTCCATGTTTGCCTTTGTCTTCTCTCCTGGAATCCCACTTTAGAACTTTGTCTCCAAGGTAGAAGTCTTCTGCTTTGGTCCTTTCATCAAATATTTTCTTCAGTTTTTCTTGTAACACTTGGGATCTTTGGTGCACTTCTTCTCTGGTCTGCTACAAATGGATGGTCTGATTTATTCTCCTTCGAATGTCATTGGGTTGCACCTGAGCTTCTTGCAGCAATTTCATTACAGGAACTCCTAAAGATGAAGGAAATACAACCTCCATGCCATAAGCTAACACATAAGGGCTAGTTCCAATAGATCTCTTTGTAGTAAGTATGTCTGCCCATAGTGCATTTGTAAGTTTCTTGTGCCAGTTTTTCTTGTTCTCTTCCAACAATTTCTTAATAATATTAATCAGGATTTTATTGGAAGATTCAGCTAGACCATTGCCTTGAGGGTAATACGTTGTGGAATGGCCTAAAGTGATATGGTATTTCCTACAAAAATTTATCAGTTTCTTGGATTTGAAGGCAGCAACATTATCGGTTATAATCTTTTCAGAACAGCGAAATCTAGACAATATGTTGGTCTCTAGTAATCCTTTAATCACTGTATCATTGGCTTGTCTAGAAGGAATGGCTTCTATCCATTTGGTGAAATAGTCTGTGGTAGTAAGAATCCATTTATGTTGGCCAAAAGAGGAGGGTGTATTTCCCCAATGAAGTCCAAACCCCATTGTTGAAAGGGTCTTTCAATGGAAATTGGTCTCAAGGGCAAGAGTAACAGTTTCCTTTTTCCTTCAAAAATTTGGCATTTGTGGCAAGTAATGACAAACTTCTTTACATCAGCAAACAATTTTTGCAAATAAAATCCAGCCCTTATGATTTTTTCTGCAGTTGATTTCCTGTAAAGGTGTCCACCACAGTCCCCTGCATGAAATTCTTTGAGAATTTTGTCAGCTTCTTCTTTTAATAAACAATTCAATAGAATACCTTCATGATTCTTCCAAAAAAGAGTATTATCTAAAATACAAAATTTTGAAGCTTTCATTTTTAAAAACCTCTTCTTTGTTCTGGATAACCCTGGAGGAGCCTGCAAGTTTAATAATACATGAGTTATATCAGCATACCAAGGTGATCCTAAGAAGGCCTGGCTGATTTGTGGAGTCACCATCTCCTGTTCATTATCCAATTCATTAATATCCAGGGCTTGGAAGTTTGTTTCAGTCATGAGTTTAGCCAATCCCTATCCTTTTATGAGCTTTGTAGGTTTTATTTCAATATCATACTCCAATATATTAGCTATCCATTTACCTCATTTGCCTTCAATTCCATCTTGAGTCAGGATGTCTTTGACAACAGCATTTGGTACATAAGCTATTACGTGGGAGTACAGTATATAGACTCTGAAGTCTTTAATAGCTTTCACAAGGGCAAAAGCCTGTTTTTCCATGATTTTGTAATTCAGAGGTGCATCTTTAAGCGCTTTACTTAAAAAGGCTATGGGTTTTTCACATCCTTGATCATCTTTCTGCAGTAAAACAGTTGTTATAGTGTGTTCTGATGCAAATGAGAAAATTATGAAGTCTCTGTCGAACTTTGGACTTGAAAGGATTGGTGTTCTGGTCAAAGCCATTTTAATTTCTTCAAATGCTTGTTTGGATTCTACTGTCCATTTAATCTTTGAATCATTTTTAAACATATTGTTCAGCAATCTAATTAATTCAGCCAAATTAGATATGAATCTTCTCAAGAAGTTAATCTTTCCTAGGAAAGCTTGAAGTTCTTTGACATTTCTGGGGTGGGGTATTTGTAGAATAGCTTCTATTCTAGTAGGATTAATTATGATGCCTTCTTTGGAGATGATATGGCCTAACAGTTTGCCTTCTTCTAGACCAAACAAAGATTTTTTAGGATTTAATGAAATAACATATTTTCTGCATTTTAAAAACACTTGTCTCAAATGATCTAGATGTTGCTGATCTGATTTGAAAAACACAGTGAGGTCATCTAGATATACAACCAGAAAATCATGAATTTCTTTTGCAAAAGCTATGTCCATTGCTCATTGAAAGGTTGCCCCTGCATTCTTAATTCCAAATGGTATTTTAACATATTTGAATGTACCCAATGGTGTGGTAAATGTTGTCTTTTCTTAGTCATCAGGATGAACCAAAATCTGATTAAAACCTGAAAATCCATTCAAAAGTGAAATCCTAGAAGCACCTACTACTCTTTGTAAAATTATGATCCATCTTAGGTAAAGGGTAATTGTCTTTCAAAGAAAACTTGTTTAAATTTCTTGAGTCAACACATAATCTGATTTCTCCTATCTTCTTCCTGGTAGGCACTAAATTAGACACCCACTCTAAAAATTTGATTGGAGCAATTATCCCTGCGTCACGCATTTGTTTGATTTCTTTTTCAGTTAAAGGAAGCAGTACAGGGTTGATTCTTCTGAGCTTTTGTTTGAATGGTTTTTTATTTTCCTTGAGGGGTATTGCATGCTAAATCACAGAGGTGTCATAAGACTTCAGGTCTTCATAGCTCCAGGCAAAAACATCTTGGAATTCTTTGATCAGTTTAACATACTTGAGTTTCTGATCAGGTGACAAAGATTTGGACAATTTTACCATTTTTGGATTGTGTTTAGTTCCTATCTTGTAGTCTTCAATGTCTGCTTTTGGAGGTTCCATCTGGGATTTCTATGGAATATCATTGAAATCAAAGAGATCATCCAAAGGAGTTAATCCTTTGGGAAAGTGATTGTCTTTCAAATTGATAATTTCAGATTCTCCTTCAATAATCTCATCAACATTTGTTTCTTTAAGATCTTGTATTTATTTTTTTGGTAAATTTTGTTGGATGAAGCATTTGAGTTGCATTTTCTGCTGAAATGTCTGTTTCTGTGTGATTTGTTGGATCAGATTCACTAACTGTATCTCCATCTACGTTAGTGCTAGAAAATTCGTCTTCTAGGGTCAAAAAATTGTTGATCTAATTATCACTGTCAAACACTTGCCAGTTCTTCACATTATCAGGTATGGTTGGCCTATGTCTAATTGCAGCTGTGAATTGATGATTTGGTTCAAATGGTAATTTACAGGTGCTGGCAAACATTGCTAGGCTATGAGCTTGTAAGTTATGTTTTCTCGGGATTTTGGCAAGCTGAGTTTCTAGAAATGTATTGAGAATCTCTATAGATGTTCCTCTATACTCTCTTAATCCAGGATCTTTTGTCAAGAACTTCCCTTTTATCTGTTGAAGGATTAAGTCAGAATCTCCTGGGACTGACACTCTAGTTGCTCCCAATTTCTTGACCAGTTTAAGACCTAGCAATAGAGCTTCATATTCAACCATATTATTAGTGCACCCAAAGTTTAATCTGTAGGCATGGCCTTGAGCATAATTGTTTTCAAGATTGTGCACCCATACTCCTACTCCTGCTCCTAATTTGTTCACAGAACCATCAAATTCTAAGTACCAAAGGATTTTATGTTCATACTTAGTATCTCGAGTTTCAGGGATCTATTCAATAAGGAGATATGGTTTTTCAGTTTCTTCTAGTTTATCTGATGTTTCATGATTTGCAGAGATTTCTTGGATTCAGATACTAGACCTCTCATTTCCAATTTTTTCCGTTTCGTCTGCTAGAACTTTTATTCCATGTGGGGGATCAATTTCAGCATTGTAAAGGATAAAAGAATCCATATCTAAATATACTGAGTAGATAGGGAAATTTTGAGGTTTCCCTTGACTACTTACTACATACCTCATTAATGTTTCTCTGTATAGTCTCTTGGGTTGACCAAATATTGAAATAGTAGCGTAAGACATGTCTAACTGTAGAGATCCTTGAAGCTTTGCACCCCAAGATCTAGACAACAACATACCATATTTTGATGGAATATCAGCTACTACTATGTCCATTAAGATGGTTTTGGCAAGATATTGGACAAGTGACACACATAAGTCTTTGATTAAACCCAAAAATTTGACCTGACTTGAATCAAAAGTGAAAAGGTCCTTATATGGCCTAGTGATGTCAAGGTCAAGTCTCGCCATTACAGATTTAGGCATTAGGTTATCAGAAGCACCAGAATCAAACATGGCATTATGAAGTATCTTATCATGTATTTTTAAACCCACATGGAAACGAGGAACTTCTCCCTTTATTGTTTTTCCATTTACTCCAGGGCCAAATATCAATTCAGGCTGGTTATCAAAAACATTTACCGAATCTTCGTTCACAGAAATTTTGAGTGATTTGCTGATTTGATTTCTGTAGACATTGTGTTTAGCTAATTCTAATAATGGAACAACTATCTTTAGTTTGCCCACTTTTGTCTCAAGATTGAAAGGTTTTTCAGTCTGAGTTCTTGCATGTCAGACAGCTGAATTTTCTGCGTTTTTCTCCTCTTCGAAAGTGAGATTATGGGCTGAAGTTGTTTCCAAATCAAGTTCTAGAGGCTCTTCTACGTTTCTTTTAGCAAGAATAGAAGTGGAAGGTTGTCTGTTAGGTGGCTGATTATCTGATATATCTTCAACAATTGGATTTTTTGGGTTAGGATCTGTTTTAGCAAGAATATATACAGGGGGGCTATTGATCTTACCTTTGTTAGGCTACTTGGTATCTTTCTGTTTACTGGTTTCAGGGACATCTATTCTTCTGCTCCTTAGATTGTATTGTTTGTGGACTCTATAAATGGATGTATCATATCCCTCCCTAAAGTCAAATGATTCACCTGACTCAGTTTGGAATTGTTTAAGAATGTGAGCTGCTTGGTCCTCTTGGGTCAAGAAAACTTGTTGTTCATTGTTGAGTCCCATCAGATTAATTTGAGTGTCTTCCATTGGTTCATCAGAAGTTGAGGCTTCAGCATAATTTTCTTGAAATGGGGATCTAATATTTTGGTCAAGCCCTGTCTTTCCAGTGTTAGGATTTTGGTTCTTCCTGAAATTTGGATTTCTCCCAGTATTGCTTGGTTGACCATCCCAAGGATATTTTCTCTCAATTGTTTCAACTTCGTCTCCAAGTCTATCCATTCCTTTAATGATAGCATCTAATTTTTTGTTTAAAGGCAGAAGGTTCTTCTTTGAAAGGTGTCCTCCTTTCAGCTCTGGCTCTAGTTCATTTAGATATCAGGTTGGCCTCAACAATGACAGCTATACTTTGCATCTCTTCTAAGTTTTGAGGAGCTCTTTCCCTAAGTTGGTATGCCATATCAGAATCAAATGCATCAGGGAATTTGATCAAGGCCAAGTTTGGAGGAAGTCTGATATTTTGAGGAATAGCATTGTAGATAGTATTGAATCTGGTATAGTAATCTTGGACAGTTCCCTGTGTGCCTCTTCTTAGGTTTTCATACTGTGATAAAATGTGGAGAGGATCTTTCTTCTTTTCCCATCTATTCAAGAAGGTATGATAAAGAGCTTATGGGTCATTGATACTGTTTGCAGGGAGCGCCCTAAACCAGGTTCTAACATCTCCAGTTAAACTTTGAACAAATATTTTCATTCTAACATCATCAGCATCAATCTCATAACTTTCAAAATAGTTGGTCATTTTCTTGGTATGTTGTTGAGCTGTGTAAGTGCCAGTACCTTCAAAATAGTGATTTTACTTTGATAGTCTTGGGGCATAGCCCTAGGGTTGGCAGATAAGTTTAGGGGAGTATATCGGTTTGCCATGGTTGCAGAAATAGATGTGACAACTAGAGGAGTAGGGATAACAATGGGAATGTGTGTTGTAGATGGAGGAGTGAAAAAGGTAGTTGGATATGCTGATGGTGAGCTTGGAGAAGCTGCAGTAATCACAGAAAGGTTTGATGTTCTTTCAGAGGTAAGCTTAGATTGAATAGAGTTCTGCAAATGTCTGTCAAGATGTGAACTAGTAGAATTTTCTTGGCTCCCTTGTCTTCCAAGGATCCTAGGAATCAGGTTAGGATTTTCAAACAAAAGTGGGGGATTAGGATCAGGATTTGATTCAGTGTAATGAATCTTTTCTGAAGCCATTTTCTAGGTGTGTTTTTGGTTTTTTCCTAAAATATATTTAACAAAGCAACTTTAACAGTCTCTTCTAGGAGTTTTTAGATGTGGGAGTTTTGAACTTTCCTAAAGACTTATTTGAAAAGAGGAACTGATCAAGTATTTGAAACCAACTATCCAATATATGAGCTAGACCAGAGATAGACTGAAGTAGTATTCATTTATTTATGCAATTTCAAAGCAAAAGCAGCTTCAAAGGCTACCTGGCTAACTTCAGGGTCCGTCTGTAGCTTATACAGAAAACAGTAGTAACAAACAATTATTCAGGTTCCCAGTGGAGTCGCCAATGATGTTATCGCTCGGGTTTTCCCCAAAGTTGTAAGAAAGGGAAGGATGTCAAGGTAACCACAGACCAATCTTTTAGATATAGATTCTAGCCAATCTATATCCAGAGAGGGCTCTCTCTTTATGATTTAGCTTTGTTTTTAAAGGTATTAGGCTAGTAATGAAGTTCAAGGGTTTTGTTTGAGTTTGGGTGGTAAGATTTAATAGAACAGAGAGGTAAAATAGAGAAGTTCAGTCCATTGGGCTAATGGAGTCAAAGAAGACAACTTCCTGGATGGCTTCACAAAGCAAAGTAGTCAAACAGGGAACAAATAGAGTCTGGAAACAGATGGAATGGACTCAAATGGATGAAGGGCACTTAAGAATCCTTCAACATATTGAAAGAGGGAAAATGGATGATTACTGATAAGGAGAAGTTAAGAATTCTTAACAAATAATCAACTTGAAAGAGTTAGGAAACAGGAGCAATTAAGAGTTCACTGTTTATTCTAATTCTGAAGAAAACACAGAGAATAATAAAGACTGAAAACAGAGTGCAGTTAAGCAAATTATGAAATTAACATTTTTCTTTATCATTTAGATTATGAAACACAGATGATATAATAAACAAGAAAACTACAAAATAGAAGATATAGAGGACTTATCGATCCAGTGGTTGATTCAAGAAACTTACAAATGCACTATG
>Ga0181469_100905_pt1 | contig 11281 bp, 4 predicted proteins | sample InSIn2SAF170_2_FD_119081 | JGI IMG/M metagenome (GOLD analysis project Ga0181469, IMG submission 119081) | Clean room microbial communities from NASA Spacecraft Assembly Facility at Jet Propulsion Laboratory, Pasadena, California, USA -... ... | reverse complement strand
AACTTCGACGGCACTCGGCCTCAGCGCAACGGCCCCAACGATTGGACCGCCCAGTACAACTCCACCTCCTACGAGAACGGCGCCTGGCGCAACACCGTCTACCTCCCTCCCACCTCCCCCTACTACCGCAACGCCACCACCGTCTACATCGTCGTGGAGTACGCCACTAGCCGAGGCCGTCGAAGTTGGCGTAGAACGAGAGGTAGGGGTTGCCGACCTCGGGCTGCAGGTGGAACAGGAACGGCTGACTGGTGGGCGAGTAGAGGTCGTAGCGGAACGTCACGGTGCGCTGATTGACGCTCAAGGAGTAGTAAAATGGTACGGCATCCAAAAGACGGATGGTGTCATCAGTTGTGGCCACCACAGTCACCGACGAGGGGAAGGAATTCCCGTTGAACACCCCCACAATCCACAACCCAGGCTGAGCGTTCTCCACCCTGAGCTTGGCGTTCCTCCCGTCGATCGACGCTCCTCTCGTCGACTCCATCGTCGGCAGTCGACCCAACTCCGCGAACAGCACCGCGCCGTTGTTGAAGTTCTCCCCCAGGTCCATCGTGACGTCCAGCGCCAGATTCCTCGGCACTGGCGGCACCACGAACTGGAAGTAGCGCCAGGCGCCAGGTCCCGGTGCGACCTCGACGGTGGTGGGGACGGAGTCGAGCAAGAAATCTCTCGGCCCGTCGTCGGTCACGGAGAAGACAAAGGACGAGAAGGTGGAGCCGGGCGATAGATAGACGGCGGCGAGGTAGGAGCACTGGCCGGTCGACTGATCACAGTAGCCCTTCATGCCAGCTCGTGGTGCAGGGATGATGACGTCGCTGATCTGACCCGAAGCGCCACTCCACCACTGGTTGGGGTCGAGGCGGTTGCGGACCGGCAGTTGCCCATCCCCTCTCACATAGATCTCCACCCCTCCTCCTTCCAGCGACTCGGCCGTCAGCTGCACGAACTCCGAATGGCGCGTCACCGGCACGTCGTACTGGAACAGCGCAAATCTGCCTCCCTCCAGCGAGTAGCGCTGAGGCTGCCCGTCCAGGACGATGAGCGCGGAGGAGTTGGTCACCCGTCTGGGCCACCCTTGCTTCTCTGCCAATAGTTCATCGTTGATGGTGAGGCCCAGCGTGAAAACGGCACCAAACGAGCCGACAATTTCGGCGTAGTAGAAGCCCTGCATGCCGTCGGAGAAGAGGTCGAAAGCGGCGTTTCTGTAATCGAAGTAGATGGTGGCCTGGTGAGGGACGATGAAGCGGAACAACGGGTTGCTGGTGGTGTTCACCTCACGGCGGCTGATGAAGAGGGTGAGGGGTGCACCCCCAGTTGTGTTGTACAGGTCGATGTCGATGAGCGTGGTCAGGGAAAGGGTGACGTTGCAGAGGTTGGACGGGACGTAGAACTGGTAGCGTGGGCTCGGTCTTTCGTATTGCTGACCTCCTCCCCTATAGATGGCGCCAATGAAGCCGGGCTGAGGGATGCCTGCCTGCAGGATCTGCGTCGACGACGGCGTGATGACCGTCAACTGATAGCGAGTGGCCTCCTCCCCGTACACCCCGATCGTGTAGCGGCACCGCGCCGTGTTCTCCAGCGAGCCCGACGCGCCCCTGCACCAGTCGAGGTGCGGGATCATCTCGAGCTGCATGGCCACCAGCGAGTTGTTGACGTGCACGCTGTACGACGAACGGTCGCCCGGCACCGGATCGCGCGTAGTGGACAGGGAGTTGTTGGAGAGGAAGAGGGAGGCGAAACCGCGGATGGGCACGAGGGCGACGGTGACGTTGGTGGCGAGGAACTGAGGAAGGGTAAGCCAGTAAAGGTGCATCTCTCCTTTCGAGAGGTAGGAATTTGAAGGGAGGCCGGGCTGCAGTTGGACGTCGGAGTAGGTGGAAGCTTGGGGCGAGAAGGTCGAGGCAGTGGCGGCGTCCACTGTCAGGTATATGTACCCGGGTCGGAGTTGAGACCAAGGGATAGTGATGGTGTCCATCCGCTCGCGTCCGCTCTTCCACTGGTAGGACGAAGAGGTCGGGTAGGTGAGCGTGCTAGCGTACAGCGTGGCGTGGCCGCTGTACAGAGTGCAAGTGATAGTGAAGTTGCGCCTCTGCTCGACTGGCAGTGCGCTCATGTCGAACGGCCAGTACACCTCGTAGTAGGTCGTGTTGAACACGACATTGTCCGGCAAGTAGAACTCCGGCTCGATGATGGATGGCAGCGGCACCGCCGTCTGCAGCCGCTGGTTCGTGTAGCCCGCTGCGAGCGTCACCGTGTAGTCCACGTCGAAGCTGTACCCCCTCACCGCCTGCACTCCCACCAAATACCTCCCCGCCGGCAGGTAGCCGGTGAGAGCCGCCAACCCGTCGCCGTTGAGCAGGGGAGTGCAGTCGCGAGCGGGGACGACGGGAGTGGGGATGGTGAAGTTCTGGCGGCAGAGGACGGCGCGGAAGTCGCCGAACTTGCGCGAGACAGAGAGGGTGGCGGAGTCGTTGAACGGCTGGTAGTGCACGTAGTAGCGCCAGCGGTTGTCGCGGAGGGCGTCGTTGTAGGGCAGGCCGTTGATCAGGCGGAGAGGGGAGCGATCGGGGAAGGAGAGCAGGGTCAATGATCCAGTGATGGTGAGGGTTGTGTTGGTTTCCGCTACGATGGTCGCGCACCACGTTGTGTTTGACGCGATGGGGAACATCGAGAGCGTGTTGAAGACCGAGGAATGAGTATACAGGCCCGACGACGACCACTCCGACGTCTGCGTGGTGTTGGTGCAGCTGCCACGCGACACGAACATCGTCGAAAGGCCCACCACCTTCGTGCGACTGATGGACAGCGTCAACCCACTGTTTGTCTGCGGTGGTGAAGACATCACAAACGACTCCTGCTCCCCCGCCTGCAGCACCCTCACCAGCGGCACGTGGTTCACCAACCGATGCCACACCGGATCCACTCCACCCCACACGTACCCCAACTGCAGCGTGTACTCGACAATCACGTCGTACTTCGGGTAGACGATGGCGTGCCACTGACAGGGGGAGGGGCAGAAGTTGGGGTCGGTGGAGGGGACGCGGAGGACGGCGGTGTCCAGCCCGTGGCCGTTGGTGGTCCATAAAGAGTTGGAGCCGAGGGTGAAAAGGGGGCCGGTGATTTGACCGGAGTGGACGGCCCAGTAGTGGGATTGGAGGAAGGGGAGGGAGGGGCTGATGATGAGCTCGGCGTCGCCCTGGATGGGGGTGAGGATGAGGCGGAGGTCGAGTGGGTGGGAGGTGTTGAAGGCGTACCAGGCGAGGCCGTCCGTGGAGGGATCGAGGATGCCGGTGGTGGGCGCGTGGTAGAGCGGGTTGAGGGCGATGGTGGAGTAGTTGGCGCGTTCAGTGACGAGGATGTTGGAGGAGGAGGGGTTGTAGTAGTCGCGGACGGTGATGTAGTAGGTGCAAGGGGCGGGGCAGGCGTAGTGGTCGGAGGAGCGGATGATAAGGGCGGAGTGACCGGCGTCGTACGAGCGCCAGGTGGCGTTGTTGAGCTGAGGGTTGGGCTGAGTGGCAATGAACAAGTCAGGATTTCCGGAACTCACGGTCAATGTCACGCGCAGCTCGTAGAACGGGGAGTGGGAGGAGACACTGAAGGTGAGGTAGGTGGAGTCGTTGATGGAGGTGAGCACCGGTTCAATGATGCCGTCAGCGAGGGGATATGGACCAGCGGCGGTGGTGAAGAGTGGGTGGTGGAGGAGGAGGAGGAGGAGGACAGGGAGGAGGGAAGGGAGGAGTGAAAGGCGACGCATGGTGGAGGTGAATCGCATCGATGCAGAGGGCTGGTCAGCAGAGCGATGCATGGTTGGAGCGAGCCGCATCTGCGGACAGAGCTGGATTGCGGTTGGTGATGTGAGGGATGTTATGCGAGCAATGAGACTGTATTCAACACTTTCAAGGAAGGAAGGAAGGGGGTCAAGATGTTGATGCCGCTGATCACGTCGATGTGTTGCCCAATGCACAGCAGAGGCCAATGAACTCACTCGTTCTCAGTCGCTCAGTCGACGCTGGACGATAACAAACGGAAGGTGGTACGATCCGCTGCTGCTGCTGGTGTCGTCCACTCGACCACCACGACGCAACGAATCACAGGTCGCTGCCACGACGCCATCATTCCCGTCTCGTCCTGCAGCCCGTAGCACTCTGCTGGTTCTGACACCCTCCTCCTCCAGTATCAGCATGGCCAACCCTCCTGCTGCGCCTGCCGCGGCGGCAGAGGACGACAGCTCCTTCGACTCCTCCACTCCATCCTCTCCCACCTCGTCGTCCCCCTCCTCCTCCTCCTCCTCATCCGAGGACGAACAAGAAACCCAACACCTCCGCCGCCACTCCCGCCCCTCCTCTCCACCTCCTCCACCTCCCAACCCCGACTTCCCTTTCTCTCCCCACCAGCCTCCTCCCCTCTCCGCCCTCCCTCTCATCCTCAGTCGTAACTTGTCCTTCACCTCCGACTTCGGCCCCTTCCGCATCGCCCTCGCCTCCTTCTCCCTCGGCTGCCTCATCACCTTTGGCCTCCTCCTCTCTCTCGTCCAGCCCCTCTCCCTCCCCTTCCCCTTCGGCCTGTTCCTCTCCTTCTGGGCCCTGTTCCACTGGCTCGAGTTTTGCCTCACCGCCCTGTTCCACCCGGGCAACCTGTCCTTCACCTCCTTCCTCCTCAACCACTCCCGTGCCTTCCACATCGCCTTCCTCTCCTCCATCACCGAGTACTTCCTCGAGCTGTTCCTGTTCCCCTCCCTCAAGCGCTCCCTCCTCTTCCCCGCCCTCGCCCTCCCCCTCCTCCTCCTCTCCCAGTCCTGCCGCTCCCTGTCCATGTGGCAGGCTAGCACCAACTTCACTCACCTCGTCTCTCACACCAAACACCCTCAACACCACCTCATCACCACCGGCCTCTACTCCCTCTCCCGCCATCCCTCCTACTCCGCCTGGTACCTCTGGTCCCTCTCCACCCAACTCCTCCTCTCCAACCCACTCTGCATGGCCGGCTATGCCTACGTGGGGTGGCGCTTCTTTGCGGCGCGAATCGAGTACGAGGAGATGAAGCTGGTGGAGTTCTTTGGAGAGGAGTACGAACAGTACCAGCAGCGGGTGTGGAGCGGCATACCGGGGCTCATGACCAGAGGGGAGAGGGATGCGGGTGGGGTGAGGCGATAGACTAGTGATAAGCATTTGAGTCTATTTCTTGGTGACGGCCTCGAGAAACTTGTCCTTTCCCTCCTTCATGCGCTCGGCCCAGTAGCGGTGTGCCGCATCACCCTCGCCGTCGTCCTCACGACTCGGCTTGTCCTCCATGCTCAGCATGACGACGGCGATCAGCATGAACACGGCGGACAGGTGCACCCAGCGGTAGCGCGAGAAGAGCGACTCGACGCCGGGAGAGAGGGGAAGGCCACCGTTGATGGAGAGAGAGTAGGGAGGAGTGGTGGACGAGTGGATGAGGAAGCCGAGTTTGCGCTCTGAGGAGAGATGGTAAGAGGGGACAGTGAGAAGCTAGGGAGAGGGACAGCGAAAGGCGCAGTGAGGGATGCGTGGTGAGGTGAGGGGCTGACTGTTGAACATCGACTGGATGGGAGTGGAGGGAGGCAGGGGTTGGCCGTTGTGGACGAGCTGTACGGAGGTGAGGGTAGGGAAGTGCGTGACGAGGGCGCGCTCGAGGTCGTGGGTAGTGAGGTCAGCGAAGAAGGTCAACTCGTGCACGTGGTAGAGAGGGGCAGAGGAGGAGCTGAAGGATGAAGGAGGGAGGGAGGAGTGCTGAGGTTGCGCTAGCTTGAGGAGGAACTGGAACGGCTTGTTGAGGTAGGTGGGGTCATCCTCCGCTGCGTAGTGAGGCGGATAACGATAGAGGAGAGCGAAGGCGAAGGGAGTGGAAGGCACGACGTGAGGCGAGGTAGGCGCCTGGGAGAAGGACACGGCGGGTGCATGAGGGGAGGAGAAGGAAGTAGAGTGTGGGGCAAGATTGGAGAAGGATCGAAGAGAGGAGGAAGGGCGCTGATTGAAGGAGTGGTGAGTGGTGATGGAGGCAGAGTGATGGTGGGTTGCCGGCCGCGGATGCCTGATGCAGCAGGGCTGAACCTGCGGTGGTCCTGCGGTGAGACTTGACGCCCAGCGCCTCATGCCTGCAAGGTTCCTCATCGTGAGCGTGTGAGTGGTGGTAGGGAATGTGCTGAGCAGACCATCAAGTTGTGGCAGTGACAAACGAGCATCAGCAGGAGGAGAGGAGAGATGTCGGTGAGGTGATGGCAACCCTAACGCAACAGAGAATTGAATAGAAGCAATCAAATATTCGCGCCTGTCGTCTCTCTCGTTGAGCAAGTTGACAGCAGGGCAATGGCGGCTGTGATTGGCAGAGGTTGGGCTGCATTGCTTGGTTAGCCTGCCCACCCGCTTCGTTGATGGTGGTCTTTCGGTCATTGTCCACCGCTCGATGCCCTGTCCATCGCTGATCGCAGCCCAGCACTGGCGACTGTGGTGAGCTGTGGCAGTGGTGGAGTGGACAGGGTGTGAGAGGAGGTGGACAGCAGTGAGAGACGAGAGGAGAGGAGAAGGTCGGGAAGGGCAAACCGCGAGCCAACCCATCAACCAACCTCAGCACAGAAAGCCGCAACACCCGATCTCGTCGATGAAGCGATCGCCGTAGTAACACACCACCCTTCATCATCACCACACTGCGCTGCATCACCTCTGCGCTCCACATCGGTTGTTGCTGCACCGTCCCGACCATCCACCGATCGCTGGCGATTGTGCTTCCCATAGCCGCTTTCGACCCATAAGGTCGTCTCCACTCCCGAGTGGATTTGGCGCTGTCGCCCGTCTCCTTCCCCTCTCCGTCCCGTGTCAGCCCTCCGCTGACGCCCTCCCCTTCCCTCATCATGTCTTCCTCCTCCTCCCTCTCCTCCTCATCCATGCTCCTCCTCCGTCTCCTCTTCTCCCTCCTCCTCGCCTCCTCCCTCCTCCTCTCCCTTCACGCTCAACCCCCTCAACCCCCCGTCTGCACTACCGTCACCCGCCTCTCCGACGGTCAGTACGCCAACGGCAGCCTCGAGGTCTACTCCTACGACTGCTACTCCATCACCATCCCCAACAACGAGTCAGCCGGCACCGAGCTCCGCATCTCCGTCACCTCCCTGGCCGGTGACGCCGAGATCTTTGTCTCCACCCGCGCTCAGCCCTACAACACCTCCTACCAGTGGAGGGGGTACGACGCCGGCACCAGCTCACTGGTCATCGGCAAGAACGACCCCGCCTGGTGTCCGTCCTTCCCCTGTACGTTCTACATCTCGGCTTACTCGCACGAGTTCTACGCCGTGTTCTACATGGTGGCCACGACCAACTCCATCAACTCGCCCATCCGCGCCTACCGCAACCTGCCCATCAACACGCTGACCCCGCGTGATTCGTACCAACTCTTCTTCTACGAGCCGCGCAACTACGAGGCCAAGCACGGCATCCGCATCAACACCTCTCCCTCCTACGGCGCTGCTCAGTTCTTCGTCTCCGTTGGCACCGCAGGCGACGGCTCCGTGCCCGGCCTTTACCCCACTAACACCTCCTACACGTGGAGGTCGTACGCGTCGTTCGCCGGCGCCTTCCTGCACATCCTGCCCACCGACCCTCTCTACAAGACCAGCTGCAACCCCACCGGCACTCAGCCCGACGACTACACCGGCTGTGTGTACCTCATCTCTGTGTATCAGCTGTTCGACCACTCGACGCAGTACACGCTGCTGGTGACGCAGAACACGCCGCTGGAGCAGATCGACCAGAACGACGTCATCCAGGACCAGCACATCGAACTCGTCAACCACGTCCCCCTCATCCGCACCGTCCGCGCCGGTGAGCACGAGTTCTACCGAGCGCACACCCTGGAGCAGGGCGAGTGGTCGGTGGCCGTCACTCCCCTCTCCGGCGTGTGCTCGTTCCTCGTCTCCAACAAGATCAGCGCCGACTACCCGACGGAGCAGACCGACCAAGAGGATATTGTGTTCGATAGTAACCAGGCGCAGACCATGTCGTACTCCACCATCACCAAGCGAGGCGGTGGCACCCTTAACGTCTGGTCCTACATCGGCGTCAGGGCTTACTTCAACTGCACCTACACCATCGTCGCCAACATGTACCCGGCTTCTCGCCTCGGCCGCTTCCCTGCCCGCCTGACCGACGGTGTGCCGCAGTTCGACTCCCTCCGCACCCTTGTCCGACCCGAGGAGGGCTCCGACAACCCTCTCAACACCTGGCGCTACTACGTCTACTACCTGCCCGGACCCGACGCCGTGCAGCTGCAGGTGTCGAAGATCATGGGCGACGTGGAGGTGTACGTCAGCGGCGATTACTGGATGTGGAACAATTCGTACGTCGACTTTGCGCCGCCCAACGCCACCAACTACGACTTTGCGCTCAACGACCACGGCCTCACCACCTACCACTTCCACCAAGCACCCGCCGGCCGCTACGTCATCGGCGTCTACGCGCAGTACACCGCCGACTACACCATTACCATGACGGCGACGTACACCGATCAGATTCTTATCGACTCGCAGCCCATGACCGGCTACATCCGCCCCTTCTACAACGGGTCGGACGTGTTCACCGCCCAGTACGTGTATTTGTTGGACAACGTGAACGCGTCCTACCCCGTGCCGCTGGCCTTCACCATCACGCAGCTGTCGGGCCATGTGAGGGTGTACGTGTCCGACACATATCAGGGCTGGCAGATCGATGAGCGCAACCCGGCGTCGTACAACTGGACGCAGGACGCCACCCGCCTCGAGTCGATCGTCGTGCCTGCGGAGCTGCTGCGCCAGGGCCCCTACTGGGTGAAGGTGTACGCATCGGAGGACTCCACCTACACCATCAACGTCGGTTACGCCAACTACATCAACCTGCAGGCTGGTCTGCCTCAGAACCACTGGATGCCGCCTCACGTCTCCCACTACTACTCCATCACCCTGCCCGGCACCGTCGACCAGGTCACCGGCCCCTTCGCTCAGGACTACATCGTCACCCTCGTCCCCCTCGTCGGCCGCGCTTCGATGGTCTACAACCGCCTCAACGTCAACGCCTTCGTGCTGCCCGACCACCGCAACGCGTCGACGTTCAACGAGTACTCGCGAGGCAACTACTACGGCTTCGTGACGCACGCCATGGAGATCGAGAACTTCCGCTGCCAACAACTGCGCTGCACCTACCTCATCGAGGTATACTCGTGGAGTGAGGGAGCACGCTACAACATCATGGCCTTCAGCGTCAACCCCTCAGCCAGCAACAACCAGTCGCAGGTGCTGCAGCACACCGTGCCCCAGCTCGGACACCTGGAGTCGGCCTACAGGCCTCGTGGTCATGAGGTGCAGCGCGCTCACTACTCATTCCATGTGCCGTTCGACTACTCCAACGTCACCCTGGCCTTCACTCCCTTGGGTGATTGGCTCAACAACTTCGGCTTTCCTCTTGACGTCGAGATCGCCATCAACCGATGTGGCTACCCCCGCAATCCCTTCGAGACCGAGTGGCGCCGCTACATCCGTGACGACGGGCCTATCCTCCGCATCGACGCCGACGACGCCGCCTTCAAGCGCCCCCTGCCCGACTACTGCAACCGCTTCACGCCCTTCGGTCAGGCCGGTGTGTACTACGTCACCGTGTCCAACTACGGCGACAACGTCGACTTCACCCTGGCGCTGTCCGTGCGCAGTTGGGAGAGCCGCTACACCAACGAGAGCTCCGTCATCCTCGTCAACGAACTGCCGCAGGTGGGCTTCGGGCCTTACCCGCGCTCGGAGTTCTTCCGCATGTACCAGGCACTGCCTCAGCAGCAGATCCACATCGGCCTGCCCGACCACTCGATCCTGTACCACTCCACCACCGAGCCGTACCCCAACGCCACCAACACTCGCGACATCAAGGACTCGCGGTTGGACGTGGAGTGGCTGGAGTACCCGCTGACCAACTCCTCGCATTATTTCGCCGTGTCGAGCGGCGAGGGCGTGTTCGTCATCACGCCCAAGGTCTACAACGGCACCAACGACACCTCCGTCATCACTTACCTCAACCCGGGCGTGTCGGCGGTGGGCAGGGCTTACCCCACTTATGCCACGCACTACCAGTTCTACATCGACTGGACCAACCTGACGTTCGTGCAGGTCAACATGGAGGTGATCACCGGCAACCCTCACCTCTACCTCAACTACGCGCCGGTCGACCGCATGGGCCACAGCAACATCACCTTCCCTTCGCTGTTCAACAACTGGCAGAACATCACCGACCCCGCCTTCCCCGTCCTCCGCATCGACAACCCCCCACCCGGCCACTACCTCCTCACCGTCATCCCCGCCTACAACTCACCCGCCCAGGCCGAGTGGGCCATTACGATGAAGCGAGGCTGGCGCATGACCCCTCTGCTCAACCACACCGACGTCACCATCCTGCACGACGGGTACCGCACGAGCGATTACCTCTACCACAACACGTCCAACTTCCACCTCATCCGCGTGCCCAACACCACGTGGGCCGGCAGCCAGTACCAGGAGCTGCGCATCTCGCTGACGTCGTGGTACGGTGACGCCGTCATCTACGTCTCGAATAGCTTCGTGCCGGACTACACGCGCTTCCTGTGGAGGGGGTACGACGCGGGAACGGGCTCGCTGATCATCAACTCGACCGACCCGTTCTGGTGTGTGGACTGCGAGTACCTGATCAACGTGTACGCCAACGAGGTGTCGTCGTACTACTCCATCGTCGCCACCGTCTACGGCAACTACTCCACCGTCGGCCTCACCAACCACATTCCCATCAACCACCGCACGCCCACCAACTCCACCCAGCGATTCCACTACCGCCCCCACAACTACGAGCTGCACCACGGATTCCGCGTCCACATCAGCCCGGCCTACGGTGCAGCCACCTTCGCCATCAACGTCATCCGCGTGTCGGACTGGGTCGGCAAGGAGTGGCCCTACCCGGACGGAGCCCTGGCCAACAACGCCACGTGGTACAGCTACGGCTTCTTCGAGGGCGCCATGGTGCACGTCCAGCACACCGACCCCGGCTTCTGCACCGAGCACGGCGGTGACGTCAACAACGGGGACGAGCGCTCCGACTGTGTGTACCTCATCTCTGTGTTCGAGAGCACGGGCTTCACCGACACGCAGTACACGCTGCTGCTGCAGTCCGTCGTCACGCCCGACCTGCTGCCGGTGGAGGGCCCGTTCTACGACAACGTGAGGGAGCCGCACAACCGCCTCATCAACCACATCGCCATCCAGCAGTACGGCAACACGAGCAAC
>Ga0181469_100903_pt1 | contig 11293 bp, 9 predicted proteins | sample InSIn2SAF170_2_FD_119081 | JGI IMG/M metagenome (GOLD analysis project Ga0181469, IMG submission 119081) | Clean room microbial communities from NASA Spacecraft Assembly Facility at Jet Propulsion Laboratory, Pasadena, California, USA -... ... | reverse complement strand
CATACAAAACTAGCAACCGTTGTGTTCATAACCCACTGCCAAAATATAGTTTACATAATACACCGAATTATATTTACCCAATGTCATGAATCAGGTACACATGGGCGGGGGCATCTTCCCAAATAGTACTATATTAATCCCAAAGTCATGAATCGGGTACACAAGGGCGGGGGCATATACCCGACTTATAGTACTATCAATATCTCTCTAACAACATAGAGTATTGTGCACGTTTGTAAATACAATTCACGTATTTAAATTAAGCGAGTAAAGTATTTCCAAGTATGCATAACGAAATCAAGTGTAACGTAATCAAGTATAATGCAATCAAGTATAATGCAATCAAGTATAATGCAATCAAGTATAATGTTTTGAATATTTATACAAGTAAAAGAAAGTAGTTGAGCATGTATCTCCCCCAAAATTTTCAAACGAGTATAAAAATGGGGCTAAGAACTCACCTTAAAAATGATATCACAACGTATAACGGAATCGATGGATAAACCTGGAAGTCTCTATGTATAACCTAGAATATGATGTCGAGTCTTAGGTTCGGAATAACGATGCGAAAGTATAAACATGCCTATATACTTCCTTATATTGATCATGATGTAGTATTTGTATGTTTGTTTATAGAAATGGTTTTAGTTTGTATATCTCGTACTACCGTCCGGGCCATCATAATTCAGAGGTCATGCAGTAAACGTTCGAGGAGGTAGGACACTTTAATTCGTAAATCCAGCAACTCGTCGATCCGTTTACCCAAATGAACCCCTCACATGAAGTTCCGTAGTGTTGTAGTGCTCAATACGTAAAACATGTATTCTTGATTACTTGATTATATGATATATTAAGAGTTTATAAATACAATAAATAAACTAACCAAGTTTATAAGTATTTAAATAAGTTTGAGTTTTATAAATACTTGCCTTAATATAGAATGCTTGAGTATTATGGAAAAAGAAATATAAGCGGAGCTTCGACGTAGAATTTGTAATTTTTGAAAAAACGAGGCTATTAGAAGATTATAACAACGCCTTCTTGAGAACCCGAAGTAGAAAAGAAGATTATAACAATGTCTTTTTGGAGAATTGAAGTTATTTGAAGATTATAACGACTCTTTCTTGAAAACTTCCAAGAACGAAGATCAACACTAGTTTTCTTTCAAAAACTAGTTAACTTTCTTACAAAATATAAGATAAGTGCCTTAGGGTTTTAGGACTTTGATAGATAAAGAGGTGTGGTGCAAGAAATTATGAAGTTTTTAGCTTGGTATTTATAGGGAAAACTTAGGAGTTAACTATATATTGGGTTAAAAACTAACCATGGTTAAGTTGTATACTTGTAATGATCTAAGGAATGATCAAATATCATCCCTACATGTGTATATACACGTTCATATAGTGAGGTGGTGGATAAGATTGGAATTTCTTGATATTATCTTGATTTTACAGAGTGTAGTTTGGTTCCGAAAATCGCTAACAGTAAGTTGTTAAGTCATAAAACGTAAAACCGGGTATCGTAAATATACGAAACTTGCAGGAATGATGAAACTCATCATTATACTCCATCTAAAATTATAAAATGGGTGATAAGTCTCATTGGGTGCAAAAACGCTGCTTAAAACTGGACATGAGTGGATTTACAATGCCTTTGCTGTGTAAACATTCTTTCAAGGCTTTTCAACTTATTTAAAACAAACTCTATGAACTCACCAACCATTGTGTTGACACTTTTTTAACATGTTTATCTCCGGACATAAGGCGATAGCTATTGCATGGAACTTAGAGTCCACGACATATTTTGAAGACTTACGCTTTTATCATTTACCATTCAAAATATTTTGTAAACATTTATATATTATAGTTTGGAACCTCATTGTTTGTAACTCTGATTTCATTAATCGAATGGTAACTTTTCAAAATGTCTCATTTAGAGTTCGTTTTCTATAACTTGTACTTTGTATTATGAAGTAGCACCCCAATGACACAATCTTCCGCTGCGGTATTTTGGGGGTGTTACAGAGATACCATCGGAGATTGCTTCAGAGCCCGGGGAGTATGGTGAGACGGGTCTGATGTAGGAGAGGATTACATCACAGGGTACTAGGCTTAGTCAGTTGACTGACCGACTGGTTGGAGTATCTAGGGCTAGTATAGAGGATCTGAGAGCTGATATGGGTACTGTAGTCTGGAGGACTAGGATTTTTCATGATGGTATGTCGGAGCTCCAGGAGCAGGTTGGGGACCTGCTGAGAGGGTTCACGACAGCTCGTGATGCAGATAGAGCGATTTGGCGTAGGATTGGTGAGTTGGAGAGAGAGGTCGCAGAGCTTAAGAGTGATCGCGATGCTCGACGTGTTGAGTTAGCATCTTTGTGGAGAGAGGTTGACGATGTTAGGAGATCAGTTAGTGGTATTCGTGGACGTGGCTAGGTAGTATGAGCTTCATAGCTTTGTTCCATCTTGAAACTAAGTAGTACTTGGTTCGAGGTGTAGAATTTTTCTAGTTATTTTGTTAGTATCGTTGTTAGATATATCCTTCCATGTATTTCCACTTTTGAAACCTATTATTTATGGTTATTGGAATGTGCATCCTTAGTTATGATTCGGTATTGACTATTTCGCTTTGATATAGCGTTATCCTTGTTAAGCTTGGTTATGAATTTGAGTGATATTTAGTGATCCTTGGAACCCAACTCTATCTTCTTGCCTTCAGAATGATGGCAACAAGACGAAACCCGCTTAGGAACAACCAAGCAGCTCCTGCTGCTAGGGTTGCCCCTGTTCGTCGAGGTCGTCGTTCGGCCCCGACCACACCACCTGTTGAGAACCCGAACATTGATAACCCAACTGTAGAAAACCCGAATGTGAACGACAGTGCTGGGAATGGTCCTGTTCCACAAAACCCTCCACCTGTGAACCCAGCCCACATTGACCAGCTAGTGTCACAGCGTGTCGCTGAACTGCTAGTTGAGACTAATCTCTCTAACACCTCTAGTGGAACCCCAATGCTGAATTGAACTCGAGGTTGTACCTATAAAGAGTTTCGATTCTGTGGTCCCATTGATTTTGGAGGAACTGAGGGAGTAGTTTACTTAACTAGGTGGTTGGAGAAAACTGAATCTATGTTTGCTGTTAGTAACTGTGATGAGGATTGTAAGGTTAAGTATGCAACATTCACCTTGAAGGACGAGGTGTTGACCTGGTGGAACAACTATCACAGATCAGTAGGAATTGATGTAGCTTATAGTATGACTTGGACTCAGTTTAAGACTCTCCTGATTAAGACTTACTGTCCTAGGAATGAAGTTGAGAAGTTAGAGAGTGAGTTTTGGAACCATAAGGTTAAGGGTACTGACATGGCGACTTATACTCGTCGTTTCCAAGAGTTATCGTTGCTTTGCCCTGATATGGTTCGCACTGAAGACCTTAAGATTGAGAGGTATACTGATGGATTGCCTTTGGCTACTCGAAATGATGTCATCGCTGCGAAGCCAGTTAATTTACATGAGGCAATTACCGTGGCTCAGCGTTTAATGGACTCTTATGTGTTAGTAGTAGGAGACAAGGGTAAGAGTGGTAGGAGTGATAAGAGGAAGAGGAATGAATTTGTTAAAGGGAAGGCAACAAACGGCATGAGTCAGCCAGGGTGTTCGCCATAGGATATGGTGAAAGGAAAGGTTATGAAGGTAGTAGGCCTATGTGTGGTCGTTATAACCGACACCACCATGGACTATGCCTGAACGTGTGTAGGAAGTGCTCTAAGGTAGGACATTTGGCCAAAGACTGTAGGTCCCGACCACTTGCTGCAGCTCAAACTGCACAAGGAGCAGACTGGAAGGCCACTGTCACCTGTTTTAGATGTGGAAAGAAGGGACACTTTAAGAATGAGTGCCGAGAGCCGTGGATGAGAGGAAATCCCAGTAATGTAGGAGGATTAGCTAACCGAGGTGTAGGAAGTAATGGCTTAAACCCTGTGAAGCGTGAGGTTGCGGAGAACCAGGGAAACCATGGTGCTAGAAATCAGCAGAGAGACATGGGAACAACGCGTGTTTACGCTATTGGGAAGGAAGTTGGTGAGGACCCTAACGTAGTTACAGGTACGTTCCTTCTCAATAATCGCTATGCTTCCATGCTGTTTGATACTGGTGCGGATATGAGTTTCGTATCCACCAATTTTATGCCATTACTAGGAATCTCCCAAACGCCTCTAGGGTTTAGTTACGACGTGGAATTAGCTAATGGGAATAAAGAGAAGATAGACACCGTAGTTCGAGGTTGTACCTTAAGTATCCTAGACCGCCCGTTTAGTATAGATCTATTGCCAGTTACCTTAGGAAGTTTCGACGTTATTATCAGAATGGATTGGTTATTGAAGAACGGTGCACACATCATTTGTGATGAGAAGATTGTGCGTTTACCGTATGGCGGAAAATTTCTGAGCATAGAAAGAGATCGTAGCGACCGTGGAAGTCCTTCCCGGTTGAACATCATCTCTTGTATTAAGGCCCAAAAGTACATCGATACAGGAGGTTGTCTTTTCTTGGCTCGAATTTTTGAAAAGAAAAGCGAGGAGAAAAATGAAAGAAACCTTAATGATGTACCATTGTTAGAGAATTTCCGGACGTGTTTCTCGACGATCTGCCAGGGATTCCACCTGTTTGACAAGTGGAATTCTAAATATAGTTGATACCCGGTGCGGCACCCGTAGCCCGGGCACCTTATCGACTTGCTCCAAGAGAATTGGAGGAACTGTCTAAACAGTTGGCAAAATTGTCAGAGAAGGGATTCATTCGACCAAGTTCGTCACCATGGTGAGCACCAGTGTTGTTTGTGAAGAAGAAGGATGGATCGTTTCGGATGTGTATTGATTATAGGGGATTGAATAAGCTCACAGTAAAGAACCAATATCCGTTACCTAGAATAGATGACCTATTCGACCAACTCCAAGGAGCTAGTGTCTTTTCTAAGATCAATTTACAATCTTGTTATCACCAGCTTAGAGTTCGAGAAGAGGATATCCCTAAGACTGCGTTTAGGACTCGTTATGGGCACTATGAATTCCAAGTGATGTCGTTTAGTTTGACCAACGCGCCAGCGGTTTTCATGGATCTCATGAACCGAGTATGTAAGCCATACCTGGATAAGTTTGTGATAGTATTCATAGACGACATCTTGATATACTCTAAGAGTAGTGAGGAGCACGAAGAGCATTTGAGGCTCATTTTAGGATTTCTGAGAGAGGAGAAGCTGTATGCCAAATTCTCTAAGTGTGAATTTTGGATTCCGTCCGTGCAATTCTTAGGTCATGTGATAGATAGTCAAGGTGTTCATGTCGACCCAGCTAAGATTAAGGCCATTAAGGAATGGGCAGCTCCTAATAACCTATCAGAAATCCGATAGTTTCTAGGTTTAGCAGGCTATTATAGGAGATTCATTGAGGGATTTCTAATATAGCTAAGTCGCTGACCAAACTAACACAGAAGGATGTTAAGTATGAATGGGATGAAAAGGAAGAAGAAGCATTCCAACTTCTGAAGGAGAAGTTGTGTAGTGCGCCCATCCTAGCTTTTGATAACGCTACACGCATCGTTCGGGGTCAAAGGAACTTCCTTTTCGCCGAGCAAGTTTTTCAACACCCTAGGCAGTGAACCTAATCGTTGTAGTGTAGTATTAGGGTAAGCCACGGGAATTGATATCGTTCTCTAGGAGAATAGAAATGCTAGTGAGAAGTTACTACGCTAAGGTTGGGGTTGAGGAAGATTATTTTTTTTTATCTTTTTATGTTTTTTAGGAAATGGAAAGGTACGAATCTCGTGGTTTGGATTTGGGGGGTTGGTATTTCTACCGATTACTCTACTATTATCTATTTTAATTAACTAAGCTAGTGGGTAGTCTATGTCTAATTATTGTGTGCTCGTATGATGATTTAAAGATGTGTTTACTTAGGTTTTCTTACTCCTTAATTATCTCCTATTGATGGTTGAATTGTCACGTCCTTATTCTTAATCGCGTTGTATGTCTAAGGTCGTAGGGTATGCGTTTATCCCTAACACTTTGAAACTACCAAAGGTTAATGCCTACAAAATCTCTAGGATTTATAAACTTAACGCTAAGGTACTCTTCGGATGGTTTAGCCTACAATGACTCTAGGTACTATAAGCTAAGGTTCACAAAGATTAATCAAGCATTTACTACACAACGGATGACCTATCGTAATACTAGATCATTAACAATTAAGATAAGAGACAACCAATCAATATCCATTAATCAAGTTTCATATTCCCTAAGCAAACACACAAGTAAATTAGCCGGACATGGGGAACATGCAAGCATACACACAATTAATTGAAGACATAATTGAATTAATGAAGTAAAACACTTATCTTGATGTAAGATAGGGTATGGAACCCTAAAATACTGTACAAGACAGCCTTGGTTCGGTTTAGGTTTTTACTCCAAAAGACTACACACTGAAAACTAAAAAATTTGGATTATATATATAAGATTACACATGCGACGGCGTCACCCTTTGATTTGTGACGCCGTCGGGTCGCCGTCATTAGGGTTTCGTCTTGGCCACGTTAGTCTTGCGACGACGTCACTTTATGCTTGTGACGCCGTCCCCTTCAGTCTCTGACGTCGTCTTGATCAAATCTAGCCCGTCTGAGTTGCGACGCCCTACTATTTTAAAACCTGAAGCCGTCACTTGTAAATGAGCAATTTGGCTTCTGAGCCGTCACAAAAGTTTTCTGACGGCGTCACTATTTTGTGGCTGACGCCGTCCCCTTCAGTTCCAGCAGCCTGAGTGTCTTGATTCTTGACTTTGGCCATTTTCTTTGTATATTCGCGCCTTTTCGTCCGAATAAGTGTCATTCTAGCATTTTTGCCTTCAAGATACCTAAAAAGTGAAAAGGAACGATATTAAGTAATAACGGATACAAAAGTGATCAAATAAGGGCTTAAACGACCCCTCAAAAAGGTACATTTTAAAACCTTATCAAATATCCCTACACTTGGTATTTGCTTGTCCTCAAGCAAATGTGCTTTTAGCCAATTAGTTTATAAGTTAGGGGTCATGAAGCATTAGTTTAGAACGATCCACAACACATATAAGCCCCGCAAAAGTCATAACAAGCACGGAAACTACATACTAGCACTCACATGGGGTGTTTGGATACTCACATCTCTCGGGTGTATATGAAATATAACAAGTTGGAAATGGAAGATAAACACTCATTAACCGGTCTTAGTATATAGATTACCATAGGCTTGAGACTAGATCAAACCTCCATCGCTTTAGCGTAAGCAGTTAGGAAAGACTATCCAAGAGGTCTTTAAAGGGTTGTAATGATAGGCTTACGGTAGGGAAACAAAAGGTTTGGTGGGATAGGCGATTTAGTGGTGGCAAGTCAAAAATCTTTATGTTACAAGCATGCGAAGAATGGCGTTGCTAAGCCAAGACTCGACACTCTAAACTCTAGATAACTGAAACAAACATAAATTGAAAGATAGATGTAGGATGGTAGCCCGTATGTTTTTTTTTCAACACTCTATTTTTTTTCCTCTTTTCCTATTTTTTTTTTTCGATTTTTTTTCCATAAACTTTTACTCTACCATCCTCTACGATAACATCAAAATGATAGGGATTTATAGGCACATCCCTACACTTGAGTTTATATTATTCTAACACTAATTTGACCCGAATTGAAAAGATCAAAACACTTGGAGTACATTATTACGCAAATAAAAGGAATTTGAATTTAACGTTCCCTTCCCGTCATCTCATAAAATTTAACTTTTCCCATGAGTCCCAATCGTCCCAAAACTGTGTACAAAGGATATGACTCGACTTAGCAACTTACGCAAGCAACTAGATAATTGAACTAAGGTTTAAGTGTGATAATAATAATGCACTAAAAGTGAGTGCATACAAGGTAGGCTAAGGCGATTTGGGTGTACATTTGGGGGTGGATTGTGAACAATGCTCTTCATTGATATTCTGAAAAACCGAAACATCACGAGAACCGCGAAAAGGATAGGCTCTGAGGGGTTAACTAGGGGTATCGTGTACTAAAGATGAGTACAATGCAAAGGTGTGGGGGAATTACTCAACCGATGTGGAAGAAGTAATTATATTATGGGTATCAAACAAGGGTTATCCTAATGCCTCTTATCATTTAGTTATTCCTAACTACACAAGTGTAGTCTTACTAGCGATCTCGGGATGCATCACAAAACAAGTTCTAGAATCTATTATACTACCGGTTCACACTCTAAGCATTAAAGATGAATGCTTTAATTTCTACAAATCTAAGGGCGATCCTCACATTTTGGGTGGAATTTAAGTGGTAAAGAGTTTTTGTGCTAGTCATATAATTTCCTATCCATGTGACGCTTTATTAAAACTAATGGCCCACTCCTATATGTCATGAAAATTTTTAAATTTGGTGCCAAAATTACTCTAACCGATATTTCTCATGGTTTATTACACAAATGCAATTGGACGAAGCAAATAATCAAGGATAAGCATAGTTTCAAAGTTCCCGTTTTATTTTCCCTCCCTACACTTAAACTGAACATTGTCCCCAATGTTCCCCCGAAAGTATCAAAGTTATGATAATAGAAGGTAATTAAAAATGAAAGAAACTAGTACTCTCCTGATTAGCTTGGTAGGATCCGTGTAAAGTGGTGGTTACATCTTTCTTCAAGAAGAATGTTTGCGTGAAAAGCTCCTTCTCATCTTATGTATCTTCTTCTTGGTAAATTAAACCTGCACACTTGAAGAAAACAAACGAAACCTTCGCGTAAAATCAGCGGTAACAATATATATAGGACTCTTACTAAACTAGGATATAATACTTGTGGAATGGATGTTTACAGATTTTCTGGAAAATTAAGACCTGGAAAATTCCAAAAATTTATAAGTTGCTCAGAAAACGAGAAAAAGTAATCAGTTGTTTCTGCTCCTTCCTGACGCCGTCAGGTTATCCTGACAGAAACTGGTCTGCGATTTTCTGGAAAAAATTCTGGAAAATTTTTATCTTTAGAATCTGGAAAACATTCCTGCAAAACATCCATTATGACTCGATACAAGCATTTGACTCGAACAAACACACATGTATATCTTTTAATTGATTGAAATTCTCATGTTTACGTTTCTTTTGAAAACGTGTGTAATCCTCCCTACACTTATCCCTTATGTAAAATACCTTTATATGTAATTAAGACGAGGTTAAAGACAAAATAAAGCATTTTTACAAATTCAAACATGAGAATAAACAATCAATGAAAAGATATATGACACAAACAAGCAAACAATTAAGCATGGGCTGCCTCCCACGAAGCGCTTTTCTTTATTTATGAGTCTTGTAGCTAGACTCGAAGTCGTACCCTTACGTGGTCTCGTTTTGCATTCTCAATGAGAATTCTATCATGTTGACAAAATTTTCATCGACTCTATACCTAGGCCCTAGGGTCAAGCAATCCTTATAATAAAGCCTCCTTCTTTCCCACATGAATTTAAAACCTTTTTCAACATCGTCCTTGCTTTTGTCCTCAAAAGCTCTAATGTTGTCTCTTTCAAAAAAGGACAGATGGCCATATTCATTCGTCTTCCAAGGCATCCTATAAGTGATCTCATCGTTTCCTTCCTTAAACCTAACCGTTCCATCATACTTGTTATGGCTCATTTTAGATGTTCCAACAAACGGTTTTCCTAGCACTACTTGGGATAAGCTATTGTCAATGACACATCCAATGTCTTCTAGGACTACAAAATCAACTAGGTAGGTGAAATTTCCTATAAAGACGTGTACATCCTTGACCCTTCCCACAAAGTTGCAAACCCCACCTGGATACTTAGGGTCTCTCCTAATCTTAAGTCGCTCATTCATAATGTCATTGTAAACAGCTGATGACATCACATTAATGGGAGATTCTGTATCTATGTAAGCATGTTCGACATTCCTATATAATACAAGGAATTTTGAGGTTCCAAGGATTTCCTCTCCTAATCTTTGGACATATCCTAATGATGGGTGATATGGGATTATCGATTATGTATTGATGGTAAGCAACCTCTTCCTTAGTGGGGTAAAGATTGAAATAAGCATTATCCTCCTCATTCACGTTTCTATTCACTAAGCCATTTTCCAAATTGCTGTCGATCATGGAGCCAATTACCGAGGCGCTGACCACTTTCTCAACAGCATCCCTAATTGTACTATCAAATATCTTTTGAAAATCTTGAAGGTCGGTGTTTCTACTCACATAACGGTTTCGGCGGTTGTGTTGGTCATTGAGTTGGTTTTTGATTGAAAGTGGTTTATTCGGTGGTGGGTTGTTGGTTGATGAGCAATCACCTTCCATGATAAAAAGTGATAGGATTACTAACAAAGGTCACGAAGAAGGGGGATAGATTACGAGGAAGCTAAAAATGGGAAAAAAGCTTACTTGATAGGAATCAAGCAAGAAAACCTAAACGAGGTGGACTCCTAACTAGCTATTCTATTCCCCGGCAGCGGCGCTAAAAACTTGATACGCTTACACAGCGCATTCGGGGTCAAAGGAACTTCCTTTTCGTCGAGCAAGTTTTTCAACACCATAGGTAGTGAACCTAATCATTGTAGTGTAGTATTAGGGTAAGCCACGGGAATTGATATCGTTCTCTAGGGGAATAGGAATGCTAGTGAGAAGTTACTACGCTAAGGTTGGGGTTGAGGAAGATTATTTTTTATCTTTTTTATGTTTTTTAGGAAATGGAAAGGTACGAATCTCGGGGTTTGAATTTGGGGGTTGGTATTTCTACCGATTACTTCTACTTATCTAATTATCTAGACTAAGATGAGGGTAGTCTATGTCTATTGTTGTGTGCTCGTATGATAGTTAAAAATGTATTTGCTTAGGCTTTATTACTCCATAGTTATCTCCTATTGGTGGTTGAATTGTCACGTCCTTATTCTTAATTGCGTTGTGTTTCTAAGGTCGTAGGGTATGCGTTTATCCCTAACTCTTTGAAGCTACCTAAGGTTAATGACTACGAAATCTCTAGGATTTATAAACTTTAACTCTAAGGTATTCTTTGGATGTATAGCCTACAATTACTCTAGGTGATTATAAACTAAGGTTCAACAAAGATTAATCAAGCATTATTAGCACAACGAATGACCTATCGCAATACTAAGTCAATCACAATTAAGATAAGAGATAACCAATCAATATTCAATAACTAAGTTTCATATTACCTAAGCAAACACACAAATAAATTAGCCGAACATGGGGAACATGCAA
>Ga0181469_100356_pt2 | contig 11320 bp, 11 predicted proteins | sample InSIn2SAF170_2_FD_119081 | JGI IMG/M metagenome (GOLD analysis project Ga0181469, IMG submission 119081) | Clean room microbial communities from NASA Spacecraft Assembly Facility at Jet Propulsion Laboratory, Pasadena, California, USA -... ... | reverse complement strand
TTCTCGAGCACCTTCACGAAGCTTCCACAATCCTTGAGACTATCAACCTACATCCTACAAGAACAATCTATCCCTCCGAAACCAAATCATGAAAACTTCACTCCTTCTATCCGCTACAAGCTCTTACTTCATCTCACACACCTCAAGTCGACGCTATTATTGACGGTAAGAGTCCTCGGAGCAAGTAAGCATCCAAGCCGATTCCATAGGCCGGTTCACTCCGGGGATCGGTGCGCAGAGGTGCCTGGAACATATGGGATGAATGTGTTTTGTGTAGCGGGCAGGAGGTTAAGGTGCTCGAGAAGTTCAAAATTGGGGAGCGAAACTGGGGCGTTGGAACTCGTGGTGGAGGAGAGGAGGGCTGGATTGGGGAAGGTCGTAGTGCGATCCCCTGGCGTTAGGTGGAGAGTTTCAACTTACTACTTTGTAAGGATATGGGGTCGTTGAATTTACGTTTGAATTGACTATTTCGAAATGCAAATAGATTTATTCGGCTTATACCGCAGAAACCACATCAGTCTTCCCTTAAGGCCCTGGGCCCCGGCTGGTCTTGGTGGATAAAGGCAATATTAGAAGGATATAGGAGAACCCAGTAAGTGGGACGAACCAAGTAAAAGAATTCATCCAGCCATTCGTCAGCTCGCTAGTAACCAAGACATCTTTCGATTAGAGCAAAGCTCTTTTACAAGATAACACGGTATAGTTTGTTACTCCAACCAACCCGATTTTCACCATTGTCCCAAAGGAACAGAAAATCCAACAGAGAGCCAACCTTCTCAAACCGCATCTTGTTCTCGGTAACCAGATAAGGCGGACTAACAAACAACACTATCGACAAGAAACATATTCTTCATGCCATAATAAAAGAAACGCGTTAGCCCTTTCTGATAAAGGGCATCTGGGGTGAGTTCAGGGCAACGCTTGTTCAAATTAATTATAGCCTTCCAGATATCGGCGTCAAGCTGCTCCAGGTTAAGCACGTGGAGGTACTCAAGCCACCGAGCTAAAAGCGGCCCGCTTTGCGGAATCTGATACCGATCGTACCAGGACTCGGCCTGATTAAACCGGATAAAAACATCTCGGAGATCCTTCAAGGCACGCCATCGGCGTTTATACTCTTCATACATGAGCAGATTACCCACTAAGATATTCTCGCCGTGGGGAGGGGCCAATCGCCATGTAGTCCAGTTAAATTTGGGGCGGAATCAGCCCAGGCCACATCGTTCAATGGTCTCCCCATGCCAAGACCTTCTTTCACAATGATAGTCTGGTTCCGAATCTTCTCCCACCGGTCCTTGTATAAGAGTGACTCACGCTACAGCAGATTGCTACTGTAGCAGAATCGAAGAGCCCGTAAGGCTGTCACCACGAGAAGAGTCTCGGGAAGGGAATATGCCAGGGCAGTGTGCGCGAGAATATATTCAAACAAAAAACAGTATTTGCCGAGGAGCTCCTGAGTAAAAACGATGTAGTAGGGCAGTGGAGATGAAGCTGGTTCCATATCATCGCTGTACAGATCCCATTGGCGCTACTGCTCGGAAATTTCGTTTATCATACTGAGAGAGATGTGGTGCTCTTCATGGACCCCATATGATTTCCAGTGATTGTTAAGGAGATTAGCATGGGCACGCTTCTTACCATGGAGGTAGCCAAACTCGCAAACGGCCTTGGAAAATGTACGAGCACTACCTTCTTGCTGCAACGATCGAACATGCTCAGGATCCAAGGCCAGGTTCTCAAGAGCGTCATTATCAAAGACGTATACCTTCGATGTGTCAAACGAAGTCTTGATCAGGTTGTAAAATTCAGAATAGACCAGGCCATTATTACCTTCCTTCTCACGCGGTGCAGCTCATCTTGCGAGCGCAGGCGTGTGAACGTGTTCCCATATGATGCATGCTTAGGGACCTTAACGACTATGCAAATATGACATGGCTCCCTGTCCATCTTTATCCTCCGTCCAGCCTCCTTGTCCCCGTTCTGACGCATCCGTTGTGCTTAATTTTGGGTTCCTCTTGCCAGGATTGACTGATTCGGCATAAACCAACCATGTCATACTAGGGGCCTACATTGGCGCGGACGAGTTGCGCATTGGAAGAGGGGAGGTTTGGAATTTTGCCGGATCTGCATCGTGTGTTTCCGACCTATAACCCCAAGTTAGCAGCTCCTCTTTACAAAGGTATTTTTCCTTACCTCAATTGTTCGTGATTTGAATTACCATACAATCGCTTTAGTAACCGAGAATCAATACCAGAGTCTCTATCAAAAGGAAAATTTCTCTTCGAGCTTGGTGTGAGGTATTGGCGATCGGTGGCCAAAATGGAAGAATCCGGAGCTTTAAATGCTTTCAAGCTTTCGATATCCTTCGAACATGTATTTATAATGCGAGCCTGCTTTCGCGTGTAGACTTTCTCGCTGGCCAATATCATTAAAACATCTTTGAGAATCTCTGTCGCGATATTGCGATCGCCAATCATCGCTCGGAAAAGGGCATATTCACGTCGAGTACAGAGAGTAGCGTCATTGAGTGGTCCGAGTTGCTCACTGAATTGAGCAATAGCGAACTCGAAAGCTTGTGCTGCGTCATGCGGTTCCAATCCCAGGGATTGCAGTATGAGGCCCTTCTGACGACTGAGTTGAGGACACCAGCCATTTTGGGTCATAGTATTTGCAAAATGTTCCTCAACCAAAGCAAGCGCTTCAGACGATCGCGCATGATTATGAAGGATTTTGACCACAGCCAAACATAGTTCTGGTACCAAAGAAGTGGTTACCTGAAGAATTTCATCCACAAGGGACTCAATTTTCGGCGCCGAATATGCAATTTTGAGCAAACGAGAGAGTTCCAATTGTGTCTCTACGTCTATCACAGGTTGTTTGGCCATATCCTTGTTGAGCTTCCGGTCCGAAGGTAAGATGTTGGAGAGTTTTTGGAATCCTAACCTTGCAGCCTGCATAGTTCATAGAAGTTAGCCAAATGTACAAACAACACAAGAGATAAATTCCGTTTAGCCGCACCTTTACTGCCCGAGCATCCAAAAATATTTCTCGTATGTTTCTTAAGTCAAGCTTCTGCAATTTTCTCCAACAATGCTCAGAAGTTTTATGTTTCAGAGCTGCATCACTGAGGTCGATCACCATGTACTCCATTGTGACTTGTTGATTATCTTCCAGCTTAGTAGGGTCCAACAAGATATTATCAGCCTTGAGATCTCGGTGGCATATGCCAATATCGTGAAGCGCTTGTATGGTTTTGAATAGGTCCTTTTCCAATTCGGCAAGACACGTATCGTTCAGGTCGTTGATAATAGTGTGAAGTCCAACTCCGCTAAACTTCTCAAATCCAAGTGCCAATTTGTAGGGAGTGCAAAGGCCAACATATTGTCGTTTGTCAACTCGACTGGGTTGAAATTCGAAGGTTGATAAAACAGATTCTGAGAGGCCAAAGGTGCCAAAGTATCGAGGTAGCTTGAGGGATGGAGATGGTTTGCTTCGTCGAAGATGCTCGTAAGCTTCCCTTTCTTGTTTAAAGAAATCCCTGTCACGGTACTGGATCGCCATGCGCTTAGTACAGGACATAACGTCAAAAGGAGAGTATGCACATACGATTTTCAGCGCGACGCGTTCCTCTCCAAAAATTGTGGCATGGACCTGGGCGCGCGACCCACCACCCATATAATGGCCAATGGTTTTGACTTCGCGCATCGCATACTTTCAGTATATTTGAAGCAGAAGGTGAGGTGAGGGTTGGAATGGCTGCGATTGTTGCATAAATTGTTACGGCTGCGTGACCTCATTTACCAACGTCGCCAACCTTTACTTAAAGCCTGGAATTTGAGGCATCAAGGCACCCAAAAGGGTGCTAAACTGGCGATCTACGTCACCCGTCCTCAACGCTTACAGTAACTTACTATAACATGAACAATGTCAATCAATAAGTCGCTTGCTTGAATATGCCACGCACAACACTCCGCAATTACCTTTCGACTCCGAATCCTCAGTTCAGAAAATTACAGAATGCTGAGCAGGATCTGAGTACGACTGATACGCCAGGCTGGGATCCAATCGAGGGCAAAGAACAATGGCATGATTTTGCACTCGATCAAATTGATTCGATACTTGGATTACTGCTTGACCATGAGTTCGAATTGCCCGAGCAGCCTCCCGTTCTACCCGCGCAGCTTGAAATTCGCGATGAGAGATCATTTGAATCTGTACTATTAGGATACAACTGCATTATTGTCAACGCAGCGCTGAAGGCTACATGCGAATACTTGCGACTACCGCAAATTACCTGGCTTGTTGGAAGTTATGCTCGTGCTGCTACTGACAAGGGACGAATATACCCAGATTGGGCAGGGATTGGCGCAAAAGACTCAGGAAACAACCTATTACCCGGAGATAGCAAATTCGCTCAAAGGGCGTTCAGCTTGGGTGATCTGGAAGATCACACAGAGGATGATAGTGACGATGCAATGATGGATGAGACATCAAGCGAGGAGTCCCTAGTCCAGGATCGTTGGACAAGAGCTAGTGAGAAGTGTTTAGAGCAAGTCAACCACTATGCAGGATGCTACAACTCACGATACTGCTATCTTGTCTCTCCGATAGAAGTTCTGTTGGGACGACGCCGAATGGATGAGGTTTTGTCTCCCTCGAGATCGCTGGCGAAGAATCGACCTACAAGGCCTAGTACTGCAGCTTCTCAGCCACAACGAGGCGAGAGCGCACCTCTATCATCGTCGCCGTCCGCACTGTCATCGTCGCCGGGATACACAGACCATGGCCACCCAGATACAAATATGAAGCCCATCGAACTCTGTGCCATAAGATGGGAGGCTCAGGGTATGGGAGTGATTACGTTCAACCTAGCTTTATGGGCATTTCACATGGTTTCTGCTATTGAAAATAAGGTGGAAGCAAATTATCCTGTCATGGGTGTCGATCCTGCGTATCAGATATTTGCCAGTCGATACCATTCCATGAGTAGAGATGGTTGAGTTGCAGGTATGCGAAATACTTGAGTAACTTAAGTTGAGGATTCTCTTGTATCCCCCAGCTCATCATGCAAATATGAAAGATTGTTCGTATAAGAACTAAGACCTCTAAATGAGATAGATAGATTGGCCTGCCATTCCAGTCTGGCTCTGGCAAATCATGTAGGATTCAGGGAACATCGAGGACTACTTCAGAGGGACTGGCAATCTACCAGCCCGAGCCAAGGGCACTATCAAGATATGGTCTACTCCTGACTCTTTTCCAAAAATCGCATCGTTTGCCACGATTATTTTCCCAGCTCCTAGCATTCACAACACTGCCCATCAGTTTTACGTCTCCAGCATTTATAACAGCTGTGTAATTACTGATTGTGTATGAACTTGGTTCCCCACCAGTTGTATTGAAGTTGTACATGACGGGATTTTCGCTAGTATATGGATCCCACCCGGGAGACTTGTCTACTATGAAACTGCCCCAAACCCCTAGAACTTTTAGCCTTGATCACACCTGTCAACACCTCTAGACTTACTCTGAAGCTCTAGGCTCAGGTCTTCTGTTATATGCATTTCAGGTGATGGCGGCAAGAAACCTAATACGAATAAGTCGCTCGCATGATGTGCAGCTGTTCGTGAGTATTGATATTTATATGCCTCAAGTCCTGCATCGGCAAAAATCTCGGCTAGATAATAACTGGGACACGTGAATGTCATCTCATCTGTCACAACCTACTTCTTTATCAATTCTTTATCGTAATACTCTCAAGCAGGAGGACTTACATAAGCCAGTTGCTGGTGTCCAACTGCATAGCTACTAACTTCAAGAGCAGATGGACTATCATTTCCAGAGCTTGCAAATGGAGTATTATATATACTAGAGTTGGGTGAATATAGGGAGCTATGCTCCTTGAAGTCATCAGGCATGAAATGAGTAAGGTGAGATCTTATAAAACTTCTGTAGGCAGCAGCGCTCTTTATATCTCCCGGAGTAAAGAAAGGGCCTTCGACAGCAGTATTCTACCATCCTTAGACACGTCTCTAGCTTTGGGAACAGTACTTACTCCGGTCAGCACGCGAAGGCCTTGTATGTTTCTCTCTGTAGTGCTATATGGATTTAGATCGATATAATAGTCATCAGTTACCGGCGTAAAGGCCCAAGATCCGAAAGGAACCTGTTGTGTGATTATGTAGTTCGCTTGCTGAAGTTCTTTTGTGTTTCTAGTTTGGAGACATTCGAAAACAGACCCAGGTTGCGGGTCGAGACATCATACCAATTCTGCAAATCGATAATACTTTTCAGTGACTTTGATGTCACTGAATCTTGCTTGTCCTGGTAGATATGGGCTTGATGCAGTGACTCCAGTGAACAACGGAGGGTGTTTGGAACAAGACTGGGATATTGCGTGTAGCATTACAGAGCCGCCACCTGCTGACTGGCCACCAATTATGACCTTGGAAGGATCGCCTCCGAATCGCTGGATATTGTTCTGAACCCACTGGGAAAGCGAACCGTTGATCGAGCAGACCTGCGTTTAGAACCCCATTTTGGAAAACTTCTTCTGAAGAGAGGAACCCGAACGCTCCCAGCTGATGATATGTCAGCATTAGAATGTTTTGATCATCTAATGACTTACCCGATACTGAGGTATCACACTAACAAAGGTGTTGTTATTCGCTACCATCAGATCTAAGGACTGTAGGTGCCATCTCCGCATCCATAGCCGCCACCGTCTGCTTATTAAAATAAAAATATTTCCTAGAATTAGATTAGAATAGCCGGCACTCACGTTCAAACACAAAAACTGGAAGATTCGTCGCATTTGCTGGCGAATACACATTCAAAAAGAGGCAATCTTCATCTCCGATATATCCAGGGCTTTCTGTAAAAGCTCTATAACACGGACATTTTAGTTATGTGCTTTTCTGCTTGCAATTTCTAAAGTTTACTTACAAAACTGAAGGAGCTTGAGGGCATCTTGCTGCAAAAGTTGACGCGTTTTGGATTTAAGTTCTATCTGTTTGAGGCAGCTTTGGTGCTTTCCATCTAAGATGGCCAACAGGTGCAGCAGCGTAACGGATTCTGCTTTGATTAGCACATGGGAAATGATGGTCATTTCTCCTACCTTTTAAATACGTTCACATCATACTCCAGATCCAGGATTCCTTGGTATATACTATAGCCAAGGTCCACCACAGGCACTGACGCAACACCTGTGGTCCAAAATAATAAGCATATTGAAAATGTAAATAACAGCATTCTCGAATTTTTCCTAACAACAATAGTATGAAATAGGACAGAGTTTAGCGAAAACATGAAAATTTTTAAGTTGTTGACATGGTAGTGCATTGCTGTTTATACAGTATTGTCAAATAACACCTGAGTGTTGTTGTGGTGGCGATGATGACCGCGAGTAAAGTACTCTAAAAAGCTGACTGGATTCGATTATATTGTTCGCGAGCGGCAGCCCGGCAGCTTACATCATCCATTAGGCGTTCAATCTCGTAGGTCCAGGCTAGGAAGTCCGCAATAGTCTTGGGTATCGGTGGAGTTCTTCACGATATCTGAGTAATCGGGCTCATGATTGGCTATCGCCTTACTTCTACTCTAACGCCATAACTCAGTAACTGTGTTCTACAATAGGGTTAAAGCCAAACACATGTGAATTCAAGTAAATTGGAAAAAAAGTAAGATGTCGAATCAATCAACCCAGCTACTACTGCCACTGCCCGAAGTAAGGAATAGTTGATGACCTGGTTTGAAAAATGAGTACCATTAACTTATTGTACTGTACTGTACCGTCACTCCTAGGACGAGCTTGAGTTTTTTTTCTTGTCACCCATAGTGAGTTATTACGACACATCTCAGAGCCTTGCTCACTTTTTGATATGAGTTTCTCTAACTGGTGCTAAACCCAGACCCAGCCCTGGATCGGAAGCATATATGTTGGATAGAGCCCAGACGCAAAGATGAATAAACCCAAGTCGAGTTCATTTAGTAATAAGTAGTAGGGTTAGGTTTATCTTAATTTATGGACATCTCCAGAGAATATCACATTTTGCACTTTACAGACCCCATAACTACAGAACCGACTCCCAGTAGTCGCCTACCTGAACAATCCCAGATGACTGACGTGTCCACTCTTCGATCTGGATTTGCATAAGCTCCTCGAAAGAGGCCTTGCCCACTTTCAGCCTCTGCTTGGCAGCTGCTGAAACTGGCTTCCAGTACGGTCTGAGGTTGTGAAAGAGCGCTTTCTCTCGTGCGATCTTCTTTATCGTAAAGGCATCCCCAAACCGATCGATCAGCTGCTTGACAATCCCTGACATCTCCTTCATCTTTTGCTGTGTCCCCAGATCGCTCCCATCTAATGCTCCCCCGCCCCAGATCTCAATCCCAATCCATTCCGCATTTGTGAATGCGAGGAGTTGCCGCAGATCTCGTACCACCCAGCTCTTCTCAGTCTCACCCTCTGGCATATATTCAAAATTGTCCATATCATGAATATGCTCCACGTCCACCCTGACCATGATCCTTCGCACAAGAGGCTCGATAGCCATAGGTTTGCCATCGGCAAGGGTGTCGCGGACGAACTCGCACAGCCAGTGTGACCGTACGGTGAATGTGTTCTCGGCATAATAGATTTCGCGGGCCTCTTTCACTAGCTGCTTCCCAATATCGTCGCTACCCATGACGTATTCTTGCCGCAGTAGCGCCCCGTCTGCAATATCTTCATTGAAAAAGTCATCATCATCTCCCTCCTCAATCTGCACGTAGCCCCCTTGCACAAGATGGCTTCGGAACACGGCTTTACGTCTCTCAGCAGGCAACTTCGAGAACTGAGCAGGAGTTCTAGTTCCAAGCATCTGTTGAACTTTGTTTTGGAACATGCTGAGAGCTAATTGAGAGGCCAGGCTGCGAATGTACTCAGAACTCATTCCTGACCTGGTTGTTTGATTCCTCAGCGACGGGCATCAGGGGTAATATTACTCATTGATGACTAAGCAACCAAAAAGCGCAAACATCACCTCATCTCGTAAACACTCCTTTCAACAATCAACAACACAACATCCCAAGATCATGAAGTAACTCTTGACTACCATACACCCTTTATACATTTTATTACGTCCTTACCATTGTACTTCCTAATCATTCCTATGTTTATGTGGATCTACATACCCTTATCCTGACATGCTCATCAAAATGACGCGTCGAAGGCTGGTCGGATCACTGTTGTGGCATTCCTTACAGTGAAAAGGAACTACATGTCCAGCCTACCCTTCCTGGATTGATCATAGCTATAGGCACATAAGTATGAAAAGCATTTTTCTTACCTTTTGCGCACGCTGGTAAGAGCAGCTGGTGTCTCTCAAGGAAGGAATCGTCTTCCTTTGCCATAGCGCAGAGAATACACCATGAATCTTCATTCAGGTACGAGTTTTCGCCCCATTGATTAAACACTTGCGTCGGTCTGAGGAATAGGTTTGCCTAAGCCTTGACTCCTGAGATTTCAGGTTCTTTGCCCCATGGATCAAAGAGCAAGGAACACTTGCCTTTGCCCCATGGATCAAAGAATTGCCCAGAGCCAGGACACATCTGTCCTGAGAATTCAGGTCTTCGCCCTTTAAGAGTTACTGGTCTGAGGCACACATCCCTCACATTTCTTTGCCCTATGGATCAAAGACTTGCTCGGTCTGAGGCACACACCTCTGAGTTAGTACGAATCGACTCCTATCAAGATGTTGAACTTGAAGCTGGTTTACCAGTCGGAAGTCCTAAGACTGCACAAGCGCTGTAAATCATTGCAAATACCGTTTGGGAAAGAAATTGCATTTTGATTTCTGTGGAGCAGTTTGGAAGTGAATATGAAGGAGCATTCCAGAGCCATAGTAGTATTTATAGATATTTGTGAAAGTCCGCGCAGTAGGTCAGCAGGTCAGCATGGACTTATCAACCCTCAGTCTACACTGGTATTTCAAGTCTGTTCCTTTGAATCTCCAATAATTCGTCATCATCTGGAAAAATCTGACTTGTGCTATATTGTTACCAGCAAGGAAAGATGATTAAGGTCCCGTTGTCTGTTGGTCCGAGATACTGTACCTCACTTTATCGAGGTGATAACTGGTTCTTTTAAATTAGGTTACCAGAGTAAGTTACTGTAGTTCCTTAGCATAAGAAAGATATTTAAATTAAACACGCCAACTTCGGTATAGTACTGTGTAAATCAAATTCAAAACTCCTCTATATAATGTATGTCCTGCTACATATGTATTCTCTTAATATAAAGCTCGACAAACCAAGAAGCGCCGAAAGTGCGGCAGCTACTGCAGCACACATTAAATAGCTAGATATCTATATACCTTAATTGCGTACACCCCAAAGCTATCTTCATTCTCGTCAATCAAATCCGTAGCTTTCTCGGATTACTTTCCGTTAATTTGGGCAGCTGCTCGGTGGCAATGCAAAGATAGTTATGCCGTTATCAACAACATTTCCAGCAATCTGGAAAAGTGTATTGATCTTGGGAATTGCAGTAGAACAATAAAGTCCTAACGTGGTTAGAAATGGTTCTGTGGGTAAATCTAAATTTATTAGCAAACAACTGCGGTCAAATTTCACCTGAAAGAATTCAATACCTTCTGCAAAATCCTGCAGTTGAAGAGATATATCTAGCAAGAGGTCATTATCGAGTAGGTCGCTTTTGATACCCTGTGCGATTGCATCATTGGCCAATTCTTGAGCGATGGTATCCACAACACCTATGGCATCTTGAAGTGCTGTCTGTGCTGCACTGGCTTGTGAAGCTAGTGCTGAACCGCTAAGCCTTGGGAAAGCCCCGAAAAATTGAGTTGTGTGAGCCATGTCTTCGTTCAACTGATTAGTCAAATCAGCTAGGAATTCGATTTTTACGTCCTGTGCCTGAGGAAATGCAAGACCAGAAGCGGCAGAGATAAAAACAGTCAATACCAAAGGAATAGCAGCCAGAAATTGCATATTGAATGAATGATAGAACGATGTATATGTTTAGGTATAGGAAGGTAGGTGGCTTTTAAATCATTTTTCTCATATCAATTGTTATAGCAACCACTATAAATAGACCATGTATAAAATAGGTAGGTTATGTACTTATCAAATGTTCGTACTCTATTAATAATAAATCACCATTGCATTTTAGAATTGTCATAGAGTGCTGCTGTACAAGCTCTGATGACCCGTCAGCACCATACGCAATAGTTCATACAATGAAAGATAGATTATATATTTTGGCTTAGTAGATGTAAGAGCATCTAGTACAGTAACTTATACTACTTTTTATAGTACAATCATC
>Ga0181469_100898_pt1 | contig 11328 bp, 6 predicted proteins | sample InSIn2SAF170_2_FD_119081 | JGI IMG/M metagenome (GOLD analysis project Ga0181469, IMG submission 119081) | Clean room microbial communities from NASA Spacecraft Assembly Facility at Jet Propulsion Laboratory, Pasadena, California, USA -... ... | reverse complement strand
ATCATAGCGTCTGACGCTGACGTGTTGATAACAGATCAGCTCTCCTTGATATGAGGAGTATTTGTCATAATTTCTCTACAAATTTGACATGAGCACTCTTGAAAAATGTATGGAGTCGAAAGTTAGATCATGTAAAATTCCCATCTTCTAACGATGGGGACCGTTTGGCACGATCTGCATGATTCCACCGAGGAGGTCTAATCCACTCTTGTTGACGGCTTGTTCTTAAGGTGTGATGTTCTTCCTTTAAGTGATCTTTTGTTACATTTAAATAATTTTTTCAGGCAACTTTTTTATTTCGGGTTTAAAATATTTTTTTCGAAGCTTTATTGAGATTTTTTTTTTTTTTTTTACTTCAGCGGTTCGTCTGATTTTGGGATAAGTTAAGATACTTTACAAAATGATGAAAATTGCAGTGCCGCAGCAGAAACACAAAAATGTGACTTTTTAAAAAATGGAAAAAATGGAATGTTGAAATTCAAAGTAGGTGTTACGGAGTTTGGCCCCCCCAAGTCTCACGACTAAAACTCTACTAAATCGTGCTCTACAAATCCAACTTCACGTTAACACAATATTTTTCCTTTAAAATCCGTTTTTATTTCCTTGGTGGGTAGGAAGGAAATGAATTTATTTGGTACAATACTTGAAAATTTAAAAGTACGGAGGATCGGTTTAACGTGCACGAAAAAAAAATCCGGAAAAATAGAATTGTCGTAAAAAATTTACCCATAAATGTGTGGATGGACCTGAATGAGAAATGCACGTGTGTCACGCGTGCCATGAATACGGCCGATTCATGAAACAATACATGAGTTCAATACGAACAAGATAATGAGGATGAAGAGTCTTGGCATTTTATTCGGATTATTTCGAATGAAATTAGGCTGAGGCATGGAGAAAAGAAACAAGTTCAGTTTTTGAATAGATATTTTTGATCATCATAGGATATGTTAAAAATATGTAGCAACACTAGGAATTGGTTGCAGGTGACCAAGAGAGGCTGCTGTCATTAAAGGAAAAATAAAACTTGAGCTGATTGTGGTTCAAATGAAAAATTGATCTAGAAAGTAATAATACTGTGGCATTCTGGTTTTTATGAGAAGAAATGGCTGTGGTATTTTTACTTGATACAGCTGAAGATCGCGTAAGGAATGAAGAGATAAGGCGAAGAACTCAAGTTGTGGATGTAGTAGAACGGATTGCGAGGCTGAAATGAAAAGTCGCGGGTCATCTAGCGAGAGTCCAGGACACCAGATGGAATAGAAGGATGTTGCAGTGGAGGGCTTGGACAGGACAGCGCGGCAGAGGGAGACCGATCACCTGGTAGTATGATGACATCAAGAAAGTGGCGGGACTACATTGTATTCGAACAGCGGAAGACAGGGATAAATGGGATGTTTCAAGGGAGGCTAATGTTCAACAATGGGCGTTTATGGGCTGAAAAAAAAAAAATAGCTGGAGATTTTAAGTGCGACACTGCCTTTTGAGTTTTCAGTGAAAAATTTTGGCGCCATGTTCAATAGTTAGTAATCAAGTTCTACGATGTCTCTGGATTGTGAAATATACGTTTCCAATCTTTTCCGTTTCTTGTTTGAAATTTCTAAATTAGATCAATCCACCCTTTCCGATTATAAGGAAAAAAAATTCTAAATCCGTACAAAAAAATGACTTAGCTCGTGACGGTGGATCTATGACCTAAAGAAACAAACATTTTGAACGCGATTGATGCGTGTTTAAAAATGGCGTGCGTTTAGTATCACGATCAAAGACTGCACGCGTGCATTATGGGAGGACTAGCTATGTCATTGGTTGCTCTGAATGTCAACAGAATTGATTTATACGCGTGCTAAATTAACTTTTTAAGAAAAAGGCCCCAAAAATTAGAGAAAAAAGAACTAACCACAACCTTACCAAAGATGTAAATTTTGATTTAGCAATATTTACCTTCACTTAAACTGACCTCGGGGGAAAAGAAAGAATTGATAATATCAATCCACAATATTTTTTTTAACATGACATAAGCCGTAGGCGATACCTCGAAATGCAATAAATAGAATTTTGTCTGAAATTCAAAAAAAAACTTAAAGCTCTTTGGGAGTCAGTCTTTTTTCAAAGGACGAATACAGACGATTACGTAAGGAATAAGACGAATATTTAAGCCTGTACTGGTAAAGTGTTTCACTGTTTTTTCGACACTTTTAAAACAATAGAAGGCATGGATTGATGTAGAGAACAACCTTGACCATTGACTTTGGGAAAATTCTTCATTCATGTGAAAATAGAAACAAATGGCGCGCTAAAATAGTTCGGAAAAATTAGAATCCCCTATGCTACGACTACGGGCTGCTATTTCATTTAATAATTTCAAGGATCATAGGCGTAACGAGAGAAAGAACTTGTAGAATTGTCGAGAATATTATTGCTGTCGTATATTTCTCCGACGGGAAATAAAAGAAAATGTGTAGAAGAAAAGGTGTCGTAAAACAATTTTTATGGGTGTTATCATCACCACCGGGTGTTATCAAGAATTATTTCTGTCTTAGGGACATTGAGGATAAGTATTATCAAACCTTACATTAGGTCAAGACATGGCCGTGGAAAATGACGGTCATTTTGATTGCTGCGGCCGTCCCTTAAAGCTTTTGTTACTGATTTAAATAAAGCGGAGTATTCATATCCTTCTTGAGTACTTTTTACCTCGAAATTTTTGCCCTTTGGTGCTTTTAAGATACTACTGAAGTATTGGTATTTGGAATTACAAGACTTTGGCTAATTATTTGAGTGTCCGGCTGTTAATGATGTGGGTGTAGTGGAATATGGCTGGAGTTTTAACATTCTGTAAGAAGAGTTGAGAGTGTGTTGCCAAAAAATTTTTAATGTAGATGAGGATAACGTTCTAAGTTTTGTTGCAACAGTTGATCGGAAAAAAATTCGACTGAAGCTCCATAAGCCTCATAAAAAAAATTAGCAACCATTGGAAGAAGCCATAAAAAAAGGAATATATATATACGCCGATGACGATAAAGTTAAAAACAAGCCGCAGCTACAACCAAACATAAGAAGTTACTTAATTCCGTGAGAACGGATGCTTGAATTGTGTCTCTAATCACCTATTGAAATAACTTAACTTGTAATTAAGTAAGAGTAATTCAAATCTTGTTCTGATTGAGTCCTGTGATTCATCTCTAAGTATTTTATATTCCTTACATGATAAAAAAAATATATTTTTTTAGCGCCGAAATGTTAATGATACCAATATGACTATCAATATTTTATTTCAATCAAGGCGATAATTTAGAAACCACCAAGAAATTTTTTTTATATACGTCGGAAGTAATGGCGTCAAGAACCGGAAACGAAGTAAACAAGTTATTAATACGATGATCTGTCAAAATTAATTTTGCACATCTTTTGTTGATGCCTCTCGTACATCATATGCCATGCGCAGATGTTTTTAGAACCTTCATTTGTTTTTCTGTCATCATGAAAATTATTATATTGATGACTTTTTGACAGTGGGTGGTAGTCTTTAACCGTTACCTATAAACTCGAGCCTCTTGACACTTGCCTAAATTTTTTTTATTATTAAATAATTATTTTTTGATATAATGAAGTTTTCAAAGCAAAGGATTATTGTCATGTGTGAGTTTGATAGGCAAAAGATTGCTTTATTTTTTGAGGCAACCCCTTTTTTTTGGAAAATTGACTGTAATTTAGTCATTAAAATCAAGCATTTGCAGCTACAAAAATTAAATTATGGTATAGGTGTTATAATAAAATTGAAATCTGCGCCATATACCGTAACTTTTTTTTAAGGAAAGAGAAAATGAAACCAGATGGAAGGTACCGTTTGAAATAGTAAAAAAAAACATTTGCTAAATTATAATTTTCTTTTGAATTTTTTAAAAGAAAAAAATTATCACTTGTGAGAGAGGTTAGGGGTAGCAGCATAAAAAGTGAAATGATGAATAAATGCGAAGCTTTGAGAAGTTTCATTTAATATTAAGAATCCGGGCTTTAGCTATGCAGTCAACTTTTTTACAAATACAAAACATCGGCCGGCCTGTAGCCAAGATGGTGCTCAGACCCCCTAAGAGGCTGGTTAAGCCCCCTGTAAACTTTTCGGAGAGCTAACAAAAAATAGGCTGCGACAAAAAAATTCACCGTATGCCTCCCTTCAAAATTTCATGGCCCCCAAAAGGTTCTTCTTCTGGGTACGACCTGAACGTCGATTGACTATTTCTTGTGTGAAAACTGCATTGATACTTAGTTGAAACTGAGCTGACACTTGGAAAATGATCTGTTTTCTGCTTTACTTTTACAGTATTTACTTTTTGGCATTGGGTAGGGCAAAAAATTAAAGTCCTAATCCGACCTTGCTATTGAGAAAATATCGACCTAATACGTAATAATTTAATGATAATTTATTCTTTTAATTATCAGGTTCAGTGCGAAGAAGTACCTTGTTGCTTGATAACTTAATTGACGCTTTGAAAAATGAAAATGATATATTTCAATCAAAATATAATTTGTAAAACAGATGCTTCTTCTGTCTTGTATTCATTTCCATGAGGCAATTATGATTTATTATTGGCGTGTGCGAATAACCTTTCTCAATTTTAAAAAATTTAAGTGTTGCTAAAAAGAAACTTTTTTTTAAAAGTCATTTTGTTTTTCTGGATCAAGTTGGATTTCGTAAAAAATTTCATCGGAGTTTTTAAGTTTGTCAGATTTCCCTGCACAAAAGCGAGTGGATCACCGGTATAACAGACACCGTTAGTTTGCTGCTCTATGAAATTTTGCTCTCATTTGATAAAACGGGACGAACGCTTTCGTTCGTTAAAAGGTTATTTCATGACTAGATTGAAGCATTTTCAGTGGACAGAGAATTTTTAAGCTGCTGCAGGAATCCTGGTCCAATTCAGAGCATTTTTCATAAGTAGAAGGTCTATCCCAAATTGTTGCCTTAGCATTTTAATTTCGTTGGTACTTGTGTCTGCTAAAAGTGATCGTACTATATAAGCAACTAAAGGGAATATTGAAGCGAATTCAGTAGCTCAGTCTTGAATGACAAAGTAGTGAGCCAAGCCCCACTGCGACGACATCTTTTTATAATCAATATACTAGACTGAAATTTCACCAATTCTGGACTTAAATTCCTCAATATTTTTACAGTAACCTCATTTCTCTCCGTTAAAATAAAAAATACCAAACAACGATTCAAATCAAACCTTATAACTCGTAAGCCCGATTGTTGATTTTGACGTGGAATGCCTCGTAGAACTTTATACCATTAGCGCAATAAAAAAAATATCATGAAAAAAATAAGAAATAGCGGTCACGCTTTATTATTTCCCTCGAATATTCATAGCGAATTCGTGCTGAGCTTTTATAGATTTTATAGATTTAGCAAGAAGGTGCAAATGTAACACTACTTTATAATAACGACACATAATTTCGATGATTTTGGTATTTTAGTACAAACAGAAGATGTAATAATTGGTGTTAAAAGAAAACAAAGATAGGGAAACGTTTGGATCGGCCGCGGCAAAATGTTGAATCGTGAGATAGGAGGAGCTGTTTATAACCGAAGGGAAGCATGTTTCATAGAGATATGTAAAGATTATCAAAACTGCACCAAGGTAGTCTCCATCACGTTTAAATACAATCCGGCAAACAATCACAATTAGGTCTATAAGTATTTTTTCGAGCCCGAATATGCCCGGTCAATAATTTTTTTTTTTAGAAAGTAGTCGCGGGGAAATAAAAAAATTTCAAAATTATAAAGTTCGTTTTTTTTAAAAATCTTCTGTGAAAAGTAAATGTTATATCCGGTCGATCGGGTCCCTCGTATATAAATAAGAATTTGCCGTTAACAATTGCAGTAATTGAATTTACATGTCCCCTGTAAAAAAGTCGCTAAACAAACTTTGTTTCCTGTTGTAAAGTCTGGACGTTAATATTTTTAAGCACTGGTATGTCTGATTGCTCGGTCATTTAACTTCCTTATGGAAAAAAAAGAAGGAATGAAAAGCCGTTGTACAGAGCAAAATGATATTCTACTAAGTTCCCAAGCTGCGGATTTATAAAAAAAAATAGCTACGGACTGATTAAAAAATCGTTTAAATAAATTAACCGACCACACGACGACCGAGTTAAAAAATCGCCCGGAATGTTTTTGTCATTTTAAAAGATGTTGAATGAAACGAAGCTGTTAAACGACATTTAATGGAAAAATATCTGATAAGGTATTAAGAGAGTCTGGTCGACCGCCGACGGGTTTCGATGAATGGAGAAATCAATCTCTCCAGGATCTGTAAGCCCAGAGACGAGAATATAGTAAAGGAGATGTGTTGAAAAACCGAAGTGTGAAGCCGTATACAAGCGAAATAATAGTAAACAAAGGTCCTAGGTAGAATCTCTGAGGGACACCAGTAAAGAATGTAAATTAATTTCGTTTACAGTCGCGTTAAATATATGAAATGAAAGAAGCTAGTGTTAGATATGGTTCCTTAGTATTTTAATGCGTGAAATTATACTTTCTTAGTTGGGATAAAATAAATTTTTTTTTCATCGAATTATACAAATAAACCATTTTTTTAATTGCCATGACGCTCATATTAGTTTTCAGAAGTGATCAATCACGTTGTGTTTTTCTTTTCGATTTTTCTTCCAGAGAAGAACATACATTTCAACATTCCAGAGTTTAATTTTTTTAAAAATAAAGAAAAACAATTTAGATACGTCAATAAACAAAGTACTCATTCATTACATTGCTAATCTGTTACAGTAACCGAGTATTATAATATTAAGACAACAATTACAATCAATATTCCGAAATCACGATGTCGTTTAATGCCTAGTTTCTGATCGGTTTACATAAAAGACGGTTAGGGTAGGTCGGGAACACACATGTTTAATGTTTAACTTTCGAGGGATTATAATTGCATAATAACCATGTATTATTATTATTAGATTATGAATCCTCCTTTTAAAAGCCTCAGGCTATAAATGTTTAAATTAATAGAGGTATCTTAGGGTAAGCATTTAGGTCTAATTCGCATTTTTCTTCTTATCATCATGTGTTTGTTTGTGGAAGTGATGCACGGGTCAACAGAGAAAAACCTGCGGAGGTACGTGAGTAATTTGAGTGGTTGACAGTAACTGTAAAACGGAGGACGATCCTGTGTACTTTTTCAATAGGTCGGAAAATGACATAATGGCTGATTGTTGACAGTGAATTGAGGAAATGAAATTGCTGCGGGGAGTATTGAACATCACACTGCGGGTTTGAATTCGCAATGAAGATATCAAATAGCGGTGCTGGATCTAAGACCTCCTCAGAAGGGCAAGGCAAAGACGAAAAGGGTGGCATGCTCATGTGAGGCGCATGGGGCCAAACTGACATCCCAGAATTGTGAGGTGCTAAACCTGTAACGGCCAGCCTACCTGGCTGCCCTTGAAAAAGATGGAAAGACAGCTAAGAGTCCACATTGCCGGAGCAGCAGAATTAAGAGCTCAGGGTCTATGAGAAGGAGAAGCAAAGAAGAAGAACTGAAAAGCCAGATTTACACTTTTCCATGAGATGTGAGAAAAATTTCAAGCTCAACATTCATGTCCGCTAAAATTTTTCAGCTTTGGTCAAAATTTGACCGAAATTGTTTAAAGTTTCAAGCGAATCATATTCTGTCGCCTACACAAACCTACAAAAAAAATCAGGCCATGCAAACACATAATTGAAAGTATAAGAGAAATTTATGGGAATTGAAAAGTTATGCGGTTACTTTGGCAGTTAGTGTTGTGTGACGACCCAACAATATCTCCACACTACAGGGCCTCATACTTCCTGATGAACTTGAGCCGATGATACATATGAGAATCATTGAAATGGAAAAAAGGAACATTATGTAATATTCCATCCTTCCCTTTGCGAAGGTTGTTTCGATTCCTCATGATATTCGTCAAATAATAAATAGCAATATTATTACCATTGCAAAATTTGGCAAATGAAAAATCTTTTCTTCGTATCAAGCAATGGATAGGAGACATGAAAAAAAAAATACATAAATGATGTGTTAAATGAAGTGAAAGATATGAAGACGTAAAAAAAGAGTCGTAAACAGGGATACAAAGGATGATAAGAACATTGTACAAGACCGATCACTTTATATAATTGCTTCGCCGTGAAACTGAAGAATTTAAATCGTGAATGTTTGATAATATATAGTGACACGAAGGGCGAGTGCTTTGTAAGGCCCGGAAACCGGAAACAACTATTTTAACTGTTATGTTTCCCGAATTGGTACTTCGTAAACCGTTCAAATTTTATAAAATGCTTCATTTGTTATTGTGAGATGTGGATGTACTCTTAGAATCAAGTGTCTCTGAATTTCAAAGTTTGCACTTATTCATAGATTTTCCAAACAATGCACACGGTTTAGGTTAAAAAAATTTTTTCCCTACTTGTTTATCATTGCTTTTCAGGCAAAAAGAAAAAGAGATACAGATCGATTTTAATCAACCGTAGGACACAAATCAAAATATATGAGCAGTCTCGGTCACAATATGATAGAGAGGACACAAATTGTGATCCACATAGCTCAAGTCGTGCGTTACTTACAAAATGCCTTTTGTGTGGACGTGACTGACGCATCAATTTACAGTTTTGTATTCAAATCTGCACGACATGATCATAAGTCAATAAACCTGCTTCTATGATGACCATTAATTCCGACATTGAGATTAATTGGCGGAGGCGTTCGGTCGGTCCCGAAAACATTTCGCACGTGCCGTTAAATATCATTATTATTTGAAAGAGTTGAATGTAATAAAAAAAAGATATGGAGAGAGAATCTTGAAAATGTATTAAATGGTTGGGAGTACATGAGTCGTGGTTGTTGGTAGTTTTTTTTTAGAGGGATTACGGAAATGGTTTTAGATTTTTGTTTTCTATTTTTCTTTAAAACTTTACGTAATAGTAATCAATTGATATTGCCCTCGACATCACGTGCGTCGTGATAGCTATTTCCATCAGATTATCAGTTTTAAAGTTCGCTATTTAAATAGAGTGAATAACAGAAACCTAGTTTTAGAAAATGTGATCATTTCGCTTTCAAAGTTGAAAATAATTTAGCTGAAAAAATCTGCGAAAAAAATTTTTAGAAGCATTAAGATGAATTAATGAAGGTTTAGCTTTTGCTGAAATTTATCTAAGAAAGAAAATTTAGGCGTTTTTTTCGGGAAAAAAAAATGGTGGCAGCGAAAATAGAAATTTCGGCTCTAATGACTGATGACTGCTAGCACAGCTGCAGAACGATATACAACCAAAGAGGAAATTCATAGTTTAGTAGAAAATTCAGGCTGGATCACTTTTCTCGGAAACAAGATAATAAAACACTTTGAGACAAGAAAATAGTTTTTAGCGGATTTAAAAATAAACTATTTCCAGATTCAAAGAATTTTATTCGATAAGTTAAAATCGATTAAGAAACATGAGCCTCACGCAGACATGCAAATAAATTCGATAATATTGATTTGTATAATTGGTTTATTTGAATAATAATACTGGGACTGACCCATAATCGAGCTGCTTCTTATGTCATCGCGTTTTCATTTTTTAATCAAATTTTTTTATGCATTTAATGCAGTTTTTTAAAAATCTTCGGAAAAATGAAACAGTTAAAAATGAAGACTTGAAGAAACTGACATAATCGCGGGGGAAATCGGAAGACGAGAATAATTTAGATGCAATCGATGCAATATGCAATTTATCCTAGGCCACCCATACGGGGATGCAATAGATGCATCATTTCCATACTGTTAATACCAATAATTATCTTGGCTGATTGGGGCAAAAGTTTGCTTTTATATGTTCTGCACGTGACTTAGCTTCTGGCTTGATTCGATCATATTGTATAGTCCTACTTCCTTTATTTTATTAAAGTCATAACGCCGGTTTTATTGAGTGTCAGATCGGATCGAGCTATATGATTTCGGGTTAAAACCGCGAATTTAAAAAACAAGCCTGGGTTAACATTTTTTTTTTATAACTTCTTATTAAAGGCGACTTGATATCAGAATCAACTCACGTTTGTTTTTAGATGAAATCGCAATCCGCCATTTTTCTAATCACGCCATTTTGACAAATAGCTTGTCAGTGAATTGATCGATTTGCGCATGCGTATTTTATTTTTTTATTTAAATGATCATGTTTTAATTCGAGAATTACATGTATTATACTGACGTGATGTGTCAATTCGCACGTTATTATCTTCGAGTCTAATAACTGTTGCTTGTTTTTATATTTCTTGAAATATGTATTTTTAACGACGATGATCGTTTATTGAAGATTTTTAATGGCGGTTCAAGAGCTTCAAGCTTGCTGATTTGACGTCCTCCTTTTGAAGATGAGCCAATCGTGTGCGGCAGACTAATAGAGTGTCGAAAAAATCATGCATAGATAAAATAAAGTGACTCACCCAATGGAAGCATGTGTCAGTGCGTCGAGCAGTGCTTAAAATTGTGCAACCTGACCTAAATTCTGAGAAGCGTGAACTCACCGTCTTGATTTGTACTGTGGGCTCCATTTTCCTCTAAAATAAAAAAACGAAAACCTTTCTTTCAGAAATTGTTCATTTTTTGTGTATAAAGGGGAAATGGTAATTTTGGAAATGGTAATTTCTTATTTACATTATAAAGTTGCAAGTGAAATTAAAGAATATAGATATACTGCAATTTCCCGTATAATTTTGTTCATAAAACTTTTTTTTTAGAATTTTTTTAGTCAAAAAAAGTAAAATAAAATATTTAGGAGGAGAATGATATTTTTATGGTCGTAAAAAGCTTTAAGTAATAAAATTTTTTTGCTTCATTCCAGGTTTCATGTCCCGATGTGTGCTTTTACTCCTAGACATTCATCTCATGACGGACCGTTTGCTTATCACAAAAGTTCTCATAAAAAGTAACAAAAGATGTACACAATGGATATACATATACATTTCTGCAAAAGTTTGGGAGCAATTATTCAAATGCGCTTCGATTAAGGTAAGTAAATTTATTATTTTCGATCATAAAATAAAACAGAAACTGAATTTGTTGTCGTTCAATTCTGGTAAGTTGCCCAAAGGTAACCTTTTCGGATATTTTTGGTTTATACATGGATACAAAATTTAGACCTAAAAAGACTCAAAAGCTAATTTTTACCCGGTTACATTGCTATTAGCCGCCAGCCTTGATCATATTGCATTATGAACTGTCAAAAAATTTCTGGATTAGGCGTGACTGAAAAAACTATTAAAAAATGCAAAAACTTAGTTCGCAAAATTTTTT
>Ga0181469_100515_pt1 | contig 11336 bp, 4 predicted proteins | sample InSIn2SAF170_2_FD_119081 | JGI IMG/M metagenome (GOLD analysis project Ga0181469, IMG submission 119081) | Clean room microbial communities from NASA Spacecraft Assembly Facility at Jet Propulsion Laboratory, Pasadena, California, USA -... ... | reverse complement strand
AGAGGGCAATGAAAGTGAATAGACTGTGAGTGGCTTAGTTCCATCTGTTCGTTTGTTCCTAAAGGTTGGTGGAATGCTGTGAGTTCCTAGTCAAAATGTAGACGTTAGCTTCTGACTGGTGTATAGTTTTTTTCGCCTGTTGTTTGAAAGGAGGTTGTGCGCTATTAGCCGACCAAGTTCCTTTGCTATTCGGTTGATCCATCCTTTGTTGCCCAATCCATGTAGTGGGCGCTTGTAGTGGGCGCTTTATCGGCTATTTGGTCTATAGAGTCTAATGGTTAGCTTTCGGGTCGGTCGAGAATACGACATAGATTCCGGAGAATCCTATATGCCTCGACTCCATAAACCTGGAATACCACCTTGATGCGGGTTGTACCTTCAGGTACTATGAGGTGAGATCAGTGTTGCAATACAATCCAATAGTGTGACTTACAAATGGAGAAATGCTCTAGTATCCAGTTGAATTGCATGCTGTTCCGGTAGCAAAGGTGGCATCCAAAGCCAGGTGATTCAAAGCCAGAAGCAGTGGAGAGAGCTGCAGTTGTACATTATTCTCGTGTTATGTGTAGGTACCCGCCTTATTTGAAACACCCGTTGCTAGAGAAAGAACCTACCTCACCATGCCAACCTTAGACACTCTCACCTACACATTCAAACCCCACATCAAGCAGACTTACTGGAACCCACACCAACCCGACACTCTGCAGGCAAGCCTTACACCAATCTACTACTTGACATACAAACTACTGAACTTACTCTATCAATGGAACGTTTTGACCTCTAGCACTGGAAAAACAGCAATCAATGGCCCTGCATCACCGGCCCTACAGCAATGCTATCACTGGACCGTCCCTACCTATCTATTAAGGGTTCTGAGACGGTGTATGCCCATTAGTTAGTTAGTAGCTAGAAGCTCTACTAGTTATTAGCCATGGACAGTAAGCAGCAGGTACAGTTTCACTATTTACTTACATATATAGATGCAGCTCGATATGGAGAACCCATTGTTCACCCATAGGTGGGTAGTTCTTTCTTCCCATGTGGTGGTCGTTCTCCTAGGTGGGTTTCCATCCATTCTAATAGGTGGTGACTCATGCCTATTCTACCATGGTGGCTAATGCCTATGATCGAGAGTCTTATTATCGTGAAAGGAAGAGCCAGATGTTCCAGATGGAGATATAGTGCCTAGCGTAGAACCTGCTGCCCCATGATCACCAATAGCAGTTCCATAGCTAGAGGATCTAGAGATATTCTCTACGTAATTACGTCTAACGACCCTCAGCACCTAACGTATTGATTTCATTGAGTTCGGTAGCTAAGTTCACTCGACTGACTCGCTTACTTACCGGGTTCAAATGAGAGTGAATGCTAGTAGAAGTATGTCATTATGCATGAATGAGATATGTGTCATACCAGATTCGATCGATAGAGAGTTCATGCATATATGTCATTATGCATTCGTTATATACGTAATTACGCTTGAGCACTTAGCATGATTAGATCTGACATGATGCAAATGAGAGAGATCGATTCATTTCGACCAACTCTGAGATCGATTCTCACTTCTCTTCGTATGAGATCGCTGGTAATGAATTATATATGTCATTACGGTTTAGCAGACTTTCTATGGGCATATGTCATTACGCATTTTCCCTGCCGAGCAGCCGATGCTGCTTGATATTATAGCGCGTCATTACGCTTTAGCAGATAATGCATATATTATATATGTCATTATGCTTTAGCAGAAAATGCATATATTATATATGTCATTACGCTTTATCGAATCCAATCACCATACTTATCTGTTTGTTCCCCCACCCAGCGGCACTTCAATGTTCAATGGCGGAGGTTTAGGACCTTCTCCCTACGAGATTGGCCCTTTTACCGTGGGCGGAGGTTCTTCAACCTTTCCCTTCCTCTCCGTTGTCGAGAGTTCGGCAGGCTCACCCTCACCCTACCGGGCCTCACCATATGAATAGTGAGTCCCTACCGGGCCTACCGGGCCCCGGGGATTGGGGTGGGTGGGTAAATAGTGGTCGAGCCTGCTTGCGCATTCAATTTACTTATTGGGTGGGGGGGCTTATGGTCGAGCACCTAAAGGTCCTTTGGTCGAGCCTGCTTGCGCATCCTCTTCCCGTCTTGTGCTTCTGAGGGCAAGGTGAAAACTAGCTTTGTAACTAAATGAGGTCTCTCTCAGATGCCTATAATGGGTCTCGATCTCGCTTTTGAACGGGCTATCTAACCTTCATTACTTGTTCCCCTGGGCCTTTGCTTAGGTCAATTCGAAACTTGTACCATGGGCCTGTTTCCTGTACTTCACTACGTCTACCCCTTACCGATCGATTGAGTCATGAGCCAATATAGTACAAAATCGATATTGATAAGCAGTACCAGGAGAAGAACCAAAAGCAGAACCAGGAGCTGACCGGCGTAGTTCCAGATCCAGTAGCTTATAGAGAAGGATCCGAGCAAGCATCAGTAGTAGAGAAAGCAGCATAATACCTTACAGTTGTGAGAGAGGCAGCACCTTGCCTACTAGTATCCCTTCCATTTAGAGATCCAGATCGAGAGCCAGATCCAAAGCTTGGTTTTAGAGATCGAGTAGCTTAAGTACCACTAGCAGATTATGCCGTAGATTATGCCTTTGTTTCACCAGTTGGTAAAGAAGTTGATACTGTCGATTAAGCTGTTACATAACCCGTACCAGTAGAAGCATCAGTAGCTAAGGCATAGACAAAGGGATAGGCATCAGAGCCAGCACAAGCCAGAAAGCCAGCCAGACCTATCTAAGGTAAAGGCGAGAGTGAAAGGGTAGCAGCGAGAGTGAAAGGATGGATTTCTTCATTGGGCAGGAAGTGACTGGGGGGCATTCCTTACGTGACTGGGGGCATTTGGAAGGGTTGGTACAGCATGCAAAGCCCCACGCACCATATAAATATGTGTTATCAGAGTAGCTAGACATAAAGTAAGGGAGGTACAACTATCCTTAAAATAAGGTAGGTGGGAGGCTGGAACTCGCTTGCTGGCTGGATGGCTAGATTGCGGGCTTATCGACCTTGCTCCCTTCCTGAGACCTTCGACCTTGATCCCTGCCGCCTTCGATCTACCTTCGACCTCTCTTGCTGCCCGTCTTTATATCCCTACGATCCTTCAACCCGCAACCTACCTTTTCTTTTTACCTTCCCCTTATACCCCACCCCAAAAAAAGATTCCGCATTACCGATTTGTCTATCCCGCCGCCCTCCTAACAAGAAATAAGTCACTTTGGGCCATAGATAGCAGCTGCTGATGCCGCAAGACCGTAGACCCATGAGTGGTCATTGAACTTTTAGCATAAGCTATTGCGCTCAGTATATAGCACTTAGTTATCCACCTCGACTCGCAACTAGCAGTGTCTCAGTTAGTTGAATAATGAATGTCTACCGTGTCTGAGATCCTACAATTATTCAAATGTTTTGACAGGTGAGACTCCTGGCCATTTTGAACTTATTACATATGTTCATTTTACTAGGAGGTTTCATAAACTTACTGATTCGAAAGCTAATGACATTTTCTATTTGCATTTTTCACATTCTTAGTCACATAAGCATGCATGTACATATTGAATGGAAAATTGCATTTCACACCAAAATTTGCATCCATAGATATAGAATAAATACGCATATGTCTATATAAGATGAAGTATACATAATCTAAAAATATGTAATGTCAAATCAAAACTAGCTCAACAGCCTATTATGAGACATAAGGCCCAAGTCCACGTGAAAGTGACTTCGCTCTATGGAAAAAGATTTTTGACCTGATATGACTTAGGCCTAACTTACATTTGAACATGAGTCATAGTCAATGCCAGGTTTCAATACACTCGATCCAAGAGTCGGTGCACTCGATGCCACGTGTAAGTCTCTCTCTCTACCTCGACCTCGATCTATACCGATACAGAACCTTGGGAAATGTTCCTACCTTGATTGGATTACATGACGATCAATGCATTACTTATGATGCACCCATTGAGGGTCATACAACAGTCATTGCCAAACACCAGCCGATCATTGTCAATCATAGCTGCCTGAAGGTCATAGCCAATTGTCATCGCCTTAAGGTCATTGTTTATAGCCGATAGTAATTGCCGGGAATCATAGCCTGTTGTCATAGCCGATAGCCGCCGGTAGTTGATGCCAGGAGTTGGTTGATGCCGATACTCAATACAGGAGTCATACTTCATGCTGTTGATCCAAGAGGCGATCCAGGTGGTTTCGATGCCGGTACTCAATCCAGGTGTTTATCCACTCGATGCCAAGAGTCAATGCTGCTCGATGCTTATATTCGATTCAGGAATCATAGTCGCATAGTCGCTAGTCGTAGTAGCCTGTTGGCAGTATGAGCTAGAAGGTGCAGCATTAAGTATAGTCACATGGAGGTAAGCTCTACTCAGTGTAGCATGATGAACCTAGGGTCGGTACAGCTATAAGTTATCGTCGATGTATAAATCAAGCTCCAGTCACAGTGCAGCATGATGAACCTATGGTGGTCAGTGTTAGAAGTGAGGGGATTCAAAGTGTTTGAACAGTTATCATCCACCATGCCCAGGAAGGTGTGATTCTAAGTGTGTTACCAGTTCTAGATCCAACGTTACCGGTTCGACGTGCACAGGATGGAAGTGATTCTACGTGTGTTACCAGTTCGATGTTACCAGTGCTAATAGTCTTGACTATATGGTCTTAGGGCAAGTAAGAAAGAAAGTGTCCATAGGGCAGTCCATAGGGCTAAGACTGATACCGGAAGTCCATATGAGTGAGTAGTACTTATGGCTTTCACTCTAAGTCCGTAGAGCTAAATAGTATAAATCATTCATCCAGAACGGCAAGATATTGATTGAACTATGCCTAGTTAAGCTAAGGCCAAGGCTTATGCAACTAGTTGGAATCGTGAATGTATGGGGGGGGAAACAAGGTTATCTCAGAATAAGTACTAATCCACATACATGGATTGACTCTTGGGGTCGAAATAGAAATATTAGAGCTCAACCACTAGATGCACATTTCAATACAGACTTCAGTGAAATGAATCAGTTCAATTAAACAGACAGACACAGGCAGGGGACCTACATAGCTGATAGACATGTTGAACAACCCACATACCCACCCTACAATATCTGCCGAGTGGGGCACAGCTCACATCTTTTCTTCGGGGTGGGGTACAATAGACAATATCTGCCGGGAGGGGCCTAATCCATGGGGCTACTCAATGGGGGCTACTAAGCTACACGTAGATATACGCGTAGAGGTTGCACAATGCATGAAGTTACACGATGAGCTTCGATGAGGTTACACGTAGAGGATTCTTCATAGAGATACAACGTATAGGCTATATCCGCCTACACCACACAGCATAGATATATATATATATATACGTAGATATACAAACAATAGCGTAGAATATACTGTGCTAAATAACAGGCGCCTGGGCGCGTTAGGTGCACCCATTCCAAGTAAGTTACCACCGACGAGAAAAGGCCCCATCAATGGATACCCACCAGATGATAAAGGGAAGGACTTACTGCAGTCCCGTTCAAATAGGCGGCACCCCGGCCATTCGAAATAGGAAAACCCATTCCATTAGAGTTCCGATGATATAGCCCCATAGATATTTCTTATTAGGCCTAACCTAGCCGAGATATAAGGCTGGTGGGGCTTAGTCAATGGCTGAATCAATTCTCAAATATATAATGAATGGAACCAATTCTAATAGCATCTAGTTATCTACTAATAGCATTGAGACAAATAATACAATGGTAAGACTGTGTAAGTCCATTTTATATGAGTAAGCTTGCATGGGATTAGAACCCTATTTCTTCTTATTTCAGTCGATCCGGCAACTAACGAATTGGAAACACACATCTATACCACACTTCTCAAAGATTTCATTCTAGGGCGTTTCAATATCCTTAGCATTTAAGGTAAGCAAAAACGGGATGGCTGGCATGAAAGAAAGGCGGGCTTAATATGTGGTCAAGCAAGGCACACTTGGGACCCCTGCTACCACTTGAATAAGCCATCTGTGGTGGACGGAACGAACCCATAAAGCTGGACCAACAATCTGTGTGGGTGGGCGAAACCCAACATCCCGGCATTCATTTTGCAGTCAAGGCAGGTCGGATTGAAGGGCATGGATAAAGGTCCAGATTGACAGGTAGGTCCCGATAGAGAAGTACAGATTGAAAGGTATAATTGAAAGGCCCGGATTGAAGGGTTCGATTTCAAGGTCTAGATTGGAAGGTCAGGTTAAGTAATAACGGTAGCAACATGACCAAAGTCCATTGTCTAGCAGGTTGAAACAAGGGCAGCACAGCCCAGTGTGGAACGAGAGCTAAAGCAGCATAGTCAAAGTGGAGTCAATAAGCGCGGGTCAGAGCAGCAGCCACAGTCGATTAGCACACCATCCCAATTGAGTAGCCAAGCCAAGCAGCCAGGTATCCAAGCCAAGTCGAGTAGGTCGAGAGAAAAGATCAGGCAGGGATAGATAGAAGGGCAATAATAGAGATAGGGTATCAATCGAGGTCTATCTAAGGCCAGCAGCAATCCCGTAATAGCATTCCACCGGTTTGTTTTCTTATCTTATCCCGCCCGCCTGGGTGGATGCTTTATCCCAGCAAGCTCTTTACTCCCTCCCGCCAGCCTCCATCTAGCCTGCCAGCCCGCTAAAAAGGCTAACCAGCCAGTTGGTTCTTATCCCACCCAGCCCAGGTAGTCACATTCCATCCATTGTTCCTACGCGTTAAGCTTTTCTCGTCATTCCATTCCAGTGAGGTGGGACTGTGGTCTTGAGGTATTCACCCCCCACTAAGCCTGTTTAGCGTAAGTTAGCAATCCATCAACGGGCAAGCATAAATCGCAATAGCGGGTAGGCTCCACTGATGGAAGGTTGCACTTTGTCCTTACGTTCACCGATAGATGTTCCCACCAGAATACATTGAGCCAAGTTTACAACGGACGGAGCGAACCAACCCTGGCACGGCACTATGATCGTGTGAATCACTGCTGCTAAATGCCTGCTGATCGAACTCGCTGCTTGCCGAAGGCCCCAAAGCTATTATAGTACTTACTTCCTTGGACCCCAAATACCCCCCTTAGTAAGTACTATCCCAAAAAGACTTACTTCCTTGCCCTCAGAAGCGCAAGCCCCTCCGGGACCTTGGAATATTTAGAAGAAGGGGGGGCCCAACTTAGTAAGTATTAAGTTTATTGCTCGATCTTGCTATGGAGATGATGAACGTGCCACCGCTTGCTTTTCTCATTGCTACCATCGTTCTCTCACCAGAAGAGATTGATACATGTTGTTACCAGACAAGCATATCGATTGAGACAAGGTGACACCAGACGATGATAGAGGAGAAGTTCAATTTACTTAAGCTAATTACTTATTTGAGAGGGTCAAATAAGTAACTAGCTTATGGTCGAGCCTGCTTGCGCATCCTTACCGCCATACGAGAGAGGAGATGTCCCCATGTTCCCAACAGATGAAAGAGAAGGAACCGTTCAACCATACCCCGTAAACGCATCCATACCTGAGAGAGGAGAAGGAAGTTTCATTTTACTTAAGCTAATTACAGCTCATTACTTATTTTAGAGGGTAAAATAAGTAATTGGCAGTAACTAGCTTATGGTCGAGCCTGCTTGCGCATCCTTAACGTCAGACCTTAGAAGTACCTCTTACCGCGGAGAATAAGGCCTTACCAACAGACGACAGAGGAGAAAGGGCCCTTTCAATAATGACCTGACTTAGAGGCCTTCCCTTAGTTTCCCGACATATCTGCATCCTTCCTAAATCTTAGGGAGGATTAGGCCTGATTGATATTGCCACTAAGGTGAAAATCCCGCCAGTCAAGTAGCAAAATAGACTGGTCTTCCTGGGATGGATGGGATGGATCGCTGGCTTGGGATGGCTGGTAGGTGGGGATCGGTAATGAATCATATATGTAATTACGCTTTAGCTAATCGATCATACCAGAATCTCATATAAGATCTAATTTCACCTTTTCTTTCTGATCTCTCGTTACCCGTGCCTTAGCCCAGTAGGCCGTCGGGACCTTTACCTCTAGTTCTATGCGATAGATCTATTCACTGGATGGCTCTACCCCTCTACCCTCCCTTAAGTTAAGCATATATTCTCTTTGGGATCCCACTACACTCTAGAGCGTACCTACCATGGGGTATCATTCAGTCCCCAACCCGGTAAATAGAGAGGGGAAGTCGGGGGAGTCCCCCGTATCTATAGAGGGGCGGGTGACTTATTAGAGTTCAGAGTCGGCAGGCACCCGGCTCTTTCACTTTCAAGATCTTCCTTCATCCCAGGATTCGGAGATCCCATTCCTATGCTCTGCTTAGAAAGAAGAGATAGAGGTCCTCAACTCAGTAGTATAGTACGATTTCGTTGAAAACCTATCAATAACTGAAGTCGATATGGGGAGTTAGCGCCACTCCACAGTCCTTTCCTATATATAAACTCGAGTGATGGTCAGTTCGGTCAAGTGACGGTTGTATCTCGAGTAAGATAAACAACTAACTATTGGGATAAGATAAGACTATAGACGACTGACTTTAGAAGACTCCAACTATTCTACTTCCTTCCGGCTAGCGATAAATTAGAAATAGTCCAGTCGGGCCTATATTGTTAGGGTGGTTTCCCTCTGAACTGAAGGTTGGTGCGCCCCGAAGCCCTATCCATATCTATATCCGTTGGAGTTTATTATATTACAGGTCGAGTCGCCTAGTGCATTGCCTTGTCTCGTTGTTCTTTCCGAGACTCCACCTTTGTGTGTTTCCACTGCGTTCCGTTGGGCCTATCTGGCTATTTTGATACCCGTATTTCATAACGCCTAAAGGAAGGAAGGTAAGCCCGGCAAATAACGAAGTCTTCCCTAGTATACTATCCCCATACCGGACCTGATACCAGTTTGGACTTGATTCCTGTACCCTTATATAAAGCCTGATACCAGTAAGGACCTCCCTTTACACTATCCCTGTACCTTGTATGTATAGGAGCTATCCCCAGAGGGCCAAGGAGATAAGGTAAGTAAGGACCTGATCCCTAATATCAGGACCCGATCCTTGGGACTTAGCCTGGATCCAATAAGCTAGTAGTTAGAACTACACTGGCTTTCTTTACTACATAACCCCATTGGAGTGCCTATCTTGCCTGGGTTCTTACGCTGGCCCTTCCCCTGCCAGCCTAAGGAACTCGCCTAGCAATAATAAGTCAGTCCCATTCTAAGTCAATCAGTCGAAGCACCAGGTCCGGGCAACTTCAAACACATTCCATCCGCCAGTGAAACCAGTGCTTATGAAACAGCTTAAACCACTGGCAGATACAAACGCTTTGGAAGGACCATTTGAACCAAAGCTCGTCTAAGCGCTACCAAAGCACCCTATTTATGCCTGCCCTAACTCTCTATCCTTCCTGCCTCTGTGCTCTCACTGCCCTGCCTCACTCTCTAAGCACCCTGCCCTGCCTCCGTAAACCCTACCTGCACCCTTCTTCCTTCTCTCACTTACGATGGATGCTTTGACACTCTAGTTCTGGTATAGCCTAGCTCTGCATAGCTCTGGAGTAGGGTAGGCTCCCCCGCCCCCATTCCTCAATTGTAGCTTATACCCCTAATGAGATCAGTTTTCCCTCTACCTCTCAGCTCTCTTACCTCCCTACCTAAGCCTTTGGACACATTTTGGCAGTATGCTGACCCTAAAGATGGGACAACCCTGCATAGATTGACTTGCAAACTGTGTGGGCCTATTTGGATAATTGATGGCACTAATCGACGATGGCAAAGGAACTAATAAATCGAATGGGATTATGAATGATGGATAGCACACACCCAGGGAGCTAATCAATGGATTATGCACCCCGGAACCTATAACCAGAAATATGCTATATAATCTATTATTAATATTGATCCCCGAACCCCCTCTAATTAGTATTAGTAAAGGACCAAGTGCAAGTAGGAGAGGCAACATACATCAACTGGCTCAGCAGGTAATCCTATAAGGCACCACATCGCCAGTCAAACTACCCCCCCTAATGGAGCTAACGCAATAATTAAGGATACTAGTGCCAATAGTATCCCAACAAGGGCGAGAGATGCAAGGAGGGGAATGTCAATGCCTAGGACTAATGGCTAGGTACTCTAGGACTAATGGAAAGACTTTCAAGAAAGCTCTTTGGACTAAGGTCCTGAGATCAACCTGCCATCAATAGGAGGGCGTGATCCTGATAGTTACCTGCCATAGGGAGCAGGCAATGGACCTGTCATCAAGAGGAGGATGTAAACTGCCTTTCTAGATCGGCCATTTAGCCAAGATCGGTGTCACTCATGTCGATATTCTCTTTCATCAATTATCAGGGGGGAAGAACCATGAATTGAAGCGTGATTTAGGTGTTCTCCGAAAGCCGAGCCCAACTCGGTGAGCCATACCGAACCGAAGCTGTTCATAGTCTACAAGAAATACATAGGATAGGTTACAATACAAGAACAAGACAAGACATTACAATACAATACATCATAGTAACATCATAAAGACAAGAAATAGGAAAGAAAGCTGGAAAACACTGCATTCTTCATTGGTAAAGGTAAACACTAAGCATTGGGACTGGTTAATACAGGTTAAGACTTTCACTGTGCACTGGAAGATGAAACCACTAAGCACTGGGAAATCAAAGAAATGGTATAAATACAATACATGGTTGGGAAGGAGTTGGGCAATGGAAGAAAATACATCATAGATACCGTATATTATAGATAGGCTTTCCTAACGTCAAGCAAGCACTACGTTCCTCTCCCGGTGGTCGAGCCCCCTGTCGGGTCCTTGCACTAGGAAGCGCAAGCCCCTCCGATTCTTTCTCACTTTTCGGTTTAGTACGATATCGCTGAACACCTCGCGGTGCTTACACCTATCGCCTATCGAAGTGATGTTCTTTCACCTCGTACGAGAACTTGTCTAGAGAAGGATTTCCCGCTTAGATGCTTTCAGCAGTTCTTCCATACCAACTTGGCTGCCCGGCGCTGCTAGGCGTGACAACCGGTACACCATAGGTTGGCCCAACCCAGTCCTCTCGTACTAGGGTTGGCTCCTCGCAGTTCTCCCTTCAACACCAGCGGTAGATAGGAACCGAACTGTCTCACGACGTTCTAAACCCAACTCACGTACCACTTTCATCGGCGAACAACCGAACCCTTGGGACCTTCTTCAACCCCAGGATGTGATGAGTCGACATCGAGGTGCCAAACGACTCCGTCGATAAGAGCTCTTGGGAGTCATCAGCCTGTTATCCCCGGCGTA
>Ga0181469_100896_pt1 | contig 11338 bp, 18 predicted proteins | sample InSIn2SAF170_2_FD_119081 | JGI IMG/M metagenome (GOLD analysis project Ga0181469, IMG submission 119081) | Clean room microbial communities from NASA Spacecraft Assembly Facility at Jet Propulsion Laboratory, Pasadena, California, USA -... ... | reverse complement strand
CAACAACATACGCCATGCCTGCTCATCCTCAAGGCGGATACAACCCATCTGCTATCCAAGCCTGGACTCAATCTCTCCCGGCTCATGCTGTTAGCTCCGGCAGATCAAAGGACGCCAACGATGCCGCTGTACAGGCATACCTTCAAGCAAAGATGGCTCTCTTCTCTCGCAACTGATCGATCGGTTCGGGGTTGCTTTGAAGCAACCTGACACTCACCAATTCCTCTCCAATCGACCTTGGAATACAAAACCTACACTGGACGGAATGAGTATGACACTGCTCGGAACTAGTTGAGTGCGCCTCAACCATGGATTTGTCCGTCGACTCCAGGTCTAACGGGTACCGTCACCCGGATTGTAACGTCAAGGGGGATCTCCTCCAGCTCAGCGACTGGAAACGCCTGCATCAGTTCCTCCTCCGGACTGAACAATACCCCTACATGGCTCCTGCTCCCGCCTGTCTGGTAGATGGGCGTGACACACTCGACTGGTCTCAGCCACTTCTATATACCATCTACTGTGGAGAAGATCAAGACGCGTACAACTCTCAGCTCTTGAGAAGGAAGCATCGATGGCTTCGAACTCTGATCAGCGTCGTTGGAGTCTCGTGCGTTCACCCATCTCACAAGCCTGGTACACATATTCCTGCAAACACCAGTATGGCTGTGTACCTTCAATCTTATATACCAGCACATCACCATCATACTAGGGTGCTATCTGGTTTCGAATCACTTATCAAGGTCATTCCCTCCAGAGTATGGGTATGGGACATGGACGTTCTATTACGCAAACACCCTCATGCCGTTTCGATATCTTCTCCGCATCTGCCATCATGCAAAGCTTGTACCCCGGATATCCACTGTCAAAGTTTTGTATCATCAAGCTTGATTTGTAGTACAGGCTTTAGCCTTGGGGAATACTCCACCATACTTACCCAAAGCATGACAAGTCACATGGCTTGGTGGCCTATAAGCTGATCAAGGAGGGGCGCACAGCGTTACACCAACGACAAGATCATCAACGCGAACAAGGGAAAAAGGTTGGATTGCTATTGGAAGATAGAATTGGTATTTTTCGTGTAACTCGGTGGCGGATGAGGAAAGAGGTTTCGCGTTGCTCCTTCTATATCAATCTATCTTCAAAACTTTTCGTTCACCTACAACGATATCTTTTTGACTTCCTGTTATCTTTTGATTCCTATACATCCGTCGACAAAGGCGCTTATGATTACCTTCGACTTCTAAACCGACAAGATGACCATGGTGGATGCAGCAACCTCACACCACGACAAGCCGAATCTTCGATGGGATGCTCTCACACCAACCATCATCACGACGGCACTGGCGACAGCTGTGGTGATCTTGCGACTTGTCGTGCGATGCAAATTTGTCAAGGCAATAGGATTCGATGATTTTGTCATCGTGGTGTCGCTTGTGAGTATTCTTGCCTCTGCTCGTGGAAAGTGGGTGTTGCAATGCACCTGCCTCGTCACACATCCTGACCAATCTCTTTCTTGAGAACCACTGTCTCAAAGCATCATACTACCTTGTGCTCACCGAACAATCACAACCATTCATCGTCCACTTCAACCTCTCACCGTTGTCATCATGGCAGAATCACACTTACACTCCTGCAGTTCCTTTCCTGGGTCGTCCTTGGTCTTACCGTGGCCATGGTCGTCACAGGCTTTGGCAGCTACGCCTGGTCCAATCCTCTCGACATTCGGCACACGACAGCCAAACTCTTCCTCAGCTGGAATGTCCTCTACGTCGTCCTTATCCATGTCACCAAAGCATCCATCCTGACGCAATACCTGCGAATCTTTCCCACTCGTACAATGCGACGTCTTACATGGCTCCTCTTCGCGACTCTACTGCCATCGCTCTTCTGGGGTGTGTTTGCCTCCATTTTCATCTGTAATCCGGTCAAGAAGGTCTGGCGACCGATGACACCGGGCCATTGTCTAGGTACGAGGACGTATTGGTTGAGTGTGACGAGTGTCAATATCGTCCTCGACTTTGCAGTGCTTGCATTGCCGATACCAGTCATTTCGCGCCTGAAGTTGCCACGAAGACAGAAGATTGCACTGGTAGGCGTCTTCTTACTGGGCTTCTTGTAAGGCTTCTTCTTTGGCGTTTGTAGATGATGAGCTGACATGAAGACAGCACCTGCGCAGTCTCGATTGTCAGATTGGTCGTAGTACACAATGCGTATGCTCGACACAACTACACAGCATCATCAGCAGAGGCGGTGACATGGTCTATGGTCGAAGCCAATGTCGGCATAATATGCGCGTCATTACTCGCCCTCAAACCGCTCATCACATTCTTCTTCCCACAGGCTACGAAAGAACGCCAACCTCCTCGATGGAGTCTTACGCTCGACACGATATCCACGATCGCACCCTCCGAGCCTGACGTCGAGAAAGGGCCAGTTCGAGAACAGCCTTCAGCAAGACCAATGGTCAGTGACGAGAGGCTGGAAAAAATAGCAGAGGAGCTTGAAGACTCGGACGAGCTCACGCTTGTGGGCACAAGACAGAGCTACATGGGCTCGGACGCCAGAAGAGTAAGGACAAAGAGCTGGAGTGAGCAGACGATGCTTGACATGGAAGGTGTGATATCCAGACCAGAGTCAGCGGCTACGAGCCCACTGACTGCACACATGCTGGAAGAAGAGGTTGAAGCGCGAGAGCAGAGAGCGGCGCTTGATCTGCGGAGAGGGTCGAAACCTGGGAAAGGCTATGACAAGTGAAGACTGTGATTAGCGTGTTTATACTACAATATTGACAGATGACCACAATCGCATCAGAGTCTATTACGGGTCTTGAGAACGCCTGGAAAGGTGTAAGAAGGCCGCGTTGTTGCAAACATGATTGGAATACGAAGGCGTCGGCTTCTGTGTAAAGTCCAGCACGCCCGCCAAGTCCTCATCACGCATCCGAGATGGAAATGCGGAGGCGGTAGAAAGTCGAAAGTCGACGAGACCAAGCAATCGACAGCGAGTTCGATAAGAGAGCGCGCGCAACCACACAGCACACTCTCGCCTGCCATGTTGTTCCAAAGGATACGGGCGCTGCCCACTGGCTCGTCGCCCTCAATCACCACAATCGAGACTGCCCTGTCAGCATTGCGCCTCTCTTCGCCAGCCGTCACCAACACCAGCATCGCCGTACGATATGCCTCGCACAAAGCCCAGGGAGCTGCCAACTCTGCAAAGGACGGTGCAGGAAAGAGATTGGGGGCCAAGAAGAGTGGAGGTACGGACATGCATCACTTCTTTCTCTCTCGAATCATACACTTGCCTCGACATATTCAAGAAACAACCCTCGACACACAGACACACTAGCACACTGCGCACAACAAAACCAGCACAAGAGACTGACCACAACGCAACAGAACAATACGTGATCCCCGGCAACATCATCTTCCGCCAACGCGGCACGAAATGGTTCCCAGGCGACAACTGCGCCATGGGTCGCGACCACACAATCTACGCCACCCAACCGGGCTACGTGAAATACTACAAAGACCCCTTGAAGCACCCGAAACGCCAATACATCGGTGTCGTGTTCGAGCGCGCTCAAGTGCTTCCTCAACCACCTCATGCGGTCCGCCGTAGACGTCTGGGCATGCTAGCCCACCTCATGCCCGAGACCGAAGTCGCTGCCGTACAGGGCGATCTCATCACAGGCGCTGAAACAGGGCTCTCTGGCAATGCGGAAATGGGTGAGGGTAAACCGTCGACTATCCGTCAACGCCCTGCAGAGCAGAGAGGAAAATTGGTCGTCAAGGATAGAAAAACAGGGGAGGTTGTCAGAGCGACACCGACATTGCGACCGGGATACCAGTACAGAGCAGCGAATTGGGAGATTGGAAGAGCTGCCGAGAGAGCTGGCGTGCAGGTTCAAGCGTTCAAACCTGGAAACAGATTTTTGGCTTGGAGAAAGAGTGCTGTGAGGAAGGCTAAGAATGCCGAGAGGAGGGGATTGACGAGAAGACGTTAAAAAGGCTTGAGAAGAAGTATGTGGCCTTTTTGAGAAAAAAGAGGAAGAGAGGAAGGAGGGCGAATGTACAGATATCGTGTATCACAAATGGGCGTTCCACAAGAGAACGATTTTTCAAATAGATGGGGAAAATGCATGAGTTTGGTCAATACAACAAGTCTTTCTCTCCAAGGTCGCGGATGGGTAGAGTATGGTTCTTTGTACTCTCGACTAAGTGGAAGGTCTAGGATACGGAGGGCTTGCGGCATAGAATAGTGCGTGCTAGAACGTCGAGATGTTGAGATGTGAGAGATGGGTAGAGCTAATAGAAACGAATATCCGGAGTATGCTCCTCCAAAGGTATGAAGTAAGAAAGTTATGTCTGTTATACAATTGTACAGTATGCGATCGAAGCTCTTTTTGACGTTTACTTGAGGCCGAGAGGGCTCAGTATCCTCTCCCTCACAATCTTGGTGGCGAATTCGCCTCCCTTTTCCATAGCGACGGCTCCGACAATCGAGTAGAGAGTATGCGCGAGCACGACATCGACACCGGATGATGAGAGGTTGTCGACCTGGACAGATCATGTTAGCAAAGCGACCTTCCCCTCTGATTGTATTCTTGTACAAACTCACGTTTCTCGGCACCCATCTCACAACACCGTCCAGACCGTATTGCCGCGCCAAAGAAGCCAATCTCACTTTGTCCAAAGTGTTGTTCCTTGCGAATTCGGAAACATTGTGCACACCCTTCATGGCCGGGTGCAAGTATTGCTTGGACGAGGGCTTGCGTCTGTTGAAAGCCTTTGTGTTGAGAGGATCCTGTTGTTCCAGCAGAGCCAGATCGCATTGCATATCGCACAATCTCTTTCCCAGGAAGGCGAGCTTGTCGTTGAAACCTCTTCTCGCGTGATCAAAGGACTTGTGGGTTACTGCTAGCCACTTGAGCTCTTCGGGTAGAAGTGTGTCGCCGTTCTTGCCGAGGAAGGAGCTGTAGGCATTGTCCAGCACTACTGGGTCTTGGTTTACGACGAATGGAGGAGCCTGACGTTGACGGGGACCGGGACGTGTGCGGACGGGCATGGCCATACGAGAAGGAGTTGCTGCCCATCGGGGAGTGTGTTCGCGGACGGGTTCTGAAGAGGTTGCAAAGGAGTTTGATTGTGCGAGGCGGCCGGCGCAACGAGAAAGTTGTGGACGGGTCATTGATGTTCTGAGGACGGCGCCGACGAGGACGGGCGGTGATAAGGTGGCGCTCATGTTATCGGTGTGTGCATGTGTGGGTGATATGTCCAATGGGCTTCTTCCTGCTCCTCCTCTTGGTCTTCCTTGTTGCTGATTGTGCTTCTTTCTCCCACCTTCACTTTGTCGCTGGCGGCGGCGTGAATCTTTCTTGACTGGCACCTCCGGTCACGGCAAAACTTCGGGCGTTGCTCTCGAGAGTCAGGCAGTGTTTACTTGACTTGGTCTGCCTCTCTCGACGGTATGGCAATTGGTTATCCGAGCATTTCTAGCAAGATGGCTGAAGAAGAGGCTTCGACCAGTCGGGCGGAACTCTGTGCGCGTTTGTCGAAAGTTCTGAGCGCCGGGTCGGAATACAAAATCCACCATCTCTCGACTCCGCCAACAAAGTCAGACGCCTTGTTCGCTGCTCCGCCAGGCCAGAGGCCCCAGCGCACCCATTGCGAATCCCATTTCTTGACTCTTTCGATTGCATCGCCGACATCTTCATCTTCATCTTCATCCTCTATTCCGACATCCTCCCAGACTCGAGGCGGCCATGTCTTTGTCTACGCCATTGAGGTACTTGTCTACACGACTGCTTCCTTAACCACGCTATTCGTCTCAAAAGCCGACTCGACAGGCTACCTCAACCTGAAATCCGCTCAACCACGCCAATCGCCCATCCGTCCCGTCACTTCGACCTTCATAACCTGGCTCGCCGAGACCAGACAGAGACCCGGCATCCCTCTCGTAGTCTCACTCTTCGCCAGAGCCCAAGACCAATACCTCTTTCCAGGCAGTGTCGACCATGGCGCAAAGCATGTCTTGGACGATAGACAACTCGTCAAGTGGTGGTGCAAGACTCTTGACCCTGTCCTGAGATACCCGACCACCGACGACAACTACACCACCCGCGCCCACGTCATCGTACCCGGCTTCGATCACCACGAGACGACCCAATTCTTCCCAACCTCACACCGCTCCGATCCAGTCGACAACCGAAAGTGGCGACATGGCCACCCACTCCTCGAAATCGCTCCCAACCCGTCTGCACCGCCTCGATGCCTCGTACCGCACTTCCCCGACGATCCCAAAGCCCGTTACCTTGATGAACTCGATGCCGAAATACCCGATTCGCAACCTTCCCAGACTTTGTTCTCGCCCTCTAAGAAAGGCAGTGGCATGTGGAAGAGCATCAGGACTTTGGATCAATTCTGGGATACAATGGCCTTCAGACAAGAGTGTTGTGCTGGCCGAATGGTTGGCTTCATCTGGCTAGTCTTCAAACCCACGCGTCCTTCCATACAGTCGCTCGAGGACTCTGTGACGATTCTTACTCCAGCGACATCGTTCAATGCAGATGAGTTGCTTGGAGCAGACCTGATTCCTTCTAGTCAAGAGAGCGTCGGCCAAGCCACAGAAGCCACCAAGTCGAGTCCAAGAAAGAAGTCGTCGCGGAGGAAGAAGCTCTCGGGCCCAATCGTTCCTCGTCAGCCAAAAATAAAGTCGTCTTCATCAAACATGTCCTCTCGCTCCGACAAGACGATCAGTAAAGAGTGGCCAGAGACGGGCCGTGGTCAAATCGTGCTTGAACACTCCGCATACACCAGAGTCCACGACCTACTGTTACGGCTCGACTTTTCCGACGCAGATGCAGCTACTAGCAGCACTCGCAAATGGTTGACAGAGGTTACAGCCATTACTATCCCGACTGAGGACTGGGGCACCGGCATCACGGGCTCGCTTCCGACGATGAATCAACAACAATCTGTCGATGGCGTCGTGGCACCCGCATCTGGTCAAGTCAACGATTTGTCTGGCATGCTCATCCGCAAGAAGAGAAAGAATGCAGATGATCAAACTCAACAACCAGCCGCTGTGGATGCGCCAGCCGTGAATGTATTGAGTGCTTCAATGATCAGAAAGAAACCAAAGGTCGGCAATCCTTGATGTAGAAGGTGCTTCTAGCGAGATTGCGCCCTTTCTATGGAGTCGTCTCTGTGTGCCTCTCATTCGATTCTGCTTCTACTTTACCTTAGGATACCCAATTATACGCTTAATGCAGCTCTCTAATGATAATGAAAGAGACGTTTGCGACTCTCGGACGTGGTTCGCGCGTGATATGATCTGCCATGTCGAATGGCACCTCATCTTGTAGCATAATCTCCAGTATAAAAAAGATCCACCCACGCATTCCTTTCCCTTTTTCTAACTACGACAACGCCGGCTTTGCGTTCATTCTCTGGTCTGAGAACTCGGATACATCTTATGTGCATTCATCATCTCAAAATCTTCAGGAGGGCAGAAGACCGATGAGGTGAGTGTATGACTCCGTCACAGGGGTTGATCTCTCGGTCTGGAGTGGACACAAAGGGGATTTCCGCGACGTGGTTCGCGCGTACACGTAGAAGAGTGGTGATGAGGGAGAATAAAGGGGCAGGAGATACTGTAATATGCTCCTACTCATTCGGCCAGCTTCGAGATGAGGCAATATCCGCGACGTGGTTCGCGCGCGTAGTAGGAGGTGAATGAGGGACATGGAAGGGAAAGAAGAGTTGGGGACCTGATGGTGATGTTTGTTCTGCTCTCCTGGAACTGAGGGCTGGAGGATCAGATGAAAGACACAGTCAAGCTCCAAATGAGCAGCCTTGTTTTGCGCTCTTGTTCGACTGCTTCACCGACCACAAAAGCCTCATGCATCTCGCATCTTCATAGCCCATCCATTTCGGAGAGTTGGTCCGGTTGAGATGCATGCGCAGCAAGCACCAAAAAGGCAGCTGCAGGTCGCAAGCCACCGTCGTCATTGGTCAGAAGAAAGTCGGAGTCGTGTCCAGCTCCGCCGCCCTTTTGATTCAATTTTCTGGGGATGGTGATGGTGGATGCTGATCGTATTGGCAGGTGCAGCCCGTACGCGTTTCTCACGGTCTGCTTGGGATCAGATAGAACACATACGCTCAACTTTTCGAGCAGAATAGAACGAAGCCTGTCTGCTCTGTTACTCCGCTTCCTCATTGAACACAGAAACTTTCTTCTTCCAATCGCCCGCTCTCATTCTCGAACCATCCATACGTTGACATACAATACAAACCATCGTCGCCATACAACAAATTCAACTTGGCAACATTCATCCCGAGGCAAATTTAGCTTCACGAGGCTTCCTATCAGCAGAGCCGCATACAACTCCTCTTTTCCAATACAATGTCGGTCGACGAGAGCGCGGGTTGGTTGCCACCAGCTGCCAATGTCACAACACCCACATCTCTGATCTTCTCTGAAAATCCAGGCATGGTTTCGTTAGAGTCTATTCGCACTTCGAACTTGGAGGCCCGCAACTTGGAGAACTTGGTTGCTGTCTTTGGTACGTGAATTCGCCTCCGCGCCCTCTTTACCGTTCTCTCACACGTGGCTGTTACGTTGGAATCACGTACCTTCTCGTTTCCGTCTAAGGATGCTGCATTCTGTTCGAAGCTTTGACGGATTTTATGCTGACCAGCGGTTGATTGATCTAGTCGGTGGTACACATGGTGTCGCTGAAAGCACAGTGAAAGAGCTGTTCCTACGGGCCACAACGCCGCGGGCATACATCATCGGCAGGTAAGTTTGACATACAAGCGCAACAACACTCGACATTCTGTGTTGACAGATATATTCAGGAGTCAGGATGTAGCAGATAAGCTCTGCAAGGAGCTCGAAGACCTGAATCCGGGTTCAAAGGCTGTCTTCATCAAGAAAGACATCAGCATATTGAAAAATGTCGATGAGGTGTGCGAGGAGCTGCAAAGACGAGAAAAGAAAATCAACATTCTTTTCTTGTCTGCTGGTTACATGTCACTCGGTGGCCGATCTGGTAAGTTGTCGAACCCGATTTCTGTCAAGCCCACATGCAGACTACTAGTCTTGATACAGGTTTTGGATAGCTCACTGAGACATGGTTCTAACACTTTTGCGTAGAAACACCAGAAGGACTCGATCACAAAATGGCCGTCAACTACTACTCTCGAATACGCTTTGCCATGAACCTCATGCCTCAGCTGACAGAAGCTTCCAATCAAAAAGAGCTCTCACGTGTTCTCACAGTACTTGCAGCAGGATCCGAAGCAGACATTGACATGGATGATATGGACCTCAAAAAGAATTACACTCTACATGCATGCCTTTCGCACTGTGTCATGATGACCGATTTCATGATGGAGGAACTGGCCAAGAGATACCCGCATACATCCTTCAGTCATTCCTACCCTGGTACTGTCAAGTCTGGAATCACAAATTCACTCACCGGGCCTATCAGACTCGGTGTGAAGGTGCTCTACTCCGTCATGACACCCTGGATTCTGAACTTTAGAGAGAGCGGCGAGAGGCATCTTTTCCAAATCACAAGCTCAATGTACAAAGCCAGAAATGGATCCGTCGGTTCTATACCTTTGAATGGCGGTCTGGATATTGCTGTTGGTATTGATGGAGTCAAGGGAAGTGGAGCTTACCTACTGGACTGGGATGGCAGACCGGCGGGCGACATGGCAGTTATCAACAAATACCGGGACATGAACGCTGGACCCAAGATATGGGAGCACACAATGACGGCTATCAAGAAAGCTACGTCGAGGAAGAGACTGGCTGAAGATGACGCGCAGGAGGAACAAAAGCGTAGAGAACAGCATGCTGCTGGGGCACCAAATTTGGCTGGTTGGAGAGCCGGATGATGATCCAACATCTCTATTGACACGGCATTATGACAGGACGCTAGTATTGCTGATGGAAATGGTTTCACTACTAGGCCTTCTGGTAGACGCTCTCTGCCTGCAAATAATCATCATTCATTTCTAGACTCAATCTCTTGACCGCGTACGTCTTTGCAGGAGGTGACGTGCTGGTTATCATGTCTTATCATGTTGTTGCGGTTTCTCACTCTACTGTAATGCAGTGTCTCTTCCATACCTCAAAAGTGACGAGGCCATTGGTAGGACGAAAATGAACATGGAGATAAATACCTCTTTCACATGTCAGGGTCGCTCCCACACTGACGTGTTGCTTTCACGCGCACAGACCATGTGTGTTGCGCGTCAACTTCACTCATCAACGTTCCCAACAATCACGGTCGCGACTTTCAAAATTCGTACACCAAGCGCTCGCGCAGGTTCGAATCTCCCCTTGCGCACCCGCATCTGCGCCTTCTTTTTTCCCATCAAGAGAGTCATGATCAGTTATGGCGACTGGTCTTGATGCCACCACCGAGACACATCTCCTTGGTAATGTAACCTTTGCTGGCGAGGGCATCGGTTCGCTTTGGTACGGAACGCTTGTCTTGTCCTGTGAGTCTGGTGACATCTGGTTGGAGTACACCTCCACGTCCGGCGGCGGCGATGACTTGGAGACAGAGAAATTCGAGTTTCGGGATACGCTTCCAGTCGACATCGTGGTCGGTCAAGGCATGCCAGACTCGATGCTCGGTGGTGTATAGTCTCTCGTTGGCATGGGCAGCGAAAACAGGGGTAAGGGGGTTGGAAGGCTCAGGTGCGGTAGATTTTCCATTCTGATTGTCCGTGGAGAAAGAGGATGATGGAGTCTTGACGACGGTAACATCAGAATGATTGACGAGCCAGGTCCAAAGCTTTTCGAGATGCTGTGGATCCGAAGCTTGAGAATGTGCAGTCGAATTTGCACCGGGAGGTTTCAGCGAAAAGAGAAGATCCCCGTCGTCGGCGTTATCTTCAACTCCCTCGTCGACTTCAGCAGCGTTGTTGTTAAACTCGATAAAAGCTTCGCTCAATGCTGTGATGGAGAAACCTGTGTTGTGTAATTAGCTGGCGTTGTTCACATAGCATTGAAGTCGAGATAAATTCCGCTCGTGCATAGGCTTGAATAATTCATCTCATCTCCAGAGAAAAAAAGTGATCCGACCGCAGCGAGCGAGCAACCGAGAAAGCCTGCGAGCCAGCGACTGAAAGCTAGCGGAAGAAAGGACATACCATTATTATCTGCCAAAGCGACCTGGAACAGTAAATGCTCCAGCAAGACATCCGAACCAGTAGCCATAACTGATCATGACTCTCTTGATGGGAAAAAAGAAGGCGCAGATGCGGGTGCGCAAGGGGAGATTCGAACCTGCGCGAGCGCTTGGTGTACGAATTTT
>Ga0181469_100782_pt2 | contig 11341 bp, 6 predicted proteins | sample InSIn2SAF170_2_FD_119081 | JGI IMG/M metagenome (GOLD analysis project Ga0181469, IMG submission 119081) | Clean room microbial communities from NASA Spacecraft Assembly Facility at Jet Propulsion Laboratory, Pasadena, California, USA -... ... | reverse complement strand
TCCTCGACTGCGCAGCCTCCGAACGAACCCAACTCTCCAATGCAGGATGCAAGTTGATGGCACTCTTGCCGAGAGTTCTTGGTCGAGATCTCCACACCCATATCGACCGTATTTTCCCTGTTCTCCTCAAGCTATGCGCCTCTACCAAAGCTGTCACTGCCAAATTTGCGGCTGCAGCTGTCACCAGTATCATCGAACTCTCCACATATACACCACGTATGCTTTGGCATGTCTGTCAGGTTTTTGAGGACAAGCCAGCAGGACCCAAGATCCACGGCACGGCCTGGTTACAAACCATTATGAAAGAACACCACAAACACTTTCACACCGACCGAGATTACGAAATGATCTCCAAGGCTGTGCTTCTGGCACTTGAAGATGCCGATGCCACAGTCCGAACCAACAGCCGCGCCACCTATTGGACCTACAACAAGCTTGACTCTGAAGGAGCTCAAGCTATTATGGAAAAGCTCAACAAACAAGCCAAAACCGCTCTCCAGAACGATTCTCACAATCCCGACAAGAAGTCGGCGGACAAGACCAAAGATTCTTCCCGTCCTCAATCATCACTGGCAAAGGTTCGAGAAGAACGGAAGAAGAAGCTTGCACAAGAGAAAGCACAACAGCAACGTGCATCAAATGAAACTCCAGCAGCAACCCAAGACAGTACTGAGGTACGCGAGTCTCGAAACACCAAATCTGACAAAACCAAGAAAGATGAACGACCACACCATCCTGTCGCTACCGCTGCTGATGACAACCAAAAGCATGCATCTAAGACAGCTTCTGGCATTGAGACCGAGCAAACTGCTACTACGAGTCATAAGGTGACTCAATCAGCTGATAATGAAGCCACGAAGCAAACCACCAGCTCACGCTTGCTTGCAGCTCCTATCAGACGACCTAGAATCGTTGCTACTCCCATGAATGGTTCATATACCAGCCGACCAGCCTCTAGAATTGGCCAGGCGGCACAGATCAAAGACCACAACAAAGATGAACACAAAGAACCACCTCAAGATTCTCGACCAACATCATCCTCAAACTCAAAGACCGCAGCTCCAGCCATACGACCTGAGAAGATTATTCGGGCCCCTCCGTCACCAAAAGCTAAGGCAGTATTAAGTTTCGATGAGAACACTGCTAACAGCAGCACTGACGTTGAGCCTCACCTCACCGCTGCACCCATTTCTGAAGCCAAAGGCACGTCCAGCAAGAACACCATTACCAACCACGCCAAATCGGCCAAGTTCATTGCCGAGGACAAGGAGAACAACAACCTCAACTTTGCTGCCATCCAAAAGACCAAGGAGAACCTTTGGAATACACGCACCGCACCCATACCCATCTCTCCCAAGAAGCAATCTCCTCAGAAACATTCTCCACTCGGAAATCATCCAGGCCAGATCTCCTCATTCAAACCAAGGCAAGAGACTTCTCCACTCAAGCATGATGGACCACCAGCGCTATCATACATCGCCAAAGAGATCACCCACGATGAGATGAAAGGTGTTCTACATTCTGCAATGATCACCAAACCACTCAATATGATCGGCAAAGACGGTCACGCCTATCCGGACATGGGACTGGCTGGAAACAAGTCACCATCAAAGCGAAGTCAAGAGTATGACTTCGATACTGCCTACGACTTCTTCATTTCAGCCAGCAAGCATTTGAAACAAGAGACCTTGCATCCACTTGGATATCGCAAACTCAAAGCGATCATGGAGCAACACAGTACTCGACTCATCGAACGTCAAAAAGACTATGATGAATTCATGAATATTGTCGTCTTTCAACTTGCTAGTGTCAATGAGCTCAAAGACAAGAAGGAAAAACCTTCAGAAGATGTCATCAACCCTGTCTACAATCGACAGGTTCTCCTCCAGATCATCACGCCACTCATCAACAACTTCAAGCCATGGGCACAGAACTGGCTGTACATGGTTCTCTACGCCTTGATTTTGTATCGCACAGCTCTTCCAAATGATGGAGTTGATCGACGGCTCATATATTGTGACCAAAACATCAACCATATCGTCAGTATCGCAGATGACCCTCTCCGCCTCATTGATAGTGTTGTAGAGGCTATGACGAAAGGTGAAGAAACACTCACCACGCCTGAGAAGTCACTGGAACCCATCACTGAAGAAGACGTCGACATTGCAGCAGCAACGATCTTCGAGCTTCAACCACAGCTAGATACCGCATCCGAGCCAAACTCATTCGGCATCGATAGCACCTACAACCCATATTCTATTCGCAGCAAATGGAAGCACATTAGTGAATGTCAAGCCATCATGCACGGTGCAAACATGGAACAGACCATGGCCATCTACATGAAAAAAGCCATCAACGAACACAACATCGCCGACCTTCCCACACCACCAACAAAGAAACTGCCCTTCCTCATCGAGTCTGGCACAAGTGTCATCACTCTCATCCTCCAAAAAGCCACATTGGAAGGCCATACCCTCAACAAATACAAAGCGGACATGCTATGCAAATGGGCTGTGCACTGCATGTTCAACTACAACCACGTCATCAAAAGAGCCATAGTGTCATACTGCCAGGCACTATATGGTATCATGAGTGACGACAAACTCTTCTTCTCGTACTTTGAAGATGAAGGTCAGAGGAACCTTCTTGAGTATTATCTTGCTGGCCATCGACCTCTCTAGAGCGCAGGTCAGATTGAACCATTACCTACGATTGAACATTCACACCGAAATACCTAGGAGGATCATTATACAATTGCTTGTGATTGGTGTGTTTCATTGTTGGAGAGCATTGACTGTATTGGTATGATTATTAGTATTGGCGATTGATTTGATCATTGTTATTATCATTGTTGTTATTGGCATGGGCATGGACATGGGTATTGACTTGGTTGATTGTTTTGCTTAGGCTGGATTGGTTTGGGTTGGCATCACTGCATTGGCAGAAGAGTATTGGGTTACAGAAGAGCATGTCTTATATTGAAGAGCATTCCATAACTGTACAGTATAGCTTATCGCAGAAGTCTAAGTGTTGTGACTGACGTGAAAATACATTCTTGAAAAACAATTTCTTTCCTCGTTCCATTCCTGCACTTCATATTCATCCTGTCTCGTCTTGAACCTATCGTACGCTGTGAAATCATCTATCGCTACGTACCTACTTCTAAGGCCTTAGTGTGAGCCGATTGATAGCTACGTAATCTCTACACACTCTCGTCTCTGTCTAGGGAGGTATGGGCAGGTAGACAAGCAGGTGGGCAGCTAGGTATACAGCAGCTAAGTATACTACCCTATACTTCATCATCACCTCAGCCGTGCCACAATCATCCTTATCGTCTTGAGAGTTGTACCTCCAAAAGCAAGGCAAGTAAGCAAGTAAATGTCTGATCGAATCACGCTCTTCATCTTCCAATTTTCTCTCTTGCACGCACGCACGCACACGTACAGCTCCAGTCGCTTTGCACTCGTGTCACCTGAGGAGACTGACTGCAGGAGATGAGGTTTGAAGCAAAGACGGTTTCCGATCGATTGGAGTTCTGAAACTGTGATGGTGGTGACGAGTTGTGGGACGCTGGGCTCCTGAGACATTGTTAATGGTTATGTGGCAGGGACAGAGACGGTGGCGATGATGGAGGTGAATTGTAAGTACATAGTGCTGACGGGGCTGGGCTAAGATGAATGAGGGTGCGAAGGCGACGTGAGGAAGGTAGGGATGTAGGTAGGTATGGTGTGGTATTTGCTTGTATGGCCGGAGGGAGGGAGGGTTATGTGGATGCACGCACGTGTTGGTAGTTGAGGATGGGAGTCTTCTGGGTAGAGGGACATGAGGTGGGTAGATAGGTAGGCTCATAGCCAGGTCTGGCAATGGCGATGTCGATAGTGATGAGTATTGCGTTGTTTGATGAAAGTGTTGACATGGGTGCGGGTGCTGAGTTTGTCAATGTTTGGATGAAATGATGATGATACGCTGACGTTGCTGTGTGTCGTGGCTTGGGAAGTCGGTTGGCTTGGTCATGGAGGATGCTCATCTCAGAGAATGATTTGTTACTGGTATTGTGTGATATTTTGAGCTAAGTGGCTGGGTTGGTTACGGATATGGGGCTGAGTTTGAGTGAAGACGCTGGATGTAGGGCTAGGAGTGAGAATCTTGGATGGATGAGACGAAACTTGGTCGCAGACAGGGCAAGGAAATTGAAGTCGAAGGCTGAGCCGTGTTTGCTTGCATACTCGGTGCTGGTTGTGATTTCCAAGATTAGATTTAGGTTGCCTGGGTGGCGGTAGACTATGCTTTTAATGAATAGAGAATGATTTGCTCATGGAGAGTTCGGCTGTGATTTGGGATTGACAAGAGTGTGGTAGGTAGAGGTTGGACGTAGAGACATACCGGGACAGATGTACGTGTGATGTATTGGCTATGGAAGGAGCGCTCATCACTAGTGCATGATATATTTAGGGTACACGTATGGAAGGACGGTACACGTATGGAAGGACGGGGCGCGCAACGTAGCAGGCATCTGTGGACTGGTGGCTTTGGAATATTGGTATGGCTGTGAATCGGACCGATGTGGGAGGTTACCCAGGGTGTAGTAGCATTGATGAATGAAGGAGATGTCGGCTCCTTTGGTTGCAGGAATGCTACTGGTGGACGTCAGGAAATGGCAATGAAGGCTTCTCGTGCTAGTCAGGGTGAGTACTGCATCACTTACGAAGCTTGGGGTCTGGAATGCCTTTGGTCACAACTCACGTATGTATTCGTAATACCGCTGCCGATGGTCCAGGCAGCCGATACAGGCAGGGGCTTTGAGAGCCGGCTGTATAGCGGTGCGGTGGCGAACAGAAGGCAGACTCTTATAACATCGAAACAGCGGTGTGGGACATGTACTTGTCATTCGACATCGATTTGAGAACATGGCTGTGAGGCTGGGTTAGGGTGGTATCAGTGCTCATTTCCTGCCTTAGGCTGAAAAGGAGGATCAACCAACAATATCGATCGTGGTTAGAGTCGCGACCAGTGCTAGAGACAAAGACGACGATGCTATCTTAGACTTGAGTAGAATACTGAAATTGTGAATTCAAAGGAGTGATTGGGGGCCTGGCTTTACACCGTACCAATATCTGCATGGTAATATACTGCGTGACCTGTTATTGAACCAAAGGGTTGAGCGTAGTGAAGCATTGAAGCAGTGTCGACTGATTGGAGGAACTGGTAGCAAAATTCGGCTCTGAATAACGCTGCTGGTGATTTGGTGTGTACTCCGCATCTAACTGTTGGTCTTCTTCCAATCCAACATCCTAGCGTTCCAGCTGTTTGTAGACTAGGTGTGTGAGAGTGACCACAAGTAATGCGAAAGCTTAATGTGTTCTGTTGTCATTGAAGAGTAGGGATGAGACGTGGTTGGTTGAACACACCAAGCCCTACGAGATTGCCACTCCGGTTCTTCTTGCCAGCGTTGACTATGTGGGTATAGCGAAGCGGCAGGACTTTGGACTGTCAACAAGACAGCGAGACGGGTTGCTGTTCTGGAAGCTCTGGGGATGATGATCAGGAGCCACTTTCGTTTGTCCCTCATGGTTCGTGCGGCAACGAGAAGGGAAGTAGAAGGTGTGAAAGGTTCCACATTCATAAGTACTGCCAATCACCACTTGTCTCGACAGAATTTGCGAGAACGATCTCTGACAATCCCATACCCGACTGCAATTCAGAAGAGATCCATGCTATTGAACGCCAGCGGATCTATTGACCCAGTCGAAGGGACGCCGCCTATGCCAGATATCCCTAACATGGCCATGACCCTTTCCAGCCGTCCATCAACGCTACAAACTGAAATCCCAAATTCATGAAAACGCCCTAATCAGCATGGAGTTGCCGCCTCAAGTTAAGATGACCACGATCATCATGTCGCGTGGTAGTATGAAGATCTGCAGATCATTTAAAGCCAGGTGAGGTCATTTGCCAATAACCAATCACAACCAATGGATACACGAGGCTGTGCCTGACATGCATCGTGTGGGGTTGTCAAAGCTCCAAGCGCCGATTGGCAGATTAAATATCGCGCTTGGGCCTGCTCTTTCGGACCAGCCGGCTGTAGCTCTCCCGCAGCCCTACAAGGCCAGCCATCTCGCGATCGTTGCCTGGACTGCTGACCTTTTCGTTCAATTCGCCACGTAGATCGTCGTAATTAGCGTGACTTCGTACCGGACTTCGCGCTTGAACTTCGACTTGTGTCGTGAGAAATAACACTGAGACTGGCACTCGCTGCAGTGCTCGTTGATGCACTCGAAGGAGCAGTCCAGACACTACCGAGCCACTCTTCAAAGCGCTCTGCAGGCTCTTCCGTACGCGCCAGTGCCAAGATTGTAGCCGGAAGGTTGATGCTGGCAGGAGCAATATCGAATGCACCTTCTGCGCAGGCAAGCAGCTGGGATGTGCTCGAATAGAGGCGGCCATCTCTCGAAGATTGGGCTTGAACAATAGTTTTCTGTAGTGCTTGGGGAGAAACAAACGTGGGTGGAAATAGCGTTCCTAGATGATCATTACAATCAGAGTCTGCGCGTTAAGTAGATTGACTCTTGATCCCATAGGTAGGAGAAACGATGTGAGGCACATTCCACCAAAGAACACGAGGATACCAAAAGCGGACGTAGTACGTACCTCGAACCCTGGAGCATATGTTGAGTAGTTCTGACATTGTTAAGCGCTCGGTACAGAATTTGAATTCGTTGGGCCACATCGTCGTGTCTTCATAAGTTTGCATGGCAGCAACGATATAACGTGCGACATCACGAGCACTGGTCATGCATATGACGGCTTCTTGGTGACCGCCAGGAACAATCGGTACGGTCGTCTTTCCCGCTCGCAGGTCAACAATGAAGGCTCCTTCGTCGCCGATACCAGCGTTCTGGCTGAGGACGGTGCTGATCTGCATGCCGTTCAAACCACCTGGACCAAATTGCTCGTAAAAGACTCCGCATGTAAACATGGTGTAGCGCATGGCTGACTGCAACTCGTGATAATCGAGGCGTGAGATAAGAGTGTGCCATTCATTTGTGGGTGCTCTTATGGTTCGTGGTGCACACTGTTGAGGTCCAGAAAAGCCGGAAGGAATAAAATGGCGAACTTGTGCTATAGCGGCAGCGTCAGCAAGCGCAAGTTGAGCCTCCCCACTGATTGTCGAAATAACCACGTCAATGCCTTTGAGTGTGTAGGAAAGAGCTGGTTGATTCTCGTAGGAAACAACAAGTACTTGCCAGTCACGTTCTTTGAGACCAGGATTTGTCTGAATAAAGTCAGTATATCTCAATCACAGAATGCTGAGAGAGATGTTATCGAACCGTTCTAGAGAGAAAGACAAAACTGTGAGACGTGATCTGACTTAGATAGAAGGCAACAAACTGCGCAAGGCCGTTAGTTCCTGCAATAGCAATTTTCATCATCGTAGTTAGTCGTTTTCGAGAGTTGGATACACAGTAAGGTTTTCCATGAGTTGATCATTATGTAGCTTATGTGTACATAGAATGTTGTGCCGTCAAGCTATCATTCCCATCCCATGGAGGCGAATATTCGACGGAGGTGGAAAGAATGTTAAAAAAAGATTTTGTGTGTATGTGTTCGTTAATGGGAAGGGATTGGACAGTTCGAGAACAGAATGTAAATCGAGGCAATCCACCACACTTCTGACGAATTCCCCCTAAAGTGCTGCAGAAGTAGAACCAGGCATAACACTGGGTCCAAAAAGAAAATAGGAAATGATAGAGGCCACACTGAGGATGGTAGCCTAGCTTTCGAGAGTAAGGTGTCTGAGCCAACGAACCCGAAGAGGAAATGTTGTGGCTACCCATATTCTCTGTGCAGCTGATCTCATTGGGTGTAGCGGTTTTCTGCTTCTGAAGAACTCACCACGTATGAAATCTAAGTTTCGTAAAGGCCTGACTTTCAATAGAGTCGAGCATACAACAGATTTCCGGTACCATAAATGATCGTCCGACAAGCTTGTAACCGTACAATGGGAAAAGACGTATTCTGCAATGATTCCTTAGATCGGCTAAAGACGTTGTTGATGACGATTGACTAAGCTTTGGCTGGTTAGATCGTGAGGGAGTATCAAAGTGTTCGTAGTGATTCCGAGTCCGTGGGAGAAATGCCGAGGTCGGGAGCGGAACCTAGAGCGCCGTGCAACGGCGGCAGCATAACAGAAATGGATAGGATATCGGCAAGGTAGTATCCGGTGGCGGCTATAGCTATTCTTACCTTAGGGAAAGGCCTGGACTAGTAGTGATTGGGGTCGTGGCAAATAGAGGAGATATGTCCTATGCCAAGCCGGTGCCCCAGGGTGATTGGACCTTGATGAACGTCGTACCAAGATGAAACGTACTTTTGATGTCCCATCATCATAGCGTTCGACAAGCTATAATTGTGCCGTTTGCAATTGAAAGCAGTAACACCTAGCAGGGCACAGGGCAACATCTGACGACGAGTTGCGAATCGTTTAAGGCCACCCATTACCAAAATAAAGCTGGGGTTGGGGCTCTGATCGGTTTTCGCCACACGGTATCCGGAGAAATTGGTGATGAAGACCAACCACTTAGAGAGTCTTTGTCTTGTGATTGCGACGAATGTTTCGATCGCAAACCAACTAGAATAGCCATGCCATGGTTGACAAGCCCAATCTGAGTATTCTTCATAATGACCAAGCAGATAGATGATTGGTAAGCCAAGACTCAGGCAGAACGCACAGGTAGAAGAACGCAGGACAACATGGTGTCCTTCATTCAGATCTATCGAGTCGCTTTGGCAATCGAGACGGGAAGTCGACAATCATAATGCAAGATAGGGATATGGGCAAATTGACATGCAGTTTAGTGTAGTGCCAGTATTGACCACTAACCCAAGTCTTGGCACGCTAAGTCGGTCAACGTCACGCTCAGTCACGCGTTTCTCGCGCGCATCGGCAAAGTGCTGACCTTGGAACTGTGCTCCTCATCCTTGCCCTCTATCTCATTCATGAGCTTTCACCGTGTGCACGCTTACATGTCGTCTGTGCTGTTTGTCTGAAACATGTCCGATCCCTCTATGCCTTCGCTGAACGCCAATACCCACGACGAGTTATATGCCTCTACCCATGCACATCCAAGTTCCGAGAACGAGTCGTCCCAGCTTGACTTTGCTGGTGGATCGAAGCAGAAGAGAAGAAGGACTAGGTTTGTGCTTGACAGTCTTGGTGGTTGTGGTTGATTGACGGATTATGTAGTCCACGCGATCATGCAATACTCGAATCGGCGTACCAGAAAAATTCAAAGCCAGATAAAGAGGAGCGTCTTAACCTTGTAAAGCAGGTAGACCTGGGTGAGAAAGAGGTTCAGGTAGGCGTCCTGGAAATATGTCGCGAAGTTCAAGCTAAGGTGATCATAGATATGGTTTCAGAACCGCCGGCAAAACGATCGCAGAAAGTCGAAGCCACTTCTTCCACATGAGTTGATTCCACACTTTAGAAATGGTATACCCACTGAGGCTACCTCCCAACTACCCAGTCCGCAAAACAGTCAAGAGGCACTGCGTGAACAAGCGCTACCTAGTCCCGATGGACAAACACAGAAAAAGCAGGACAACCCTTCTCCACGGACATCAGACTTGAAAGCCATTCTCAACGACTCTGATTCCGTGTCTACCCCAACTGACCCTGCGCTGGAGAGTGCAGCACCCAAAACAAGTCCGTCCATTTCAACTCCCCCTTCGAGCTTTGAAAGTCCCGCGCAGACCAGCCAGGTTGCACCCACTGATACGAGCCCGCTTTCGGCCAAACCTCAATCCGCTACCCAAATAACGAAAAAGCGAAGCCACGAACAGATGAGCGGTAAGAATATTGACGCAATGGACAAAGATGGCTCGCCGAAAGATCCTAAGTCATTGCGCCGCACCTCATCCTTCGTACGCCTAGCTGTTAACGCGGACGGATCTGTAAAAGTCCGTGTGAATAACGAGGCGACCCCGTCACCCCCAAAAGAACGGGCACCTCCGCCAGATGGCCTGAGCAAGAAGAGTCCAGGCTTGACGCGAGCGCAGAGTGACGTAGCGAGCGCGTTCCAGTTCAAGGATACAAGTGCTGCTGTTAAAGGTGCTCCCGGTCGGTCGCGCGATGCAAGGACATGGGAGTTTTATTGCGATCGTGGCTCTCGGAGCTCTCTTGCAGCACGCGCTGAGGAGGCAGCAACCGGTTCAGCTGTCGGTGCTCTTGGCTTGATGAGATCAGCTAGTCAGAAGAAGTCACAAGCACTCAGTCCAAATATTTCTAAACACAACCTCCGCAGGACATTTTCAGTGCCCAGGACTAAACCAGGACTTGCACGAATACAATCTTCCGTGGCACGCCTCCAGAGGTCGGATGGGCCATACGATATATCAAGTCCGATCGCTAAGAAAACTGGTCATCACCGACAGCACTCGGGGAGTGACTCAGAAAAGGAGAATTGGCTTCCCGGCACGCGTGATGCAGTGCACGATCTCCGACGCACGCGTGCAACTGCTCCACGCAGCACCGTCTTGCACGAGCTTGACACCGCTGGAGGAGATCCAAGTCGACTTGAGGGCACGTCGCAAAAGACAAAGGGACAGGAACCACGATCGGTACCAGTAGGTGGAGAAGGTAAAGGGACGGATATGGATTGTGTACAAGGGTTACTATCACTCAGCCAAGGTGCATGGCGATAACGAAAGTGGTAATATCAAGACTTTGAGAGAAATATCGAAGAGAAGTCCGGGGCAGTTGAAGCATCATCTAGTCACGGGCACTAGCATTTACCACAGCATGGGTCAACCTTTGTGAGAGGTAAACAAAATGCCCAACTTGAACTTGGAGCAAGACGCCGACGATTACCCGGCCGGTGTTTTGCCACGATGTGGATATCAAACCTCCAATTGGACGTGTAATGAATGTGTAATTCTGTACCTAGATAACGGCCGAACAACTTCGTTCATCAATCACCCAGATGATGCTTGTTATGCTTTTGCCTGTCTTAGCACGGCAGTGATTTAACTATTTGCTCTCAACATGCTGCATGGCCTGGATCAATTGTCGAATCGACGGCCGAACGGGAAAAATAAAGTACATTGGTAGTCATCGAATCTTCAACTCGAAGCGAGTTACTCCTTGCACAGCAGCTATTGTGATACCCAGGGACTTGGAGGAAAACATCAGTTCTGTCTGGTCTCTATATTTCGGGCCTGCATATGACGATTTGCATGGTTGTGTTGCACCCTTTGTTGCCTCGTTGGATTGATAGCAATGTCTCGAATAGCATCTGATCTGGCGTCAAGCCCACATCATGCTTCGACAACTGAGCACCAG
>Ga0181469_100892_pt1 | contig 11367 bp, 15 predicted proteins | sample InSIn2SAF170_2_FD_119081 | JGI IMG/M metagenome (GOLD analysis project Ga0181469, IMG submission 119081) | Clean room microbial communities from NASA Spacecraft Assembly Facility at Jet Propulsion Laboratory, Pasadena, California, USA -... ... | reverse complement strand
CTATAATATCAAAAGTATTGCATGCTGATATATCCCGAGATGTATAAATTGGGAAGGAAATCAGAATCATAAAACTTGACAGAGTCGAAAAGTTGAAAACCATGTTTGCTATAGATATAAGGAGCATTGGATGACAGATCACTAGGTACACTCGTAAATCTTTCTTTGTTGCTTCATGTCCGCAATGATGTGCATCTATGGAGTACACCATACTGCAATGAATGTGGTAACACATACCAATATCAACACAGACTTGTTGCATACATACTGTGGAGCGAGGACTAACCAGAAAGTTTATTTGACGAGTGGATCGCGAATTTTTTGAAGCAAATTCTCCAGGCTAAACACCACCACGACTTTCGCATCGCAACAATACGATTGCTTTGTATTGAGGTCTTGCCTGCTCATCCACGTATGTGAGCAAGTCTTCTCTCTGCCGTTGAGCGGCGAAAGAACCTTTACACCTCTCCGCTAGAATGGTGCGCAAATTCAAACACCACGAGCAAAAGCTGCTCAGGAAAGTCGATCTCATCACCTACAAATCTGATGGACCTTCGCATCGCGCAGCAGAGGTACGACGACGATATCATCTTACCGAACCTCTCGACTACGACAAATACAATGCACTTGCTGGAAAATTGCGCAAAATGGCGCACATGCTGTCCAACCTCGATCCCGCCGACTCATTCCGCCGCGAAAGAGAGAGCATGCTGCTCGAGAAACTATGGCAGATGGGCATACTGAAGCAGTCTCGGGAACAAGGCGCAGGTCTTAGTGTGGTTGAGAAAGATGTCACAGTCAGTGCGTTTTGTAGGAGGAGATTAGGAATACTGATGGTGAGAACTGGAATGGTCGAGCACGTAAGGACTGCTCATAAGTTCATCGAGCAAGGACATGTAAGAGTTGGAACGGACGTGGTGACTGATCCTGCTTTTTTGATCAGTCGAGGTATGGAGGACTTTGTTACGTGGGTTGATGGTTCTAAGGTAAAGAGACAGGTCATGAAATACCAGGAGAAACTGGACGATTTCGATCTGCTATGAATGTGGATATCGAAGCCACAACTTGCGCGGTGTATGAGATTGATTTGAGCATAGCATGGCGTCCAGAGTGCCAGAGATTCATGGGGCAGGCGTTGAAAATATGAATATAGCTTGCAGGGATGAAAGGCACACACACTTCCAGATGACTGGAAGCAAGGAATATTACTTCGAAGTATTCATGATTGATCTGTGGTCAGCGAAATGGTTCCTACCGAGCTCGTTACTCCTTTCTCCGATCTGTTGAAACTGTGGGAATGTTTGTTTGCAGCCATAGAATTAAATCTGAGTATGCAGGACGAAGACACCGTCTAGCAAAGGTACAGTGCCAAACATTCTTGACATTAAGCATACGTACCTTACCCTTGCTCAGCGAGACTGTGGGCACTTCAGTCCCGCGTGGTTGACATCTGCTTTCCAAGGTTGGGCTTGGCACGGCTCCGATCTGCAGTGCCTCCGACTCTGAGGCCTGCAACCTCTCCCCGTTCATGCGTAACCCTTCTCTGCCAACCACAGTAACTAGATCACCATGTCCTCAGACTTTGCATGCGATTCAACTGCATAACTCATACTAGGATTATTGCAACACCATTCCGTTCCATACAATACTCATCTACAACTTTGCGACAAGTTAGGTTCAGGAGATCTACCGTTAACCGACTGCACAACCTGCTATGCGAAAGAATGATTGCGAGACACCACCACCCATGACAGTCCACATGAAAGCGGCTCGATAGAACAGGAGCCTTAGTGAGGGTGCTGACATGCCGGATTTGCCCTCCAATCCACCTCCTTCCATGTTGTCGAGTAGCGCTCAATCCTCCTTCGATGCGTCTAGCAGAAAGTCCTACGATAAAACAATATCTGGGGTGTTCGCCTACACTAATGGCACAGATGTCGAGATGAGCTTGGCTGATCACAGGTTGGAGCAAATCAAACATCCAAGAACTGGGAGTCAAAGTTCCTTGACAAATGGTTACCCTGCGAATACTGGTAGATCTCGAATTCCCTCGAATACTGCCACTCTTTCAGTGGTCACCAAGAACCCAACCACTACCGGCTACCTCGTCAAACCCCTCAATGCCGATTCGTTGACGAAACCGTCCAATGTCAATAATCTCTCAGACGTATCTCGACCCTACGGTCATCTTCAACCTTCGCCGACTACCGACAATGCGATGATACAGCAAAATGCGAACAGTACAACTGATACAGGCGTCGACGGCCATGTGAACAGCAGAGAAGAAGCACATGATTCCATACCTTCATCTACAATAGCTCCCGCTGGCCACTCCTCCTCTGCCCCGACAGTTATGAGTCCGCTAGCTACCGCATTCGATCCCCAGACCAGACCCATCAGAGCCCCTGAGCCACCCAGATTACAGCAGAGACACACATTGCAATTACCTCAACCGACGACGGAAATAGTAAGAGCTTCTAGAGACTTTTCTTACACCTCCGGCCCATCAGAAGAAGTGCTAGCGAGCAGTGGTCGATTTTCACCTACTAGAGACAGTGGTGAGGGATCTGCTCTTCGCAGAAGAAGAGCGTCACTCGGTCTAGTGAGAAGAACTACACGTCAGACAGATTCGCATCTTGAAGAAGTACCGCCGGATGAGGATGCTGCAAGATGGACTGAGGCTATTAAGCAGAAGCGCGCCAGTCGTCGGAAGAAACGAGACGAGGAGGATGACGATAACAGAGTGATTGTCGGCAAGAAAGTCGAAGAGGGACATGTGAATTGGGTTACAGCCTACAATATGTTGACTGGCATCCGATTTACTGTCTCAAGAACGAATGCCAAAAACGACCGAGAACTTACCGAGGCCGATTTTGATGCAAAGCACAAATTCAGCTTCGATGTGACGGGCCACGAGCTGACACCAAGTGCAAAATACGATTTCAAGTTCAAAGATTATGCTCCCTGGGTATTTCGGCATCTGCGACAGATATTTGGCTTGGACCCGGCTGATTATCTAATGAGCTTGACCAGCAAATACATCCTCTCCGAGCTGGGCAGTCCGGGCAAATCTGGCTCGTTCTTCTACTTTTCACGCGACTACAAATACATCATCAAAACTATTCATCACGCAGAGCACAAGTTGTTGCGAAGGATATTGAAAGATTATTACCATCATGCCAAGACCAATCCGAATACACTGATCAGTCAATTCTATGGCTTACATCGTGTCAAGGTAGCATTTGGCCGTAAGATTCACTTTGTGGTCATGAACAATCTCTTTCCTCCACACAGAGACATCCATCAAACGTTCGATCTGAAAGGATCAACGATTGGCAGAAACTTTAGAGAGGAAGACTTAGCCTCAAATCCGCGTGCAACAATGAAAGACCTTAACTGGCTTCGCCGAGATCTGCATCTGGAGTTTGATCACAGAACTCGAGAGATATTCGTGAAGCAGTTGCAAAAGGATGTCATGCTTCTGCAAAACTTGGGAATTATGGACTATTCACTCCTCGTTGGGATACACGATCTGGAGAAAGGCAATGAAGAGAATGTGCGAGAGAAGACCTTGCAAGTTTTCCAACCTGGTGGTGTAAGAGATGAGGAAGATTTGCAAGGTCCTCTTATGCGTACTCCTAGTAGGCTTGAAAATGCGAGGAAAGCGAGAGCACTTCGACACAATCTGAAAACCGAGAAGCCTGTGCCGATGGGTTTGTCCAGCACAAAACTGTTGGACAGTCTACGAGCGGATGATCAACGGCAGAATAGAATCTTTTACAGCGAGGATGGTGGTATCCGCGCAACTCACGAGGATAGTCGACCAGGCGATACGGTCTACTATCTTGGGGTCATTGATTGTTTGACTCACGTAAGTTGTCCTTTCATTTGCACAGTGAATCACTAACCGAGTACAGTATGGCGTTGTGAAGCGATTGGAGCATTTCTGGAAAGGTCTCAGCAATAACAGTTCACAGATCAGTCCCATACCACCACACGCGTATGGCGAAAGATTCCTGAATTTCATCACCTGGCATTACAATGACTAAAGAGGAAGCACAACGACGCGCAACCCAGGAGAGTGAGCAGTTAGTGACCGACGCCTACAACGTGCTGCACAATCACCATAACCTACTGAAAACGAGTTCTGACGGGGCTGTGGATGGAGCCATAAGTCACAGTCCGCGCAACGATTTTGAGGTGGAGAAAACTCTAGAGAAGGCACAAAAGTCGACGGATCGGCAGACCTCTGAAAAAGGACGGCAACGTAGCGAAAATGAAGATGTGCCAGATCGAACGTTGATGACACACACGACCGAAGCTCGAGTATCGACTACTTTGCCTATTGTGCAGGAAGACCAAGAAGGTAGCAGCAGCCGGCAGAGTTCGAGAAGCGATATGAAACGTGAAGCCTCAACGGTGGACGAGAAGCAACATCATGCAGAACTTCTGTCTGTGGATGACGGTCATCTACATCCAGGCGCAATCTTCGGCAGTCACCATCGTCATCATTCCCGACTCGTCAGCGACGAGGGTCTCATTGATCAGCAACAAGATGACATTCACGAGTATCGTACTCCAGTTGAGTACACCGTTACTGGCGGAACATTTGGCGAGAAAGAGCAATGGGAGATGAAGGCGCCCATGTCATCAGAAGCGGTAACTGAAAACCCTCATCGAATATCCAAGCCGCCGAGGATTGATAGTGGAATAATCCCATCGCTGGCACCTATGTACAAAGACGAAGAAATAGGAATTGGGATTGCACGGTGATCATGCCGCGACCATCAGCAAAAGACTCATTAATTCGTGCAAGGGGTCCCTTTCAGCGTTTGGTGCAGTGTGCGAGCAGGCGTTCGGGTGGGACTTGACTAGATTTTGGTCGTGTAGAGCTTGTCATTTCGTTGATACCAACTGCAAAGCAGCAGACAGTTTCATTTGTGAAGGGATAGGAAGAAACGAGACCTTCCACGGAGGCGCAGAGAGCGTGTACGCGTGGATCTCATGTAGCCATTGATACTAAGCTCAGCACATAGCTGTTCTTCAAATGCAACTTTACGTACACAATAGTCTATTGTCCATAATGCTTCAACCTTGTGGGGGAACGCCATGGGTTCGTGAAGTGAAGATGCGATGGAGAGGTCATGCTGAACCTTGGCTATCAAGACTTCGTATTCCATACACTACAGTAAAGGCTGTATACAGTAGTAGACGACGACTCAACTCTGCTGGAAGTGGAGATTTCCAATAACTCGACGGACCTATGGCGTCCACTCCGTGCCTGCAAGCAATAGTATGTTTTCGATTTTGTTCCTGCAGGAGACTTAAGCAGCTGTGGGGTCTCCGGGTTCGCTTTTGGCTTAGCTTGCCCTGCAGATTTCCATTTTCGACACTTTTGTGGAGGTAGCGCGAATCGGGCGCGCAAGTGCAGCTGCAAGCTTCGAAGTTCAACTGCGAGCCGCGAGTTTATTGACTTGACCAACCTCTCTTGCGACTGCTTCTCATCGCAGCTCGCTTGCCGCTCGTTGTATCGCTTTGCCACTACTCTCTTGCTGTTCACTGATTCAACAGTGGCGAACGTGCTCTTTTGCGCTGCACCTAGACCGATCACTATATTTCAATGTGTCGCAACCACAGCTACCGTGTACCACCATAATGGCTGACGAGAACGATACACCCACTCTTACTGGGGAAGGCGACATCGAAATGGAAGGTGGAGAAGATAACCTCGTTGATATCGAAGCAGACGACAACGATGGCGCAATTGTCCCTCAGACTCAAGATATCGAAGCAGAAGATGTACCTAAGAGCAATCCACAGACTGTCTTCCTGGACTACCTGCGCTCGCCTATAGTCCACTTGAACATTGGATCCGGTGCAGACGCGACCGTCATCTCAGCGCATAAAGCCATCCTCGCACAATCACCATTTTTCGCTGAACGACTTGCCGATGACATTTCTGAAGCTGATCTGCCAGATGAAGACTTGGACGCGATGGGATGTTTCTTGCAATACCAGTATACAGGCGAATACTTTCCACGTCGACTAGCGAATCAGCCCGACGGCTTAGAACACGACCCCTCCATTCCTGCAATTGATAGCACGGGCGCGCAACTTCTCAAGCACGCGAAAGTCTACACTCTGGCTGAAAAGCTCGGACTTCCAAACTTGCAGAGCCTAGCGCATTCTAAGATTCACCGAATCAACAGCACAGCGATTGGAGAGATTGCATATGCGAGGTATGTATACGGACACACGAGCGTGGAAGACCAGACCATTCGGAAGCCAGTGGCAGCATTTTGGGCTACGAGAAGTCATGTACTACGGCATGAGGCAGAATCGGAGTTCAAGGCGATGTGTCTTGAGTATCCACAATTCGGTTTCGATGTACTGTCGTTGGTGTTGGATGCGAGGGAGAAGAGAGCCAGGGAGCGGGAGGATGATATCAGTGGCACACCTGGAACGAGTGGGAGGGGAAAGAAGAGGATGAGGCCAAGTGTGAACATCTAATCACGAAAGACATATGAAGCGAGTGAACAGTGCTGGGGAAGGGACAACGTGTTTTATGGGTAGGTGAAGGCAAGAGATGGTTTTATGGTTGGGAGCATATTCCTCAAGCTTCAAATCAGATGAAGAGTTTCCTGGCTGTTTTACGGACTTTATCACATACAATGCCGGGCGAGCACTCTCACAAGTCTTGTACAAAATCATGCGAAGAACGCTTTTCGACAGACTAAGAGTCATGCACAATACAACTACCACTACAAATACATTTACCGCAACAACAAGCCTCACACTGATTACAATGTTGTGTTGTGTCAAGCTTCCTACAATACCTGGAACTGGTCACAGATATCGTTGACTTCTGCCAAGCGACTTACGAAGCCTCTCGAATGTCTGTTATCATCAACATGCTCTACAATTCCGGTCGGGGACGACAATTCACTGACGCTTGCCTGCTAACCTATTCTGGTGCCACGATCTCAGACGGGTGAACATGTTAGGCATGTTGTTCCGCAAGCTGTAGGTAGGTACATGTATGGTACCGCGTCACGACCAGCTGGAGCTTCCTAGACCACAGTCTCGGTTTGCAGCGAGCAATACTGTAGCAGTACCTAGACCTAGTTGAACTGGACCTTCACCTTGGGAACAGGTGGAAGCATCTTGATCTTCGCAAAGTCATCAAACACTTCCAGCAATGACTCGTTCGAATCCACAAAACCATGCCATCCCAATTTTCTTGCTTTGTCCATACTGTCAATGGTCAGCACGTCTGCGATACGATCATCATCACGGTTGCGACCTACCTGAACATCAATGGTGCACTCCTGGACAAACTTCCATCCAGAAAACCGAACACTCGATCAACATCTGTCAACTCTGACACGCTCAATCCGTTATCCTTGGCAACCTTCTTCCATGCATCCTGGACTTTACTCTGTTTAGCCCATTCAACCATGGTGAACGTTCTAGCACTAATACCCTTGCCGCCATATCCACGCGGATTATGTGGTGTCTCACGCGTCACATAATGTGCATCGTCTTGCGGACCGACCCAGTCGATTCCATACCATCCAGCAAGACGGGGCCAGAAGCCTTCCCATGCGAACATGGAATTGTCACAAGTATTGAATTTCTGGTTTGCCGTGTTGGATGACAAGACGGCCCATTCCTCCATGTATGCATTCATCATGGCGGAGGACATGCTGCAGTCCATTTGCCAAGCTTTCACATCACCTGGCCATCGTAACGGTTCACCAAGTTCCTTACATACAGTGGCATATACGGCAAGTGGATATGCAACGTTCATTGCAGCATCTGGGACAGCCCCATGATAGGTCCTGGCATGCATATGTCCCAGCTTGTTTGCCCATTGCTCTCGGCGCAGTACTTCCATACAGAATCTTCTTGTGGATAGTAGAAGTTCGGCTCTTCTGGAATCTCGACTCGGGGGGTCTGTTTCCTCTTGTGGGACTTTGATCGGCCCGTGATGACCACCTAGATATGGCTGGTCAGCTCTACTAACCAAGCCTTGGATCAGAGTCCGCTTGCCAACAGCCAGCTCGTGGCCCGTCAAACTCCTTGCAAGTACACATCAAAGTGAAGAAGGGAGCGTTGCAGGGACCGCAACAAGTGAACGTACCATAATTCTTTGCCCCAGTCTGCAACATGAATCTCTTCGGATGAACGCCCGCAACTCTCATACCACCAATGAAGTTGTCAAGCAACGCCGAATTCACTCTTACCATCTCCTGCGCATCACTCCACAAGCCTTTTCCTTCTTTGGGTGGCGGTTGCAGATACGCAAAGAAGAATACGTACACATTCTCACCGCCAACATTGTTGTCCTTCAGTACTTTACCAATTTCGTCCGGTGATTTGAGGAAATCACAAGCGATGTGCTGAGCATTACCAGGTAGTCCACCGGGCATGTAAGGCGGTCGACGGGACAAGCAGTATATCTTGGTCCAACGTTCAGGAGACTGTGAGAGAACACGGAGCATGTAGTGGCCGGAAATGCCGTTTGCGCCGGTTATGATGGCTGTGAGGCCCTTGGTGTCCGACGGAAATACTGGTAAGCCATGGTAGATACCTTTGCTTTGGACTTGTTGTGTTGGCATTTTTGTGGTAGCTTGAGCAAGAGCCTTGCTTTGATGTTGGTGTGATCACTAGGAAATCGATGTCGGTGGTGGCGACTTCACTGTGGTTATTCTGAGGTCGTCGGCGATAATAGTGATATGAGACAATCTGCTATGAATGATATACTTGATAGGGCGTACCTGGTGGATGTTGTTGACGGTTAACGGTAACTCCACACATCTCCAAGTATGATGTGCAGTGGGAATTACCAACCATGCGGGGTTTCCTTTGGTGTTGATAGCAAGTACAACATTTCCATTCGGTGTTGAAGCGATTGTTGTCGATAATGCCATGTTGTTCGTGGAAGTACGTCGATTGCTGGATTCAGTCGATTGTGCAGAAGCAGCTTACAGTCAGCACTGCCACCACCACCACAACAACAAAATTGACGACAACAAAAACAGCAACGACAGCGAAGACGACGACGGTGACCACCCGAGAAACCACAACGACGTCGACAACAACCACTAAATCAGCTTCCCAATCCACCTGCAGTACGATTGTCGATTCTTATCATGACAAATGGGAAGTCTTCTGTGATACAATTCCACAACCTTATCCTTGGATTACATATACGCTGCTTGCCGCTGATACTACCATGCCACAATGTATTGAAAAATGTATTGCAGTTTCGAATTGCAACGGAGTTCAGATGGGACCTGACAGCAGAAATGGTCGAATCTTTTGCTGGGGTATAGCACCTAGTGTCAATTGGTAGCCTGATCCATCCGATGAAGGATGGGATACCGCACTTAAAATTTCTGGTTTCATGGCTCGGGATCCTAACAATGGAGATGCACTTCCATACACTACTACCACGACAACTACCACTACCACAACGACGACAAAGAAGACAACGACAACACAGAGGACTACGACGACATTGACACCGATTACGACCACACATAGTACGACCACCACGACCATGACACTACCAACAACGGCATCAACGACAACAATAACGACGAGGAGCACGCCCACACTCATCAAGCACAACGACGTAATCATGTAAGATCTGAATGGTTGCAGAAGACTCCGATTGGCCACAAGGCTGGAGCCTGCATTTCACTGCTGGTGAAGCCGGTGTATTGGTGCTAAATGGTTACCTTTAGGCTTGACAATCAGTGCGCCTGCTGTGTCAGGATCATATTCACACAGGAAGTTAGTTCCGCAATGGGGAACATTGGAAAATCAAGTCATGTCAAATGAACAAATAGATACAGCTGTGAGAAGAAAACCGAACTATCTGTGCGAAAGATTCGTACGTATGGCTTAACCAGAATACATGCACCAGAAGTCTGACATACAGACACCAGCATCACGCCCATTTCCTAACTAGTACTTCCATCGTTCGAGCGTCGTCTCTAATCACGATGAGGCATAATATTCCCTTGAGCTGAACGACATCGTCTCATTTCCAACGTCGAATACAGCCAAAACATTCTTCAGGAAGACATCTCCGAGAATGAAAACTCCTGCACCAAGTACACCCCCGTCTTGCACACCACTCACGCAAATGTTACCACCCAATCCTTCATCAAATATCAAATCGACAGGGTTATGACGGAAACTCTGGCCATCAATGACAACACTTAGTGAAGGCGGTTTAGCATTGCAAGCCACAATGTAAACACCAAGCTCCTCTGCAAACTCTGCAGGAGGCTCGAATAAGTTATTGAACACTTCTGCTACATCAGAAGGCAAGTAATTTAGAGTGGTGCCGGAGTCGACAATGACTTGGAGAGGATCGGTCTCGTATCGGTTGAAGACAATGGCATCGACCTCGATGGCATAGAAAATATACTGCGCCACCGTTGGAGAAAACTGCCCTTCGATCTCCAAGATGGGTGTCGTTGCAAAGGTTGAACTGGCATTGATCGTCGACAAGGTGATGTCTGGGATACCGCCGATCGTCAGGTAGCCGCCGAATGATTCATTTGCTGGACTTCTTGAGAGTGACAACGAGAAGACAGGATCTGTAAGGTTCTCGACAAAGAATATCGTATTGATGATTGGCGAGTACGGCATGTGAGATGAGGTCGAATTGAAGTCATCTGCCTTCGGATTGGTTCCAGCGTACGCACTGGTAATGGATGGATAAGCAAGACCAGCCAGACCAGAAGTGATACCATCTCCGTTCCAACCTGCGAGAGATGCAAGTCCGATTTCCTGCTTGGCGACCTCAATGCCAGCGATGACGACAGTGTCGGTGCCGATAATCCCGTTCAAATATTCCAAATCAGCATATGAGATATTGAAGTTCTCATTCTGAATCTGAGTAAAACCAGCATCTGGCGTGAAGGTGGAATTGAACCCACAAGTCGCTTCTGAAACGGGAGCATTGTTGGTGTAGTTCACACATTGAAATCCTGTCTCGACAAGCCATGTATCGGAGGATCCTGTGTCAATAACAACAGTAAAGTTCTGCCCACCAACTGTGATGTTGGTTGAGAACTCAACACCAGCGTACTCCTCGTTGAGTCCAGCCTGGCCGACGAGTAGCTTATGGAGCGCCTTCGAACTCCTCTGCACTGAACTCGTTGATCGTTTCAAGGAGGCAGAATTGGATGATATGGCATATGGTAGCGCTGCCCTCGGTACGGGACTGGCCGATGCCAAGCTCAACCCAACGATTATCAAGTTCTGAATTAACCCCATTGTATTGATTGAAAGGGCAAAGTTGAGGTTGGTAGTGTGAAAGTGAGGCTGGCATCATGAACCACTCGT
>Ga0181469_100776_pt2 | contig 11369 bp, 19 predicted proteins | sample InSIn2SAF170_2_FD_119081 | JGI IMG/M metagenome (GOLD analysis project Ga0181469, IMG submission 119081) | Clean room microbial communities from NASA Spacecraft Assembly Facility at Jet Propulsion Laboratory, Pasadena, California, USA -... ... | reverse complement strand
CCAATATATAGTCAAATTAAAGGTATTTTTTAACATGCCATGAACACACGTGATATGTAACAAGTTCATTGAGTGAAGTCCCCGTGCAAGAAGCACCATCAGCGAACCTGTGATGATAGGTTGGAGGATGATCCATTTGTGGCACATGATGAGAGAGATTTTTTAGAGTGTATCTGTTGAGAACGGGTTCTCCCAAGGATAGTTTTGGGGCTAAAAGCCCATGTTTTGGGACAAATTTTGTAATAGAGTTGTAAAGTCTCCGCATTTTGTGGTCGCAAAGTGTGATGGTGTCAAGAGTCATAAAGGGTTGTCCGCCCTTATTTTTTTAAATGTAAAGTCAGCTATAAAGATCCACCCATGCTTCGTGGACCATGGGATTGTATAAAAAGGAGCTAAGTAGGCTCTAAGTAGTGGGTAGAAAAGTTTTGGAGTCTTGGTGGAGAAGTCTAAGTGTTTCGGGTCTTAGCATAAGCAGAGGCTTTGCAGCTGTGCGCAAAGGCCTAGGGTGGAAGTCCACAGTTGAGTGCGTGAACCCCTACAGTTGTGTGCAGAGGGTGGATAAAGTCTGTATTAAACCAAAGATCATATCAATAAAGAGAAGTATTTTGCAAATTTTGTGTATTTGTTTCTTGTTACTGCATCTGGTTATATTGCGTTTTGGGTTTAATTTACAATGTTTATGTGATGCGTGAATATATGTGATTATATTGGTTAATTGAACGCAAGTAAGAATATCAATTTATGCAGCACTAACTGTGATTGTTTATTAAGACAAGTAAAACACTTAAGATAACTTGGAAACCTATACAATACGTTGTCATAGCAACGTGAAAATACCTAAATCACGAGTTAAGGATGCACAAAGGTCAATCGTACACCTTCGCGGAGGCACTAAAGGGCGAAATAAAGGGGAAGACTTACAGAGCCCTATAGCTTAGTGACTTGCGCAAAAGTAGGAATAGAGGGTATAAATCAACATCATGAACATCTTAGGGTGCAGAAACTTAGTTCCAGCATCCCCCCATACTACTTTGGGTGAGACTTCAGTCTGCGCTCCACGGGTTGATACCGAAAGGGACAGTGGTGTATGGATTTGTTTGGCTAACTAACATTGAACCTGGGTCAAGCCCCACAAAGCCAACAAATGGTTCCATTGCTGGGACTGGAATCTGCATGAGAGATATGTGATGTCATATACTAGAACCCAACTAAGAAAGAGGTCGAAGACTGGCTGGATAGGAAGGTCCATGAATTCATGGCGCAGGAGAATAGAAATCCATGACTAACAAAGGTACAGTGGTTGGACAAGTACCTATATACATAAATCCACAAGATCTTTTCATGTTCCTTTCCAATTGAGTTATACGAGTGGATCACGAAGCTAGGTGGACACTTAACGATCCTAATGTCTGGACCCCGAAGTTAATACAAAGACTGGAATCCTTTTAGGATAAGATCGCCCATGCTATCAATCATTAGCTCTATCGCATCATAGGAGGATTTGTGACTAAATTTGCGGTCGATACCTCAGTTAGTTACAGCGAGGCAGAGTGGTGCTTTTTCAAAGGTCCGCAAGGTAAGTACTTGAAGTCTTTAAATACCTAGATTAAGATGTTAGTGTGTGAAAAAACGGGTTATGTAGCTACATTGATGTTCTAATCTACACGAAGTGGAAAGACTTAAAGAATCAAAGGAAGAAAGGGTCCCGAATATAGCCCATTGATTTCGCCTCCATTGGTTGATGAAGAGGGAGTAGCGTAGGCTTCTCCACAAAGTGCAGTTCAGTTAATAAGAACAGGGATTTCCACCTCCACCTACACCACCTCCAACATCACCATCGTCACCTGCGACTTCACCCATACCACCACCACCTCCACCGCGGTTCAACATGGCAAATTCAGTAAAGTTGCCTTTGTTTAAAGGCTTGGGAAATGAGGACCTAAACTAGTTTTGGTTCATCGTGAAAGCTATATGGGAAGCTTAGGGCATCACGGATAATCACACGAAGAAGGCAACATTGGTTAGTGCTTTGCAGGATCGCACACTAACTTGGTACATCAAGTTCTCTAATGATAACCAAAATGTTGGATTGGCAAAGATCCAGACTGCGCTGAATAAAGAGTTTAGTAGGCCTAAATTCGAGGCATGGTCAATTATGAGGTTCAACGAAATCATGATGAAACCAAGTGAGACACCCTAGGAATAGTATCAAAGGTTGAAGTGTAAAATCCATGAAGCTAATATGAACTTAACAGATGGACAACGTCGTGAGTGGTTCATGGCTTTTCTCCTACCTCACCTAAGGGTTGCACTGTCACAACAGAAAATTATGACTCAGGAAAAGGCCTTGGAGATTTCTATAAGACTGCATGAAACATTGATGCAAGACCCAAATCTGGGGGTTCAGCAGATCCATGTGCAGTTGAAAAATATTTTCCTTGAAATGCAAAGTTTGAAGCAAGACAGAACAATTCAATCAGAGGTGCGCAAAGAGATATGGTGCCTGAAATGTAAGGGTTAGGGGCATGAAAAATACCACTGCCTAGTCTTTGAAAACTATATTACAGGAGGAGGACTAGTGCCTTTGAGGAAGGAGGCCCAAGCAAGACCAAGTGCGGGGCCTACGTTGTGGTGCGCTATATGTCATGTAGCAAAGAAACATATGACGAATAATTGTCATTTCCTGCAGAAGTTTGTACAAACACCACAACAGCTGTTCTACAACTTCCGCAGGTCAGTATGGCATGATGAGCACAACTGCCAAAGTTATGAATTGATGATGGACAAAACACTTGCCTATAGGGTTTAAGCAGAAACATGGCCCCCTGACCAGAGTGTTAAGATGGTGCGACCAGGGTTTCAAGGGCGCAGACGAGGCTGAGGCGGAGGAGGGCCTGGCAGAGGTCGGGGATAGCTAATTTGCTACAACTGTGGAGGTCTAGTACATTATGACTATGATGCACTAACCCAACACGAATGTTGTGAAAAAATTGTACTCCATTTGATCATGAGATAGACGACTGTCCTATGCTGATAGTGAGGATATGCGACAAACGGGTGCTACCACCTCAGCCAACTCAGAACCTACAGATGATGAGGGTTGAGCCTCACAAAGAGGATCCAAATGTGAATATAGTGCTCTAAAGTGGAATTGCAATGGGCGAGGATAAAGGGAAACAACCTGAAGGTAGTGCATGGGTTTGTAAAGCTCCGATGAAGGAGGTTGAATTTGATTTAGAGCGCGCACGTGAAACATTCATGGAAGCAAAGAAGAGCTTCATTGAGGCCTCTACCTCAGGGAATAGAGATAAGCCTAATTAGGAAATGGGCCCTTATATGCTTACGACCTTTCTAGAGACCTGCATGAAGCTACTGCACGATAGCAAGGAAGTGAAGGGATTATAGGAACTTATAAATAGATGCGCTAGAAACACTCTGGGTGAACTGCACGTGGTACGAAAGATTTGTAAGCATAAAGCAAGGAAAGGACGAGAGATGAGACTAACCGCGCAGATAGGAGAATATGAAATGGATCAGATTATTTTGGATTTAGGGTCAGACACGAACGTTTTACCAAAGTAGACCTGGGAGCAGATGGGAAGACCCGCATTGTAGTGGTCTATGATTCAGTTAAGGATGGAAAATCAGAAGAAGATCATCCCAATGGGACAGCTACAAGGAGTAACTATAGATATTGAAGGCACAAGTGCATTAGCTGACTTTGAAGTGATAGAAATTATGGATGACAACAACCCCTACCCTGCGCTCCTTGGCATTGATTGGGCTACTGACATGAACGGGATAATCAACCTAAAGAAGCGAAAGATGATATTTGAAAAGAAATCACTCCATGTAATAGTACCCCTAGATCCTACTAAAGGATCATTCTATACTGAACTAGTCTGTGATATTCAAAAGTGATGACGATTTGGACTGCATATATAAGATAATAGTGCAAGAACAAGATTGGGTGAATCCAGCAGTGGATGGATGAATTACATAAGATCATGAGAGTTCCTGCACCTTAGACTCTAATGAAGAATTAGAGCATTGGTGGAATCGACTACATGAAGTAACCATACTGAGCTGCAACATGATGACCCAGTCGTTGCGTTGTGTATCGTCAGAGGTAAGAAATCTGCCCACTTATGATGGCCTGAATGATGTTGATGTATTTTTGGATGCCTTTGAGAGGAAGGTACTTAAAAAGCAACACTTCCAAGCTTTGGACTGAGCACTGCACGCGACTCCCACAAGATGGTCAGATACGCATAAGGGTAGCTTTGATTATTGGTGTGAGTGTAGGAGGATGATGAGAACATGCTTTGGGAAGTTGAAGGTATGAATGAAAGACAAATATGATAGGAAGGATGATCTGTGTGCACACTTGGCCAAATCGGCTAAGGCTTATGGAGTGAAGCCCCGACCTGAATGGGTGCACTTGTTTTGTCATACCTTGGATGTCATCCCGATGAACTGGAACTTGGAGATAGAGCTCTGCCACGGTATAGGTGAATGGGATATTCTGTGTAAAGGATTCATAATGGCATTTAGCTGTGAAGACAGGTTTGACTGTATTGACAAAGCGCTACAAGAAGTTAAAGCATCAATCTTTAGGATACCACAGGATCCTTTGGATCTGATACAACCCGATTGGACTACTCAGCTGAGCCATGTGCTAGAATGATATAACGTGATTGCTAAAGAAGAAGATGAGGATCCACAAAATATTAATATCCCTGAAACCGAGGGTCACTACGAGGTCGAGGGACCGCAGATTGAGAACCCTGATATAACCGCACCATTGAAAACAAAACAAGTAAATATTGGTATGGAGGCAGAGCCCAAATTTGCGAAGATTGGAGATTACTAGGATGACGCGATGATAAATAAGGTCACTGAATTTCTCTGTGAATACCAAGATTTTTTCCCTACCAAATTTACGGAGCTTAAGGGGATAGTAGGAGACCTGGGCTTTATGAAGATCACGTTAAAACCTGAGGTGAAGCTGGTTAAGCAAAGACCTTACTGTCTCAATCCGAAGTATAAGGAGAAGGTCTACTTAGAGCTAGACAAGATGCTCATGGCAAGCATTATTGAGCTCGTAGAAGAATCTGACTGGGTAAGCCCAATGGTGGTACAGGAAAAGAAGCAAAAGGATGAAATAAGGATATGCGTAGATCTCGGGAAGTTGAATGACACTTGCCTACATGATCCTTTCTTGACTCCATTCACTAATGAGGTATTGGATAATGTAGGTGGCTAGGAAGCATACTCCTTCACTGATGGATTCTCTGGGTACCATCAAATCAAAAGTGTGCTTGAGGATAGAACCAAGACAACCTTCGTGACTGAGTGGGGATGTTTTTAGTACACTATAATGCCTTTTGGATTGAAGAATGTGCCTGTTATTTTTTTGCGTGTAGTCATTACTGCATTCAAAGAATTCCTTCATAAGTTTCTGGAGGTGTACTTTGATAATTAGACTATGTTTGGGTTGGTAAAACTCCATGTGGCAAGTTTGCACCTGATGCTAGATAATGTCGAAGGTACCAAATTTCGCTCAATCTAAAGAAATGTCTATTTTGTGTTCCTTTTGGGACTCTATTGGGTCATGTGGTCTGCAGACAGGGACTGATGGTAGATCCCGCGAAGATCGCAGTGATACTTAACTTGGAGGCATTGAGGAGTGTAAAACAGTTGCACTCAACCTTAGGACATATGGGGTATTAAAGGATATTTATCAAGGGCTATGCACAGATCACTGTGCCTATGGAGAAGTTGTTAAAAAAGGATGTCATGTTCTATTGGAACGAAGACTGTTAGAAGAGATTAGATGTATTGAAAGGAAAAATGGTCACCGCGTCGATTTTAGTCTTCCTGGATTGGAAGAAGGAGTTTCATGTACATGTAGATGCATCATGTATAACGCTGGGAGCAGTACTAAGATAGGCTAGAAAAGGAGAATTGGACCATCCTATAGTATTCCCAAGCAGGAGGTTATCCAAGGCTGAGAAGAACTATTCCACCACTAAGCACGAAGGGTTATCCATGGTATATGCGCTCTAGAAGTTTAGACACTATTTGCTCAATGGACATTCTAAGATGTACACGGATCATTATACATTGAAATATCTGGTCAACAAGCCTATGTTGATGGGGAGAATCTGTAGGTGGTTTTTATTGTTCTAGGAGTATGTTTTGGAGGTTGTTGTGAAGCCTGGACGACTGAACACAGGACCAGACCATCTTTCGTGCATAGAAACGGGGGAAGTGCTCACTAATTTGGAAGAGGGATTTCTTGACGCATAGTTATTTGCCGTGCACATTGCAGATGGCCACTTTGAAGACATCATATATGTCCTAATGACAGCAAATGCCCTAGAAGGTTACACTTTCTAGCAGAAGGAGTTAATGGTGCACATAGAAGACTTTTTCGTCATTGTCGGGCATCTGTACAAAATGGGGTCTGATGAATTATTACGACGATATGTACCAAAGTTTGAAAGGAACAGTATCCTCGCATACACTCATGGGGGTGCCATGGGAGGCCATTATGCAAGAAGAGAAACCACGCAGAAGATTCTATGTGCAGGGTTTTGGTGGCCAACCCTCCATCAGAATTCAAAAGCTTACTGTAAGATGTCTGATGTGTGTCAAAGGACTGGTAAGCCATTGCAGAGAGATGAGCTACCTCTAAACCCATAGATGGCGTTACAACCTTTCGAAAAATGGGCAATAGATTTTGTGGGACCCATTCATCCCCAAGGAAAGAAGACAAGAGTGCGGTACATTATCACCGCAACTGAGTATTTGACTTGATGGATGGAGGCATAGCCTTTGAAGGATTGTACATGCACGACTACTACGAAGTTCCTCTTTGATTATGTATTAATGTGATTTGGGTGTCCAAATATTTTGATGATTGATTGTGGTATGCACTTTCTGAACGAGACAATCGGTGCACTGACGGAGGAATTTCAGGTATAACACCAGAAAAGTATGCCTTATCACTCATAATCTAATGGGATATTGGAAGCATTTAATAAGGTGTTGGATAACATGCTAACCAAGGTTTGCAACACTTAGCAAAGTGGTTGGGACCTGCGCATACCCGTAGTACTATGGGCCTATCAAACAACATGCAAAAAGTTGACTAGACAGACACCCTTTATGCTTGTATATGGTGTTGAAGCAGTAATGCTCGTGGAATACATTGTGCCTCGTCTGCGCATAGAGACACTCATGGGTATGACGAATTACGGAGCCCTAGAAGAGAGGCTCATGCAGCTTGTTGAGCTTGAGGAAGAGAGATTTCTAGCTGGAATTCACCAATAGGTCCAAAAGCAACGCTAAAAACCATGGCATGATCGGCACATTAAGCTGCGCACCTTTAAGGTAAATGATCTAGTTTTGTTATATGACAGCAAGTTTGATAAATTTCCAAGGAAATTCATAATGCACTGGTTAGGGCCCTATGTCATTAAGGATATTACCAACAGTGGAGCAGTTCAGTTGGTTAAATTGAATGGAGATCCCTTCCCAGGGAAGGTGAATGGCAACTAATTGAAGCCATACACTGGTGTTCCGACCACGTGACTATATGAGGGTAGCCTAGTCTTAGCACTCCAGGCAACTAAAAGGAGGCACAGAACTATAAACTACACTACCCGAGTTGGGGAACTACGCGATTGGAGGATTGTGCGGAGAAAGGAATTGGCATAGGGTTCGCGACAGCGCGAAGGGAGTTGCGCGACCCAGGAAGAAATCGCACAGGTTAGCAGGAAAGTGACCGTTAAAGTCAATGTTCATGATTTGATGGTAGGAATGCAGAAAAATGGAGTGGGTGACCGGCATTTAAGAAAAACTTTATGGGTAATATCCTTGGAAATCTGCCACTAATTCGGCATTAATGAACCGAATCTAGGGGGAACAGTCAGATTTGAATTCAAAATGCCCTATAAATTACAAGTGGATTCCCAACCAAAAAAACTTGGCATTTTGAGAATTGAGTTGTTGAGCTCTAAAGCGCACTTGAACCACAAAAACTTTGAAGCTTTGCTAGCCAGTTTAGTATTTGAGACGATGCCAAAGGAGACACAGGAGTTATTGCATAGCGTCATGTCAACGCTTGCCGAAGCTATGGACACCGAAGCAGTGACAACTGATGGGGCTATGCTGGAGGTTGTTAGGGAGGTAGAGGGAGCTACTCCAGGGGTTGCAGAGGTATTAGCTGAAGTTCTAAAATCACCATGGACACATAGACCGAAGCCGACCCAAACCAAGGAGAGTACAAAGGATAAGAAGGGCAAGTAGGCTACGATACCAGTGTGCAAGTCACCAAGAAGAAACCCACTAAAGGAAAAGCCCACGGCATAGGAAAAGGGCAAAGCCATTAGCTTGGAGCCATAAGAGGAAGAAATTGAGTACATCCTGATGGATGATGAAGACTTGGGGGTAGAAGCGGAGGAAGTTGAAGTCTAGGGTGCTGACCCTATCACTAAGTTGCCTAAGTATGTCCCTTCGCGCAAGGGCAAGACCAAGGTCCCAAAGGACATTGACGAGAGCAAGGTCCCCTTGCAAACCCCTCTACTACTAAACAAGATTGCCTTTGAAGGACAACACTTAGGGTGGGTTCCTTTGTTAAAACTAGAAAATTGGGACTTAGCTGACCATGAGAAGTTCCCGCATTTAGCGACAAAGCAACTAACGTGTCGCATTATTGACACAACCACCGAGATGACTGCATTGGAACCACGGAAGTGACTCAAGTGAGTAGACAAGGCAGGTCTTCTCAAACTGCTATGGGTGCCGCACTACAAATACACCCCCATTATAGTATTGGTCGTCAAGCAGCTGCTATGCTTGGTGCATGATGGGTGTCTATGGTTGGAGGAGCCAATACCCATCACCAATAGATTGATCCATAGGATCACATGGCTGCCCTACATAGGGGAAAATCTAGCCATGATGTTTGTTGAAAAAGGTGAGGAGCAGGCCCTCATGGAGGCCATGAAGGAGAAATTCAAGCTCATGAAGAATTCATGAGGCTATGCCATCTCAAGCATTTGTGACCCTGCAGTCAAGGTGGCCACGTAGATTTTCGCAAGAAAGGTTATGAGGAAGTGTCGTTTAGATGAAGTGTTAGCACCAGTCGTCGCTTTTTGTCACCTACTGTGTTTTCCAACCTATAGGGGTATGCAGAGTTCAAGACATACTTTCACCATGTGTTGATCAAGGCACAGAAAGACCCTGCGCAGACATGGTGTGACTTTCCTTACTTGGCAATGGATGAGGCAATTGATGCAGTACTTGATCACTAGCCAGTAGAGTGGCACACTACCTCAGACTTGGTGATGGGGGTGAGCAAGTCTGCCATGCAGCGCAAAAGGGACGAGGCCAAGCTCAAGATGGTACAGCTTGCCGAGAAGAGGAAGAAGGAGGCTCCTGACAAGGCCCAGGCGGAGCGTGATGTCACCTAGTAGATGAAAAAGTAAACAAGCGAAATAAAGAGTTGCTCTGATAAAAGCGTGAGGTTGCCTTCTCCCAAAACAGAGGAAGAAACAGATGAGCAAATAGAGCAACATTGCGCAGACCCGTAGATGACATTGAATCGCATCAAGTGTCTAAGGGAACAAGAGAAAGTAGGGTCAAGGAAGAAATCCAAGGCCACTAAAGCATTGTTGGACCTAATCACCCTCACAGAGGGAGATTTGCATGACATTGGAGACAAGGTGCGGGATGTCATTGTGGAGGCACTACAACAGTTCGAGCAACACTAGCTTCTACTATTGAGGGCCATCCAGATGGGTTTGCAGGAGCTACAAACCCATGCATCATAGGTTGGCACAGTGTCCACCGGCCTCGCTATTGGTACTTTAGAAGTTGTTGAGATGCTGCGAGTGATGGTCTCGCGAGCCATAGTGTTGCCAGATGGAGCGTTAACCATAAAGAATGAAGCTAATAGGCCCACTATTAGCGCCATCAAGGGAGTGGGGTTGAACTTGGCAGCGCTCCCTAGTGAGGTGCTCCACCTATTGTAGGATGGAGTGATCGCGGAGCTAAGGGCCAGCAAACATCGTGCTTTATAGGTAATGAGAAAGCAGAAGATTACTAATGAATAGATGGCCATACAACGAGACTCTGCCATCGCCGCAATGACTGAGGTAACCAACGAAAAAAAACGTATGGTTTAGGTCATGGAGGAGGCATGTCGAATGGTCTCGGAGTTGGCCATTCCTGAGAAAGAACCAGTCAAAGTGCACGTTTGCAAGCTCGCTACAGGGGTGTGCATTGCTTGCACAAGTTGGCTATGGTTCAGCTAGAGCTAAACCTACAGATTGTAGATTTACAGTTGAAGGCCCAGCCTTCAGCTCCACCAAAAGTAAAGGAGCAGTGTGCAACTGTTGTCAAAGAGGCGATAGTGGTGGTAGATAGTGCAGTAGCAGATTGCACACAACTTTTTGAATAGTTGTTTGAGGTCCTGACGAGCCTGCAAGAGGACCCTAATATATAGCAACTGGAGACAGAGGCACAAGAACTACAAAATCTCTATGAAGAAGTAAAAGGTACAGTGAAAACTGTCGCTCTCACATAGAGACTGGCGACGCTGCAGGAGGCCAAACAATTGAAGGAATAGGTAGATGCAATGCATCACAAGGAGGTAGTACTGAAGGCACGCTTGAGGCCTTGGTTGGATGAGGCTTATTCAATCATGGCCTGTATTGAAGGCAAGCTTGCTAATCTTCAAGCAACTCAGCAAAAGCTTCAGGCTGACAGTTCAGGACCAGTCACTGAGTAGTTGGTTGTAGAAGCAAAGCAGGCAGCTGCACAATGCTCTTCCAAGGTTGCGGTAATACTGGTCAAGTTGGGAGGTCTTTGCGCCAAGATCTCCACACCCATAGAGTGACTCGAGGGTGAGTCACCATGTTTGTGTTGGGGGCCCGTTGGGAACGGGTTCTCCCAAGGATAGTTTTGGGGCTAAAAGCCCATGTTTTGGGACAAATTTTGTAATAAAGTTGTAAAGTCTCTGCATTTTGTGGTCGCAGAGTGCAAAGGTGTGAAGAGTCATAAATGGTTGTCTGTCCTTATTTTACAAAGTGTAAAGTCTGCTGTAAAGATCCACCCATGGTCTGTGGACCATGGGATTATATAAAAAGGAGCTAAGTAAGTAAGCTCTAAATAGTGGGTCTAAGTAGTGGGTAGACAAGTGTTGAAAATGGCAACAAGAAACGCTAAAAATAGCACTGCTATAAAGAAGTTCAGTTACCAGTGTTGGACATAGCAACAAGGAATGAAAAATGGAAGTGCTAAAAATAGCATTGCTATAAATAGCATTTCAAGATGGATTCCTATTTTAATTAGTCCCT
>Ga0181469_100891_pt1 | contig 11374 bp, 13 predicted proteins | sample InSIn2SAF170_2_FD_119081 | JGI IMG/M metagenome (GOLD analysis project Ga0181469, IMG submission 119081) | Clean room microbial communities from NASA Spacecraft Assembly Facility at Jet Propulsion Laboratory, Pasadena, California, USA -... ... | reverse complement strand
CTTCTTTACTAGGTAAAATATTCACGTACTTTTTCTGAATGACTTTATCATTACCCAATAAAACCTCTATTGCAATTTTTTTAGCAGCACCGCCACCTAAATTATATAGTTTAATATAATCTTTATGATGATGCTCTTCTGTTGCCGAATTCATTATATTAAGTTGTTCTCCCTCCCTTTCTAATAAAATTTGGTTAAAACCTAAAGCTGGCAGAAAGCTAATTTTCATTTGATAAAGCTGAACTGAAACTGATACAAAATAAAATAAAGCCATAATAAATGTTCCAATAGATCCTATAGCTGAAATAATATTAATCATTAAGATATCACTCTTCCCTTAAGAAATTTATATGATTAATTTCAAAATGAAAAATCATTTTACTTAATCGTTTATATCCAAAAAGAATCATTTTAAACGTTATATTCGACTGCTCATATAAAAAGTTTTGCTTTATAGTCTTAAGTAAATTTTTAACCATCAAGTACGTTTATTATTATGGCAATCTATTTGCATTGACTAAAGAATACAATAACGCTTTTAAGAGCTCCCATCTTTGAGCATTATTTCCAATTTAATAACACATCTTCTTCAATACATATTCATCTCATACAAATAAGTTGAATTTTTTTATTTTTATAAACGTAATTTCTTAACAAATCAAAATTTTACATTTAAATCTTTCGATATATTACAAGTTTTTTAAAAAAGTAATATATTTCTATCAATAAAAGTAATATAATATTAGTAATTATAGTTCCATTAATTTATTGCAACAATACATAGAATCATTATTACAAGAATTATTTAATATCATCTTAGAATCTCACAAAATATCAACTTTGTTTAATTACTCAAAACGATAAGTCGTTTAGAGTTTTTAAAATAAATTTTTGCGAAATAAAGGAGACATGTTAAATGAAAAAAGTAATGGGGATATTATTAGCAAGTACACTTATCTTAGGTGCTTGTGGACATCATCAAGATAGTGCAAAAAAAGAGAGCACTAGTCACAAAAAGAAAGAAAATGACAATGAAGAATTAAATGAAGAACTTAAAGAATTTAAAAGCAAAAAAAATATGGATATAAAAATTAAAGGCGATACTATTGTTAGTGACAAATTTGAAGCTAAAATAAAAGAACCGTTTATCATCAATGAAAAAGATGAGAAAAAGAAATATATCGCTTTTAAAATGGAAATTACTGCTAAAAAAGACGATAAAGATTTAAATCCATCTTCTATTTCTCATGACTATATTAATATCACTCAAGATGATAAAAATACAGTAAATAAATTAAGAGATGGTTATCTTTTAAGTGATAAAAAATATAAAGATTGGACAGAACATAACCAAGATCAAATTAAAAAAGGCAAAACTGCACAAGCCATGTTTATCTATGAGATAAGAGGTGATGGAAACATTAATTTAAATGTCCATAAATACTCAGAAGATAAAACAGTTGATTCTAAATCATTTAAATTTAGTAAACTTAAAACCGAAGATTTTTCTCATAGAGCGGAAACAAGAGAAGAAGTAGAAAAGAAAGAAAAAGAATTTGAAGAAGAGTACAAAAAAGAACAAGAACGAGAGAAAGAAAAAGAAAAGCAAAAAGATGACGACCACAGTGGTTTAGATGAAGTATAAATTTATGAATGCTCGCATTCAGCGATATAATCTTTGTTGTTATTATTGTCATTATAGATTAGCTTACTTACACTCATAATGACATACTAATTTAATTGTTAAATATAATAAAAAAGAGTAGCTCGCCTACTCTTTTTTGTTGTTTTGAAATGGTCATTTTTGAAATGACTCGATCATAATTTCACGAATACAATGCAACATTTTTCGTGAACTCATTTTTCAAACAATACTTATCGATCAAAAATAAACCTATACACATAGTTAGCTATGCCCTTTTAAAAGTTCTATATTATATTAGTTAAAAATTTGTAAACAGTTGGTGTAACAGTAATTTCAATTAAAGCGCATAAAAATGCCACAGGTAAAAATATTAGCAGGTAACACTTTACTATTGATTTTAATAAAACAAAAAATTTTGGCAATGTCTCTTTTCTTTTTCTAAATAAATTCATTGAATTTTTTCTAATATACGCATTTAATAAGAATAACATTGATAGTTCAATGCTTGTTAAGTATATTTCTAAAATACCATGAGGCAAAATACCAATAAAAATAGCTATCCCTTCGTTAAATTTATATGAAAATGTAACCCCAATAATAACCGACAATGAATAAATTGTAGAAATTGTAGGAATAAAATACAAATATGGTATTGGTATTATCGATAATATAAGTGACACCAAAGGAACTATAAAAGCATTATTAACAAATATCTCCAAAAACCCATTAAAATTATAAGTCACTTTATGATTTAAATCTTTACTAGGAAAATCACTAAAGTCCTGTATATTCATACCAATTATGTAAAATACTATTATTAGAATCAAACAAATAAAACAATTGAATTGCATAAATTTGTTACTGCGTTTCAAAAATGAAGATAAACTCAAGTCATTCATTGATTACGCCCCCATCTATAATTACTATTTCACTAAATAGATACGTTCACTCGCAAACGATATCATCCTTAAAAATCGATTAAAAAACAGCTATATTAAAACCTTTAATTTACCATCTGAAACTATCACAACTTTTCCTCATTACATTTAAACAATATATCAAATTTAAGTCAATTAAAAGAAAAATATAATATTTATAAAAATCTTGATTCTAATTCTAAACTATATATTTAATTCTCTTATTTATGATACTTCTTTAGCTTAATTAATTTTGCAAATAAAATTTACATTCTAAAACTATAAGCTCAACTTTTTTGACACTTATTTGACACACATTCTTTCAACCCTTAACCCAAAATCTTATATCTACACAACTATTAATTTTTCATTCATGAAAATTTGAACCTAAGCAGATACTATCATATCAACGAACACAGCTAATTTAACCTTCCTCACAAGAAAAGATAAAAAACATATAAAAAAAGCCCACATCCACAAAGGTTGTAGGCTACAAATATGGAGACGGCGGGAGTTCATTAAAGCGTTTATCTATTCATGTATAACTCGCTATAAGCATTGTCATATCAACGTTTAAATTGACTAATCAGTTGTGTGTAAAATGTTAAAATTGATAAAACTATATAAATTTGTGCACCCAACATCACCTCATAATTAACGTATTCAAATACGTATTCACTGCCTGCAACGTGTGGGATGATACATATTTTTCTATAACTCTTCCTTTATAACCTTTTGTATTTTTTATGAATTTCCTAAAATTTATTATTCAACTTATATTTATAATGTTATTATAAATATAATGAAAAGGAAGTGCCTAATATGAAAAAAAGATTATTATTTGTAATTGTTATTACTTTATTTATTTTTTCTTCTAATCATACAGTCTTATCTAACGGCGATGTAGGTACAGGAAACCTAAGAAATTTTTATACTAAATATGAATATGTGAATTTAAAGAATGTTAAAGACAAAAATTCACCAGAATCACACCGCTTAGAATACTCGTATAAAAATGATACATTGTATGCTGAATTTGACAATGAATATATAACTAGTGATCTAAAGGGAAAAAATGTCGATGTTTTTGGTATAAGCTATAAATATGGTTCTAACTCTCGTACTATATATGGTGGTGTTACTAAAGCAGAAAACAATAAATTAGATTCGCCAAGAATAATACCTATAAATTTAATTATCAATGGCAAGCATCAAACAGTTACAACTAAAAGTGTTTCTACAGATAAAAAAATGGTTACCGCACAAGAAATAGATGTCAAACTAAGAAAATACTTGCAAGATGAATTTAATATTTATGGACACAATGATACTGGTAAAGGTAAAGAATACGGCACTTCTTCAAAATTTTATAGCGGTTTTGATAAGGGGAGTGTAGTATTTCATATGAATGATGGTTCTAATTTCTCGTATGATTTATTTTACACAGGATACGGTCTTCCAGAAAGCTTCTTAAAAATTTACAAAGATAATAAAACTGTTGGTTCAACACAATTTCATCTAGATGTCGAAATTTCAAAAAGATGATTCCAATTATTATAGTTTAGATTCACTGTATAAATAACCGCACTTTCTATTAATATAGAAGTGCGGTTTAATCTATATATATGCATCCTAAAAAGGCAAGCACCGAAGTACTTACCTTTCGAATATATCTAATACTTTCACTTTTTATATCAAAATCGGATTAACATTATCCATTCTTTGTTGTAAGGTGGACTTCTATCTTCACACTTTTAGAATCAACCGTTTTATTGTCGTTGTACATCATTAAATATTTAGATTGGTCAAACTTATCGCCTGGTGCAGGCATCATATCATACCAAAAAGTATTGCCGTTATTTTCAATAAATTTTATATATCCTGTTTCATATGGTGAACTGTTAAACTCATACAAATTTTTTTTATTAATTAAAAAATTCCTAGCTTTTATGTCTAGTTCTTGAGCTGTTACACTTTTCTTATCAGTTTGCACTTCAAAAGAAATTGTGTTTCTTTTATTTTCATAAACTCTTATAAGTACATTTTGTAAGTTCCCATTATCAAAGTGGTTTCCTTCATGTTTTGTTATTCCTCCATACATACAAGTTTTACCACCTGTAACTTTACCTACATTATCTTTGGATGAAAAATAGCAGTTTACATAGTAATTTGATCCATACACATCAACTACTTCATCTTTGTACTTCTTTGCTAAATCTTCATTTAATAACTCTGTTTTCACTTTGTCATAATTTTTTAGTTTTTTATCACTAATGTTATAAATTAAATCATGTGCCAAAAATTTATCTACAGACATAACTTTAGTTGCTGATACATAATGATCATCATATAAATATTTCATATTACCCATCGTACCAGTAAACTCACTTGATTTGTGCAACTCATCTGGCGTAGGGTCTGGTTGGCTCTCTGCTAATACGTTGGGTGTAAAAAGAACTAGTATAAGTGCGAATATCAAAATTACGCATGAAATAAATCGACTCTTATTCATTTTTATCTCCTTCATCCAACATTCCCAAAAAGTATCTAGATACACTTTAAATATATGTTATAATCTTAAATATTCAATTAAAAAAATATTAAAAGAAAATTAATTATATTTAATGATTTCACGTTATTTCTAAGAATTAAGTTATGCTTTGAAAATTAATTAACTATACTTCATCTGAACTTATATACAAAACTCTTTCTCAAGGAGAAACAGAGGATTTCTAAGCATCTTGAATTAATAACATTGTATATATATTCACACTCTTATAATTAATGCATTCAATTTTTCAAATTCTAAAATTGGTTTCTACTGTTAATTTTATATTCTTATATTTAATCTTATAGTCAAAATTATTTTTTTGCTGTTATAAGGAACTAGCTATATATTATACAACTACTATAACAACTCAATATTAAATGCCTTATGTGTTAATTGTCTAATTTGCTATAAAACTTAGTAAGTCATATAGTCGATTCCTATCGTATAGAGATATAATAATAGGCAAGTACCGAAGTACCTGCCTAAATAACAACAAGATTAACATGTGAATAATGGAAATAAAAAGTCAGCCCGAAGGTTAACTTACGAATAGATGAAAATTTGAACACATTGCTGTGTCTAAAAAGATTATAGCATAAATGACGAATATTTCTAGCTCAAAATTATTATATTTTAATGATAAAATATTATAGATTTGTTAATAATTATTTAATTTATTTACTTAAATAATTATTGTAAATTTACTTTGTAATCGATTGCAAATAAGTTATAGGAGAAAATAAAATGAATAAAAAACTATTAACAAAAACATTGATAGCAAGTGCATTAGTTTTAACAACAGTAGGTTCAGGTTTTCATTCTTCTTCAAATTATAATGGTATTAATAACGTTGCAAAAGCTGCTGAAACAACAGACGGACAGTTGTGGAAAAATGTAAGAGATGCTTTGAAAGAGGCTAATATAATTGATGGAAATGAAAATGAAACAATAGATGTTAATTATAAATTGAAAAATGGTAGCGAAAATAAAATTTCAGCAAATGGGAACTCTAATGGAGATTTTTCGAAACAAAATATAGATATTGAAAGTTTAACTACTATTAATATCAAAAAAGTAAATATTAGTAATTTCAACGAAAGAATTGATGCTAATAATACATGGAAGAATTTAACTAACAAATTAAAAGGACAGAAAATCATTAAAGATGGTGATAAAGTAACCATTCATAGTAAAGACCAAAAAGATCCTAAAATCTCTGGAATAGTTGGACAAGATTTTACTGAGCATAAGAATTATATGTTATACAAGAAAGACATAGATAAAATAACTATAAACTAGTTATAGATAAAGACAGGTTACTTTTAATGTAACTTGTCTTTTTTTAAAGAGGCAGCATCTCAAATATTAATTTATAATTTCTAAATCTATATCTATACTTTATCTATTTCTATATACACACTCATCGTTTACTGCAACACAGGGCGTTTCTCAGCGTAAAAAAACGCCACTTTATAAGTGACGTTTAAATAAAAGGTTTTACTAGCTGGAATGTTTGATACTATTTTTCATTAACTATATCACCGTTTCTTACTAACTCATGTTTTTGTTTAAAACACAATTCTAAGTCCATATCTTCTTGTAATTCATGAATTTTTTGTTGCATCAAATATAACAAACTTATTTTATTAAGTTTTAGTAAATCTTCTTTTGTAATAGATATAATATTAATATCATTTTTAAGGTGAAGTTTTTTGCAAAGTCCATGACCATTATACCAACCATTACCAGTTAACCCATATGGAGTAATTAAGACGCCAAGTTTAATATTAGCTACATTTAAAATTGAGAAAAACTTTCCTATATAAGTGACGCCAAGTTTTCTTGAATAATTCTTACACTCAAAATAAATAACATTTTCAACATCGAAACTATAATGATTTTCCACTAAAACTAGTTGAGTAGTCTTTTCTACCCTTATATCTATTTCATTAGTTGAAGTTCTTTTATTTGATGTTACATTAAAAAGACCACTATTAGAAAGTATGTTAATCAAAATTCTTTCTAATCTATCTCCCTTTTCTTTAGTAGAAACTGATGGCTTTTCTAAAATTGATAAATCTTTAACTAGAGTCTTATATTCTTCTGCATCTAAAACAAATTGTTCATCAATGTCTTTAAAACTTACATTCTCTAAAGTTTCCATCAAAAATTTAATATCTTCATTCATTAGAAATCACTTCATATACAGGTCTTATTATTTCATTTGTTACTTCAATATTTTCATCTGTTTCCTCATTATAAACACTTTCTGGAAGTTTACCTAATTTATATAACCTATTGCTAGAATATTCTGGGGTTTCTATTTTAAACCTCAATGATACTAAATCGTTTTTAGAAAGTTCATTCATTATTTTAATTACATCACTCAAAGGAATATTAAACCGTCTCTTATAGATACTCGGGTAAATAATTTTTCCCTTTTTCAAACTATCTATCAAAGCCTTTTCTAACTCTTTTTTATTAGACACCTCTTGAGAAGAGATTACTGAATGTATTATATCTTGATAATATGGTTTTTGTAACATTTTTCATTTCTTCCCTTCCTTGTCTTTTTATATAGTCTCCACTGTAATAATTTAATAAAGTATAATCCTTTCTTGTTGATACTTCAAATAAAAACTTGACTTGAGTTTTTTTATTAAAACTTAAGGTAACCCATGGTAACTCAGATTCTTTTTCCAATTCATCAATGTAATCATTAAGTATTTTATAACCTTCTTGTGATTCCTTAAATAGTTCAGAATTATCTTCTAATAGATTTTTAATTTCGTCTAAAATAGGAAGTATTAATACTTGAGAGCTTGTTGAATCTAAAGTTGCTTTGGCTCCGCCGTTTATATTCATTGACTGAGCGCTAACTATTAAATCAGTTTCTTCGGCATCTTTTCTTATACACTGAATTGTATATTCAAAATCTAAAGCTAACAGGTTAGTTAATAATTCAGATTCAAGCCACTTTCTTATACCATCTATTTTTTTTATATAAAAGCTTGTAGATGCATTTTCTCTGTATTGAGGCGGTATATTTTCAGTAGAAATACATAAGTAATCTTTTTTATCAAGTGTTATCTTTGAAATCAAGGTACCGCTTAATCTTTTAGAATTATCGATCCTTTCATCAATCAATTTAATACCTGTTTGTTCTTCCAACATTAAAATGCTTTGATTTTCAATTTCTTCATCAAAAAAAACAGTTCCTTTTTGAGTTTCTTCTAACTTATCCTTTAATTGTTTAAATCTTTCAGAAAATACATCTTGATCTACTTCAAAAATTGCAGAATATTTATAAAACCTATTAAACATAAATTTAATGTAAGCATTTTCCAAAATTTTTGTATCTTCTTCTAAATTTTTAATCAAAAGATTTTCATATCAGTTTTACTTTTTAAAATATCTTGAAATTTAACTTGATTTGAAATTTCCACATATTTATTTAACAATTGTACTAATTCATCTTTATTCATTTCTTTTATGGTTGTTTTTAATATATTTTTATCCATTTTAGCCTCTTTATATATATAATTTAATTACATACTCTCTTTAAATTCTAAACTAAAATGATGAATTTGCCTACTTTATTTTTATCGTTTTAATAATTTTTGATTACTCCTCAAATCTCCCAATATCATCAATATGAAAATCAGCATTTGGATATTGCTTTTCCAATTCTTTTAAGTCTCGCTCATTCTTCTCATCGTCTTGACCAATACTATCAATAAATATTGGTGTCGCTACATTCATATCCACTTTATCAGTAAAGATACTGTGGTAACGACCCATTGATTCACGAGCTTTCAAGCGATCACTAACTTGGCTTTATAGGTACTTCCACCGTTTCAACATGCTCATTGTATACAAGATTCATACGTCCTGTATCTAGGTTGCGCTCAAACGAACTTTTCTTAACTACAAACTCTTTTGTTTCTGTCTCATCACCAACAGCTGATTTCGTAAGTAAATATAATGTTTCTTTTGCAGTTAATATAGTATCGTCTATAATCTCATCTTTCTTGCTTTGAATATAGTCTTTTACTTTCTCATTGCGCAATAGTCTACTACCCGTTACGTGTGCACTATTTGAGCTATAACCTGCTTTTACGGCACTTTGTGTCACATTAAGTGTTCTAATGTATTCATTCACAAAACGCGCTTGTTTTGCCGTTAACTCACTCATTCTATCACCTCCACAATTTTATCTAATAAGGTTTCATACCATAATCTTACAGATTGCTCTGAACACTCTAAGACATTGCTAATATCTTTAAAACTACGTCCTTGTATTAAAGAATCGAAAATATAAAACTCTTTATCATTAGCTACTCGGTCAACAATCATTTCTAAGTGATTCTTTACAATATGATCATCAATGTTATCGTCTGCCATCCATTCATTAGAATTTTCATCACCTATTGAAAAGAATTCATCGGTATTTATTTCATCATCTATCAACACATCACTTCTAGTTCGCTTATGATAATCACAAACGAAGTCTTTTATTTGCTTTTTATCAAGTGTTACACCACTTTTACATATGAAGATTGGTGATATTCATTTACTCGTGCAATCTTACTGTTTTCAATTGCTGTATTTCTTTGTTTTTGACGTTCTGAACGTTGTTTAATACTTGCTTGATACAAATCAACTTGTAAGCGTTCAATGACGTTGTAGGGCTTATATCGTCCATTTGAACGCATATATTTTACAACTTGCTTCTGCTCTTTTTCTGTATAATGATTTAGTACCTTTTTCAACAACGCCATATTATTTATAGATCTATTTTTATAGTTTTGTAACCCTGCTTTTGTTTCAATAATTTTGATAACTAATTTTTCAATCGGATATGAGACAGACACGACCCCCATTATTTCATCACATGTTGTGGTCGACGCACTCATATGGTACATACTTTCAATTTGGAATTCACACATCTTAATTTTTTTATTAATAAATGCTGGGTTAAATTGCGTTAATAGTTGATACTCAGATAGTTTATTGTCGACATTACGATAATATAAAACGTTCTTAGATTTACTCAGTTTCATTTATCCACCCCACTACTTAATAAAGCCAAACCAATTAAGGCTTGGCTTTTGTCTATTTGTTTTTTCTAATATTTACTTTATCAGCTAAATCTGAAATAGTTGGAACATCTCTTACGTTTCTTTTTTCCTCATCGTTCACATCTTCTTTAAGTGCTTCTAAAATAGATAAGCGTTGGTTTTCATCTAATTCAGCATTGTTTATTGCTTCTAATGTTTTACTAAATTGCATTATTTCTTAACCTCCAATTTTTTGTGTTCATTGAAACGAATTGATTTTGTATTAATAAGAAAGTTGTTGAGGTAAAGTACAATCACTTCGCCATATCGTTGTCTAAATAAATTATCTTTTTTCATTTCATTTTGATCTATCAAGGAATCGAACTTATACATATCTTCTCGATATTCTTCATTCATATTGTTGATTTTATCAATAACATTATTAAACTGTTTGATTGTACCTTCTAATTCACGCGCTAAAATTTGTGCTTCCTCTTGATATAACTCAGGAATATTCTTCCTATTCAACAATAAGTCTATGAGTTTTTCGCGCTTAATACTGTTAAATAATTCCTTTTTAATTTCAAATCTTTTATTATCTTTTGCTTTCTCATCTTCTAATTTTGAAATCTTATTAAACGTCTTATCAGCCTCATTATCGTTGCCAACTTTTATATACTCTTTATATTTGGAAGATAGATCTTCAATAGTTTTTGTAGTATTTTCAATTTTAGATTCTAAATTATTAATTTCTTCTTTTGTAGCCTTTTACTTCATCGGAATATTTTTCAAATAAATGATTTGTTTTCATTTATGTTACCCTCTTTCATTTCATAGTTATCATGTTACACTTCAATTTCTTCTAGGGCTTTTAAACGGTTCTGACTGCCCTCAATTAAGCCCTTAATACTTTTGATAGCTTCTATCTTATCAGCTTGTGTTTTAATGATGTAATAGCCTCTAGTATCTTTTTTATAGCTATATCCGATAGGATAATGATAATTAATGATTAAGCTTGTAATGACTTGTGTTAACCATCTATTGTTAGCCTTATTCACTTCATATCCCAATTGATTAAGCAGCTTTGTTTTAGTAATATATTTATTAGACGTATTTCTTATCACATTGAGTACTTGGCGGTGTTCATTCGGTAAGTTGTACGTCTTTTCTTTTACTTCAAATTCACTCATTGTTTTAAGAG
>Ga0181469_100852_pt1 | contig 11374 bp, 13 predicted proteins | sample InSIn2SAF170_2_FD_119081 | JGI IMG/M metagenome (GOLD analysis project Ga0181469, IMG submission 119081) | Clean room microbial communities from NASA Spacecraft Assembly Facility at Jet Propulsion Laboratory, Pasadena, California, USA -... ... | reverse complement strand
CATCTTGTCTGACCGCCCACCAACGACTGCCGTCGTTTGCCGCGCTTGCCTCTCGTACGTTCCAACAGCTCTACGTCCTGGCCATCGCCGCCAGAGGGTGGAGGTAGGATGGCCGACTCGTCTTCGGATGTGTCTTCGAAGAAGTCTGCTGTCCGCAAGCCGAAGTCTGCTTGGCTGTGTATCGAATCCAGACCCTGCATCTCAGGATGGACACTTCGTACCGGGCTTGTGACGGCCTGCGTGATCACTGGCGACCTTCGAGGAGAGTGGGATAGGCGGGCCCCTTCGGTGTCGGGTCGTAGGTAGGATTCCATCCGGGCCTTCTTTGTGGTCTGACACAGCGGTATGCGTTTGTCCGCCCGGCACCTGCCTGCGTCCTCCCGGCTTCTGGATTACAGTTCGGGAACCTACAGTTTGTGCTCCTGTACCCAACGGGGATCTCCTGGGTTTGAAGTCGGTTGTCGTGAGTACCTGAGCGTCAATCACTCTACTGCCGCCAAGTGTGAAGGTGGTGCTGCAGCATCGTCAAAACAATGGTTGCTGGAATGCTGCTGGAGATTGCGCCAAGACGAAGAGTGAGCATCTGTTGCACGAACGCCTTTGGCTGAACGCCACTACTTTTACAAGACCTACGTGCATTTTGAGTGGTGCTGTACGCTATGCGTAGCTGTAATGCGGGCGTATTGGGCATGAGGAAGTGCGATCGTGCAACCTTCCTCGGAGTGTAAATAGATGGTAGCTTTGAGACAAGTACCACATCCACTGAACTCTAGCACGCCTGCTCGGCATGTCAACTGAGTCTTAATAGGTTTTCCCAATCATATTCTTCCCGATCCCGTATGTGATCATTTCTTAGACGTTGTGCGTACGTATAGTCGTTCACCAAGAGCACAAGGCATCGGGAAAGAAGCTGAACGCGGCAACATCCGCCTCCACCAGGACTTGCGACCTCACCTCAGCCTTGGACACCAACAATTGACAACACGGTAGTGTTTTCAGCGAACAGAATACCAGGCAGTCCGCAATACAGTCCTCCCACGGGCAGCCAAAGTGGTACCAGCGCCACAAGACCGACCAAGATGGTCCTCTCCTTCATTCTTATCCAAAACCGCCAGTGAGCCTCTCCCTACCATCCCTTCTTTCTCTTACACTCCTAACACCACCGCAGAGGCAAGACCCGCCTAGCAAAATGGTACTCCCCCTATAACGACGACGAAAAGATCAAACTCAAAGGCGAGATCCACCGGCTCGTCGCCCCCCGCGACCAGAAACACCAGTCCAATTTCGTGGAGTTCCGGGGCAGCAGCAAGATCGTGTATCGTCGATACGCCGGGCTGTTCTTCTGCGCGTGCGTGGATGCGAATGATAATGAACTAGCTTACTTGGAGGCGATACACTTCTTCGTTGAGGTGCTGGATCAGTTCTTCGGGAATGTTTGTGAGCTTGATCTTGTGTTCAACTTCTACAAGGTGAGTGGCGAATGTAAGTGTACTATAGTGTTGATCACTTGCTGACGACACGTAGGTCTACGCCATCCTTGATGAAGTGTTCTTGGCTGGCGAGATCCAGGAGACTTCTAAGCAAGTGGTGCTTACGAGACTGGAGCATCTGGACAAGTTGGAGTGATCGTGAGGCTCAGGCCATACTCGATCATAGCAGCTCCGGAGACTATCCACCACACGACTACAACGACGCCGCCTCCCGTGACGAATGCACAGATGCATGGACTTCTCAGTCAATGTAGCCACCAATACGCCTTTACGGACTCGTGATCGCCGCGATGCTGCACGAGCATGAAGCAAGCGCGGCATGAGAGACGCGCGCACAAGTCAAGATGGAACTCCGCATACCCGGCTATACCACAGCGCACCTGCTGAGACCCATCCCGGCGCCGAGCGCTTACGAAACGGACATGACTGGAATAGCGCTACACTACGCGCCCACTACGCACCAGGGATGTGACTGAGCCAAGGGGCGCTTATGAAGAACCCCGCGGTGTTCTATGCCTGTGCGCAGCTTTTTATGAGTCACAAGCGATATTGGTAACGGCTGACGAGGTTGCCGGTCTGGTGGGCAGGATCCTCAGCAGCTGTGCCTACGATGCATCTGTGAGCTAGTATCACGGACTCACGACTTCGTTAAAAGTAGACTCTACGTCAATAAAGCAATGATATACAGCCTCAGCCGATACTGCTATGTACACAAGTTGTACAAACCAATGCGCATGCTTCAACGCTACGTGACACCGAACATGTCCATACTACTCCATGCCCGCAGTAACTCATGCGCTCCGCAAAACAATGCACACCTACAAGCGGTCAAATGCAGCATACCTAAAGCATTACCAGTACCGCCGCAGTCACTATGCCCACCGTCAAAGCAATATTCCTGGCCTTGTGCTTGTTGAAACCAGATGCTGCGCTCTTCCCTGTTCCGTTCGCGCTTCCGTTAACCGCACCACTGCTGCCGAGTCCGAACGGAAGTCCCTGGTACCCGAACGTCAGGTTCTGCGGGATGGACTGGTTGTAGCACTGCCTAAAAGCGATGATTTAAGGGTTAGCGACTATTTCAGACACCACGAGGCAGTTCACAAGACATTGTTCTCCGAAGCACTGCGAAGCGCGCTTGCCGCTCCGATACCGTTGCTTGAGCAGATTGCCGCTAGAGTGCTTCAGAGAAGCATGTCTTGTCCCTCGGGGTCCAAGGTTTGCATCCATCAGTATACGTACCCGTTGGCGATGTCGAGACCCATCAGGTCACTGGGGTTGAGGAAGAACATGTACGAGCTCTGATTGAGTTCCTTGAACCCTGAGGTGTCGTACGGGAAGCTAGATGGTTGTCAGCGATTGTGCGATAGACATGCGCGAAGTGAGGAGGGACGAGGCTTACCGATCACCAGAATCTGTAGCAGACGTATTCCGCAGGAAGATACACTGCACCTGTCCCGGGAACATCGTCGCCATGGCTGGGTAGTCCTTCATCACATCGCTATTGCTCGTGTCGGCTACCAGGATGAATTTCCGCTGCGGGAACGTCTCGAAGATCCTCGTCAACAAGAACTTCCTGATACTCAACGTCGCGGATATGTCTGAAAAGTTCAGAGGCCTCGTGTCGAATGAGCCGCCAGGGTAGGTGGAGTAGATGAACTGCATGTAATTCCTCGTCACCTGCTCCGGCGTGGTAGTCAGGTAATGGAAGTGCGTGTCCGGGATCGACATTGACCAGTTGGCGTAGATGTCGGGCATGTTCTCCCATGGAGTGAAAGGGCGCGCGAAGGAGTTGAGAAGGCCTTCTTTGGGTTCGTAGATCTTCGTCACGCGCAGGATGTCGTCAATGTCGCTGATGATCGTCAGACCTTCGCGAGGGACGAGGTAGGCGGTAGCGTTTCCGAGCGAAGCGCCTTCGACGTAGGTGTTGAGCCGCTGGATCTGGCCGGTCTCATTGCCGTTCAAAAGGCCAAGGTTTTGGATGGGAACGAAGGTAGCGAAATCACCCTCAGCAGTGGTGTTGTACGGCAAATGAATATCCTGTGTTCCGCCTGTTGCAGTCTGCGCGCCGCCGCCTCCGGGTTCGCCGGAAGAGCCTGCGGAAGGAGCGGGCTCGAGGTGGATCGTGTTGACTGCGACATCACCCTGCTGCACAACGAAGATCTCGGCCGTCAAGTTGCGGGTTTGAGCCTGTTGGTCTGGCGGGAGCTCGCCGACAGACGTGCCGTAGATGAATAACTTATTAGCCAAATCCGTCAACGTCTGCTCCGACGTGTTGGGCTGCTTGTAGACATTGCCGTGGAACAGCACGTTCCAGCCCTGGTCGGTGTAATTCGCGTATGGGTCGATATTAAGAACTTGCGTCGGTAGCGCAGCCAAGTTACCATCACTAAGACCTAATGAGCTCTGAACATCATTGCCGGTGGGAAAGTCCTGGAAGAAGTTGGGTATCCCACTGGCAACATACGAAGGGATGTCGGAGCCCAGATCACTGAGCACTGAGTTGACATCGCCTTCAAGGTCGCTGAGGATGTCTCGCCGCGTCTTGCGCGTGCGTGATGGGTTGTTGAGAGAGGGCGACGCTGTAATCGTCGGGTCGCGCGGCGCGACGGGGTTGGCGGCGACGAGGGAGAGGACGGAGAGGGAAGCCGGGAGGAGGAGACTCCTGATGGACAGAGTAGTAGCCATTGCTCGTGAACTCTGCCTCAAACAATATATGTGTGAAGGGAAGAGAGTACGTTTGACAGCGCTCCAAGAGTCAAAGGTATAAACAAGGAGTCGTAACGTCCTCGCCAACACACACACCTCCGCGCGGCGTTGCTGCCGTCGCGTGCTCTCGCCCAGTCAATAAGTGGCGCAAAGTTGATTAAGGTTTTGAGTTTCAGTAAGATTGCATGCACGACGATGTCACCGTGGCGGTGCAGCTGCATGGGCGCTGAAACATGTGAAGCCAAGAGAGACCGTGATGACCGTCCGTAGAGTTACTTGGCGAGGGGAGTAGAGATGGGTGCTGACTTCACGTCGTCGCATTCCCATCTCCCTACAATACTATAGACAAGATGAGGGTTGCGAGCGTAGCCGTACAGGCCGCATTGATGGCCTCCGTGGCGAGAGCAGCTCCGCGACAAGAACAGGCGCTCCTCCGGGCGTCAGCTACCAGGCCTGAGAATGGTGTCGAGACTGGTATGTGTACCGACGAGTGTACCTGAAGACAGAGACCGGCTTCCAGAGTGGACTGTCATGTCTTGCGGTTTCCTGAACAGTCGCTAAATCCTACCTCAATCGCTTCTAGGTGTAGGCCACTTCTCTGAATGGTCTCGCAACACCAAGAAAGCATTCCTCATAGACTGGCAAGCCGGCCGCACCGCCCAATGGACAATCGTCCAAGGCAACGAAGGCGGCGATCTGGATTCCATGGCCGCCGCCCTTACCTGGGCGTACCACTTGGAGCACTCATCTCAGAACACTTCCAACCCGATCAAAGCCGTAGCATTGCTGCAGACGCCGACAGATGCCTTGGATCTCCGTCCCGAGAACAAACTCGCCTTGGCAGATGCGAAGATGAGTAGTGGGCACTCCGACCTCCTCACCAGCGACGAACTTCCCGAAGACCCGGAGACCCTGGCCAACGATCTCAAAGGCATCGTGATAGTCGATCACGCAGCTCCGTTACGGAAGTGGCGTGAGGCGAAGGTCTTGAGCGTCTTCGATCACCACGTCGACCGCGGTGTCAACAAGACCGCCGAGCCGCGGGTCTTCGAGAAAGTCGCATCGTGCACTACACTGGTCGCACGGCAGATGCTTGATGAACTTGAAAAGCTACCTGAGGAGTACCATCTCCCGCACGAACTACTTGAGATGATTCTTGCCGCTATCGCCATTGACTCTGACGGCCTGGAGGATGAGGTCAAGACGACTGATGCAGACCGCAAGACCGCGCAACGTGTCCTCGCACGCAGTAATTGGCATAAGAAGGACTTGGACGACAAGATGCAAGACCTGACTAAGAAACTGAAGACCGCGAAGAAAGACGTCGACGACCTCGACCTCCGCGACCTGCTCCGCCGGGACTGGAAAGGCGACTTAGTGGACACGCCATCGCCGCGGACTCCTACGGTGTCACTTGGGTTCTCGAGCATACCGTTCTCCATGGACGAGCAGATCGCTAAGACGGAGTTTGGCGAACTTTTTGATTGGTTCGCTGTTGAGGCTGCGTGGACTGCGCAGACGGATACTGACATTTCCGTGGCGTACGTATACCGATGGAACCAACCCTTGGAGATGCAGACCAAGACTTCATCCTCGATACATGTGGCGTGTCTCCAAGCCTGCCATGCGGTTCGCTAACCCTCCCATCCTTCGCTCTTAGGCTGAACAAGTACAAGATCCATGACAAGCATGGCAAGAAGCAGAAGATCCGCGAAATCGTGCTCACCGTGCGAAGCGACGTCCGTATCGACCAAGCGCAGGCAGACAGTCTCTTCGAGACCGTCAAGAAGGCTCTGGAGAACGAGCCTACGCTTGACTTGAAGCCGTGGCACCGGGCCAGTAAGCTCGGACGGCGGCAGATGGTCTGGACACATGAGAACGAGGATGCTGGACGAAAGGTTATCAGGCCAATTGTTGAGAAGGCGGTCATGGGGTGGGATATGCCGTAGCCCTGTATTGATGAATTGGGTTCAAGGTACGTTTGTAGAGTATAGATGACCATACAGCAGGGAAACCAAGCTTCACGCATACCTGGCACGCTACCAAGACCGGTCCCATCTGGCAACCCCCGATCTTCACTGAACATCACTCACCTGGCGCGCATCTTTGGCCGCGATGCAAACGCCACAGCGATGTGTTATGCAGTTCTGTACGCCCAGGATCCGACGGACATCTCAGTCATTGAAGACATATACGAGACACCATCTTCGCCCAGGCTCGACGCTCAGCGAGGCGTCCCTTCGCTGAGCGTCCTAATCTAAGCAGTCGTGGACATGTAGCAGGGCACTGAAAGGCCAAGCTCGAATGCCCGAGAGTGCTTCAAGAATGACCCGTGTCCAGGTCACGGGCTTGCCATTCTTATCCCACCATGCCACCAAAGTAAGAAAAGACACATGGTGGTCGGAACGCCGAGACTGCTACTGGCGCTGAGTCTGCGATCCTTTGTATCTCCACGGTCAATGATCTTGACCTGTTGGACGATCCTCACGGTGCATCGATCGGCCAGCCGACTGCACTACTCCTGAACAACTGCGGACCCTAGCTATGATTCCCTTACGATCCCAGGAAGCCTTTCATGGTTGTATGTTCGGGATGTGAGGAGGTTCGAATATAAAGGGTTGGACGAGGAGAGTGACTCATACTGACTCGAGGTGCGCACGTGGTCAGAGACTGTTCAGTCGATACATGATGGTAAGCATACCGATGAAGCCCTGGAAGCTGCAAAACACGAGACATGCGTCCCAGCAGCGCCGTAGAGCACACCTGCCGCTGCGATTACACTAAAGACCGCGTGTCCCTCCCTGGGATTGGGAGAAGTGTCTTGTGTCGTGCCAGATCAATGTCTGGAACATCAGCTAACCCTTACACCTATCGCTTTGCAGGTAAGCATGCGCCGTCGACCTCCAGCTTTCACTCATCATACTCTTGCGCTCCCAGAGCCTCCATCTCCGCTTGGGTCGGAAGCCCGTCAAACCACCACATCCCCATCGGTACCGGCCCCTGTCCAGCCTTCACACCTTCAGCCTCACCAAACCGTGTCTGCGTCTCTCCATCATCTCGATTGCCCGCATAGACCTCCAACACCTCCACGTCAAGATCAATCACATAAGCCCACTCGCAAAAGAGCGTGTCGCGGATGAACTCTAACTCCTTCACTATCGGGATTGGTCTGGACGTATTCGCCACTAGGTCGAGAACTTTAGCACCAGTGTCGCGGGAGACGGACGGGTAGAGTGGGCCAGGCTTCTCAGGCATAGGCTCATCTTCTCCTACGCGTAGGAGTCTTTGGGTGAAGGCGTTGGTGGCGTCATTCGTCTCGTTGAGCCAGCCGTCGAGTTGAGCCTCGGTAGGTGTGTATAACTTGCCGGGGGTGTCTAGGGCAGTCTTGAGATTCGTGATGTTGGATGGATCGGCGACGAAGGCAAGGACGACGATGCCTTGGCCTGGAACTGTTAGTAGGATAGAAAATAGCACGGATCTAGGAACTGGGTGAGTGACCTTCGGGATACCCATCCCATTGGCCGTACTGGGCGATGTGATATTCGCCCTTGTAATAGACGAGGATGAGGTGGCGGGTGCCCATGATTGATTCGCTTGTTGATGCGGTTGGATCAAGCTGACCATTTCGTCAAGAGCAGGAGGATGCAGCGAGATGTATATGTATTCGAGGTACTATCCTGCACGATCTGCATGGTGGTGGGCCTGTGAAACCATGCTGCCTGGTGCTGCCTGCTCATGTAACGCAGGCTATCGCGGATTGAGGCACGCTCCGCTACGGGTTTGCACTTTAACGTGCCAGGGTATAGACGGCTGTTGCGAGATGACAGAAGAAGAGTATATCAATGGCTGTAGCCCTTGGAAACTGCATAGCACAAGACTTGAATCCCAGCAGCGCAACGGAACACACCTGCCGCTGCAAATACAGTGAAGGCTACGAGTCGCTTCCAGTGGTCTAGGGATGCGTGGCTTGTGTTGTGTTAGATTGACCGCTCGCTAACCCTTATACCCGTCGTTTTGCAGGTGGACCGGTATACAATGCTGACACACAGAGACCGGCCATCTGCGGGCTCACGGATAGGTAAGATCCCGCAAAGCGAGTTGGGAACGCTTCAAGTGATGAAGACCTGTTGCAACGTGAGGGACGACGAGCCCAAGTCGAGCGATCTTCGGTCGAGGAGACGTGGAAACTTGAAGTAAGTATGTAGGTACACCTCACTACGTCTCTCATCTGCCGCCTCCGCATAGATCTGATCCAGTAAAGACAGTATACACCCACCCAAATCCCCAATCAACCAAATGAATGTAAGATCTTCCAATCATCCTCCAAAATCAACACCTGAACACCTTGCTGAAAAATCAATCGCTCATGGTATGGTATGGCTTCATAGCATCGTCACCTCCAAGCCAGCCTCTAGTCCCAAGATCATCGTAGTAGCGCGGGGCGTGTCGTTCTTAGTTCGCAGAGATCCACTCATCAAGCATACTCTCAAGATGCTCGTCCCTCGCCCCCGGCATCGCCATGCCCATCCCAGCCGTAGCAAACATCCCCTCCTGCCCCTGCCCGCTCGTGACGAACGAGACCAACTCCTTCTCAAACAAGTCGTCATTGTCCGAGTACCCATAGGCACTGCTGGAGCTATTCGACTCGCCTGCTGGTGAGAACACATCACCGAACACCGCGTCCGCGTTGGCCTGAACAGTATCTTGAGCGCCATCAAACCACATCATCTCGTCCCCCATCTCGTTCGCCGGACTGGACCCATCCCCCACCGACCCGCCGTAGAACGAACTAGAACTACCCGCATTCCCAGAAGCGGACGGGGAAGCGTAGCTGAAGTTCTCTGCCCCCTGGTCGGCAGGTGGGGTGGGACTGCTGTAGTGGGAGTGCGTTGACGGACTCTGCTTAGTAATCGGGACGTTGAAGTCGAAGACACTGCCATCTGCTGTCTTGGTCGAGCGGGTCGGACTGACGGGTGATGTGGGCGGCGTGTCTCTCCAGCTGCTCGTGACGGCGTTGTACGCGATGTCCGTATTCGCCATGTTCAGGAAGACGTCCGCGTCGAAGGCATCTGAGGAGTCCTGGGGCGGAGTGACTGGGAAGCTGCGCTCGCTCGCCCCGGAAGAGCTGTGGGAGCTAGCGTAGAGGACTTGCAAGTCGTCGTCGTCGTTTTCCTGCTTGGACTTGCTTGCGTTCTTCCTCCGCTGCTTACCCGCCTTCTCCGTCCTCTCCTCCATCCCCGGCCTCCCCGAGGCCGTACCCTTCTTCGGCCGCCCCCTCTTCGGCTTCTCCTCCTCTGACTTCTCAAACCCAGGCAAAGCGCCCGGACACATACCCCTCTGCCTATGCCTGGTCAACGCATCATGCCTCGCAAACCCCGTCCCACAGGGACACACATGCGGGCGGTCATCCGAGTGAATCGCGATATGCCGTTTCAAATCATGCTGCCTCACGAACGTCTTGTCGCAGAGATTACACTTGAACTGGCGATCGCCCAAATGCGTCTGCACGTGCGCGCGGACATTCTCTTTGCGGCCGAAGCGTCTCCCGCAGGCGGGCCACTGGCAGCTGTACTTGTTGTCCGTTTCGGAGAGCTCGGAGATGTACTGCGCGACTTCGCAGGCTGCGACGCCGGTTTCTACGATACTGGCCGGGACGTCCGGGCCTAGGGACTCGAGGAGTTGTTGGCGGGGTGAGAGGGGGAAGTCGAGGTCGTAGTTGGGGTCGTGGAAGTTCTCGGCGCCAGCGGTGGCGTGGAGGAGGATCGAGGTGCCGTCGAATGGCTCCGGGAAGGCGCCGGTCGCTGCGCGGCTGCCCACCATCCGGTTCCCGACCGCAACCGCTGTCTCCCCGCCGCCTCCCCCACCCACCCAGACATTGTGGCCTTCGAGTGGCGGAGTGGGCTCTTCGAAGAGAGTAGGCAGCGCACCACCCTGCTGCTGCTGTGGGCGAGGCGAGAGCGGGTCGATGGCTGACGACGAGTAGGCCGAGGAAGCATAGCCTGCGTCATTAAAGCTGCCCGCCGGTTGGCTGAACGACTCAGTCACGAAGCTGCCGTTCATAGGCGCAACATCGAGCTGGAAACTCTGGCTGCGAGCATGCTTGGCATGAGTGAGTGGCGGGCTTGGCCAACTCTGAACATGGTTCTGCGGTGTGTTTGGTACGGTGCGTGCGTGTCCTTGAACCTGGATGATTGGCGTCTGCGGTTGCGGTTGAGACATGTTATGCATGGGTTGGGTGATGAGCATTGCCGGCGCCTGCTGGAATGACGGGTCTACGAACTGCATAGGCGGCTGCTGCATGTTCGGTGACTGCGCGAAGTTATCGCGGTACCAAGCCATATGATTCTCCAACTCCCTGAGTGCTTGAAGCTGCTGATGCGTCTGCGGTTGAGGCGACGCAACGACTGGCTTGACGTCGACGAGAGGTACGTTCGCCGCGTTACCGTTGAGTTGCTGTTGTAGATGGGACCTATCAAAACCTCTAGGTCAGCGCGTGTCACTGCATCGGTTCGATTCGGCAAGACACAAGATATTCGGTACGCATCCCATCCCGATAACCGGCGATGGAGCCAGGATATAAAGAGCCACGAGGGTGGACTTGGCACGTATCTGTACCTTGCATCGATGCGGCAGACACGGATGCGAGTCTTGTGTCTTATCTATCGCCGGAGGTGTACTCACTGGAAGTCCACTGGTTGTGGTTGTTGGAAGTAGCCTGGCTGCGTAGCTACTGTTATTCTTTGCTGCTGCGTTTCTTGCACGAAATGCTGTTGGTTAGTTGGGTGTCCTTGGTTAGTGGTGTGCGATGGCCGAAATCCAGTGGGCGTCAGACTTTGGTCGAGACTCTGACCCCGTCGATGGCCTTGAGGTGCCTGTTGCTGGTTCCGTCGCGGAAGTGGCGTCGCAAGTATAGGCACCTCAAGGCTCTGTTGTCTGCGATGCGTTTGTCGTCGCTTCTGGATGCTCGAGGCGGAATTGGTGGACAGCATTTTTGGTTAGTGTGATGGCGTTTTAGTCCTTGGCGTACAGAGTCCGAATCGAATCGGCGTGGAGGGTTGGAAGTGTTCTGAGATGAGTGCTCCAAGTGGTACGCCCAGGTAAGGGCGGCGGCCATGGAATCCAGATCGCCGCCTTCGTTGCCTTGGACGATTGTCCATTGGGCGGTGCGGCCGGCTTGC
>Ga0181469_100889_pt1 | contig 11383 bp, 17 predicted proteins | sample InSIn2SAF170_2_FD_119081 | JGI IMG/M metagenome (GOLD analysis project Ga0181469, IMG submission 119081) | Clean room microbial communities from NASA Spacecraft Assembly Facility at Jet Propulsion Laboratory, Pasadena, California, USA -... ... | reverse complement strand
TGATTTGTGCAAAATGTTATTCGACCTCAATGTCATGACCAAGCCGAGACAACCAGTATTCAGATACGACTTCTCTTTCCTTACTCTCTGTCATGAACCAAACCGATGATCCTGGCTTGGTGGTGTTCCCGTCCTCGATTACTCCTGTTGAAGCTTCAACCATGATATTGTGACCTAATGATGCGCACATTTCCCTATGTGAAGGAGTATAAGTGCCCTCATGTCCAATGTAGCACATCAGGTTCTCCGCCCGCATTTCTTTCGGCAAACTACTCATCAAGTCTCCGGCCTTGGCAATACCCCTACCTTTCCTCGTACCTGAGCCGCTGGGATCTGGTTCATCGGCTGCACCAAGACCTCCAACATCTCCGGTACTTTCATTGAGGTAGAACAGAACCGGTGGCATATGGTCTTTTACCCGCTCGTGCCACATAGGCGGACAATCGATGTCCTTGAGATACATTCGCTGGCGTTCGGGGTCTTTGTAGTTTGTTGTGGTCCACTGGTTGGTGAGCAACGGCATGTGTTTAAGGTAGTGTCCTATGGTCATGGGCACATTGACACTTTTTGTCAAGTCTCTGGCATTCTCCACCTTAGTACCATGGTTGTCTCTTAGCCATTGAATCGCGAAGATCCAACGATCTAACCTTGATTCATAACCTTCAATGACCAGTGGCTTGCCTCCAAGGATGACGTGCATCAGGATGAGTCGCTCAAAAGATGCCAGACCATGGTGTTCGATCATGTTTGAGTCAATGCGAACCGCATATTCGAAATTAGGTGTTGACTCAACAAGCGCATTGAGATCGAAGTCAGGAGCTATTGGTTCGAAGGCCGCGCAAGGACGTGTCGAGGGCATGGTTGCTATCAACTATCGCTCAATTGGACATGACTGAGCGTGCATGTTTTGCTCACTTGTCGTTCGCAACCGCGTGGTTGCGACGCAGTGCTGCTGCGCAAGATCGAGAGCGAGCAGGTTTTCGTAGCAGGAAAGCTGTAGAGGAAGCAGAAGGGAGTGAAAGTCGTAGACTATACCAGTCGCGGTACCCAGCAGGGCGCACCACTTCGGGGAGTGCAAAGTGAAGGATAATACATATTTATCCAACATGCAATACAAGTGGCAGGTCCTTGCGCATGATCCGTTTGCTAGTCGCGGTTATCAAACTCCGCATTTGATTGATCTTGGCGCGTGCATTCCGCCTTACACCTCGATGACTATTGACGCCGGCTCCATCTCTATTACAGGCTCCCTAACTTATTCTCGCTTCAGAGATACTCATCAAGACGCGTATTGGACTTGTTTCGTTCTCTTTACACATAGGTGTGGCGGAGTGAAGACTAGATTTTGAAGATATCGGTCCTTCACTCATGCCAGGCCAGCAAAATGGGTGTCGTCTACTCAGAGCTGTGCAATACTCGAAGTTACGATTCCGCGATGAAGGTTTCACCAAATTGAGCTGCAACACTGCGAGATGGAAACACTCAAAAGGTAGTAGAGGGTGTCAGGTGGGAAGCTGCCAAAGATTCAGCAGCCAGAGCTTGAGAGCTGCAGCTCCGAACACACCACAGCCGGACGAAGCTCAGATCAAGTCGCCAGCTATCTACACACCACCACAAACTGGCCTTGTCTCCAAATTACCAGCATCATGGGTGCCCTATGCCGAACTCATCCGTCTCGATAAACCAACTGGCACGTACTACCTCTTCTTTCCATGTCTGTTCTCCACACTGATGGCAGCACCTTTGGCTACGCCGATGGCATCAGTGGTGGATGTCGTGACGACGGGGGGTCTTTTCTTTGCTGGCGCTTTGATTATGAGAGGTGCTGGATGCACAATCAATGACCTGTGGGACCGTAACCTCGACCCTCATGTTGAGAGGACGAAATTCAGACCGATAGCCAGGGGAGCTGTAACGCCACCGAAAGCAATCACCTTCCTTGGCTTCCAGATGTTGGCCGGCCTTGGTGTGCTCCTATCGTTTCCCACCCAATGCTTCTGGTATGCAACGCCAAGTTTGATCTTGGTCACACTGTATCCTCTTGCAAAACGAATTACAAACTACCCCCAAGCGGTACTGGGTCTGACCTTCTCCTGGGGCGCCATAATGGGATTTCCAGCCCTCGGCATTGACTTGCTCTCTGACACTAATGCGGCGATTAGTGCGGCTCTTTTGTATGCCAGTTGTGTAGCATGGACGGTAAATTACGACATGATTTACGCCCACATGGACATCAAGGACGATGTCAAAGTAGGCATCAAGTCAATCGCTCGAGCACACGAGCACAACACAAAAGCTGTGTTATCTGGGCTATCAGCTGCCCAAGTGATGCTACTGCTTGCATCTGGCTACATGGCCGGCGCTGGGCAGATCTTCACCATCATCAGCTGCGGCGGCACTGCTGTGGCCCTGGATGCGATCATCCGCAATGTCAAGCTTGAGGATCCGAAAAACTGTTGGTGGTGGTTCAAGAATGGCGCATGGATAACAGGGGGCGTGATTTCGGTTGGTTTGTTCGGTGATTACCTGTACAGAAGGAGTAAGGAGGAGGGTAAGAGTGCTCTTCGCATCTTAGCTTGAAGGGTTTTCATGTATCACCATTGAAGAGTTTTGGAAGTCCAAGATGCGCTTCGACACGCATGACAATTTGTCTCCAGTCCATCATAGCACCATCGCCTGTATCACCACACGCGAGTTCCTTCTCCATCGGTCTCAACAAGATTACTGAGCTTTCTTCGCCATCAGTCCAGTCCTGTTCGATCGTCTTGAGTTGTTTCTTTGTGATAGGATGGCGCCACATGGCAGTATTCATAGCAGGGGCGATCATGATATGTTTCTTCTGCATATCAATCATGCCCGAAGTATCCCAAGCTCGAACAACGCTCAGCAGTAAGTTGTCGCTAATGCCGTTCGCCATCTTGGCCATTGTGTTAGCAGATAGAGGAGCGATAATCAGGACATGCGCCCATCGACGTAGTTCAATGTGTAAGATTTTGTCACCTCGCACCCATGGCTTGGACCACTCATCCGGGTCGAAGTGAACTGCGTCAATGCCATCGACCTTTACTAGTGATTCGATCGTCGGTTGCTCACCGGCTTGACCTTGTAAGAATTCTCGTGCGTTTTGAGTCGTGATCAATCTCACAGATACATTCTGGTGCTTCGCCAACAACTCAGCGATTAACGGTAACTTAATCGTTGCGACCGAGCCGCTGGCTGCCAACAAGATGTGCACCTTCCCATCATTTACGAAGTCGGCGGCGTTGAAGCGCTTCTGAGGATTCATCTTAATCAGAAGATTGTTCAGCCTATTTCAAGACGACATGTTGTGTCTGTGGAATTATACTCTTGTGCTGAGTAATTGGGTGTTCACGGAATGAGGAGGCCGTTCATCAACAACTGACATCATCCGGCTCCGTCTCCAAAAGTTCACGAAAGTCATCGCATCGAAGCTCATCTTGAAGCTGCATACACCATCAATAGCCAGGTCTCTACAATGTTGTCAAGAAGCTTACGGTTACCAGTATGTAGCGCCTATCTCTTTGGCAGCTGAACAAATGGCTAACTCTTTCCAGGCCCTTCGTGGCGCAATCTCAGCACTACACCCATCCGCCACAGCCACGTCCATACTACCTCGGATCTCTCAGTCACTTCTACAAACCAGATTGTTGTCGTCAGAGGTCAAACAGGCAATCGATAAAGCTGTTGCCTCGGCTCCAGTGGTGTTGTTTATGAAAGGAACTCCAGAGACACCACAGTGTGGCTTCTCCAGAACGAGTATAACAAGTACTGGGTCTTCAAGGAGAGACCCAAAGAAATTCACCGCTTTCAACGTTCTCGAAGATGAAGATTTGAGGTCAGGTATGTAGCATGTCGAGGAAGAATTCACAAGGATTGGGACTGATCACGAGCGCAGGTATTAAAGAATATTCCGACTGGCCTACTATCCCGCAGCTCTACGTGAACAAGGAGTTCGTTGGTGGTTGCGATATTCTTATGCAAATGCACAAAGATGGATCGCTAGCAGATCTTTTGTCCAAGAACAAGCTGATTGTGGAAGAGGAGGGGGGTGATGCTGTTGATTCTGATGTCGAGGGCCAGGTTGCAGAAGATGTTAGAGCGACAACGGAGCAAAGTACTGGTGCCAGATCCAAGGATGCGAAGGGCGAGAGTTCTTAGTCAAGGGTGGCTTGACATTATGTACAAAACTATTGCGAGCAAGCGACAGATGAGCATCCGTGTCCGACTCCTACATTCGATGCTGATTATGGCAACATTGACAAACCTCCTTTGGGGCCACTCACCCTACAAATCTGAACTAGAAGAGGAAGAAATGGAGCCCAACGACCTATACTTATCAGACTTGCCCTGTGCATCGTTATACTGAAATTTGGGTAGTCGAGACGATTGGCAGCAAGGAGTTCTGTGACAGCATACAGCGCGAACTCTGCACACATGCTTCCCTCACACCACAAACAGTATTATGGCAGTATGATCATTGTCTCCATAAATTGATGTATAGTCAAATTATCGTCCTTGATATAGTTAATGCCTGAGGCATGATATTGATCAGTTGACAAACGCCGCAAATCCACGCGGCTTGCCCGCGCCATCCTTGCAACTTCAGCCTCGATCTGAGTACCTCCTTCCTGAAATAGGCACACACTGACACAACTCCAATCTCATGACCTTTCGCTTTGTTCCGCTTTGATAGCATATCGTTTTCGCGATTCGAGAGAGAGACTGTATTTGCTCCTTGATCTTATTTTACAAATGTTGGCAAGATGATGGACGACTTTGCTTCCGAAACGGACAGCGACTATACAAGTTATTGGCGAGATTGGGTAGGTCTATGCGTTGCTTTTATGTTTGCCCTGGTCAAAGTGGACTAGTGATGTTTCTCACATTGGTGCACGTTTGATGCTAGTTGAGCACACTTCACTTGAGATTTGTACCTTTACTTTTTCACAATGTACATCCTATTCCTTCTCACTTGAACACCTTCTGGGAGGATGACAACAAACGTGAATCAATTACTCGAAGTTCTAATTATCACATGCCTTTCAGCAAACATACAATGGCTGGTCAAACATGGGGCATCTACGCTGACAGTGATGCGACTGTGACCGATAGTAGCGACTTTACTGGTTTCACGGATTTTGTCTGGGAGGTAGTTAGCCTGGAGACTCATGCCTTGCTTTACGTTCTACCAATTGTCAGGTCCTCGTTGTACTAATGTTTGATTTCTAGTTTATCTCGTCACGAGGCAATGAATACTTCTGCGAAATCGACGAAGAATATCTTACCGACCGTTTTAATCTGACAGGGTTGCAAACCGAGGTGCACTACTATCAGCATGCACTAGATTTGATCACCGATGTCTTCGATCTAGATTGTGAAGACGACATGCGAGAAACGATCGAAAAATCCGCACGTCATCTCTATGGTCTAGTTCACGCCAGATATATCGTCACTACTAGAGGTCTGTCAAAGATGGTATGTATGATGGACGGCCAGTATTAGTGGAGGGGTCCTAACTTTCATCTGTATAGGTCGACAAGTTCAAGAAATCCGACTTCGGCAAATGTCCGCGAGTTCACTGCGAATCACAACCACTGCTTCCAATGGGTCTGTCTGACATACCATACCAGAAATCAGTCAAGCTATACTGCGCCCGTTGCGAGGATATCTACAATCCGAAGTCCTCCAGACACGCTCAAATTGATGGAGCTTACTTCGGTGCCTCGTTCCATAATATTCTGTTTCAAGTATATCCAGCCTTGATACCTCAGAAGAGTCGACGGCGATATGAGCCTCGAATATTCGGTTTCAGGGTGCATGCTAGTGCAGCGCTGGCCAGATGGCAAGCAGAAGAGAGAGTTGAGATGAGAAGGAGGCTGAAGGAGAGCGGTACAGTAGTGGATGCAAGCAAGCTGTTCATCGAAGACGTTGCTGGAGAGGATAGTGAAGCTCACGACGATGGGATTCGAGGGGCTGCTGTTACGGAACAGGTCGCAGAGACAGGCCCGGCAAAATGAAGCAACCTGCGTCCATTCGCCGGACTTCTGACCCGACAGAACATCATTGAATTGTTTAGATTGGCTTGACATTTTACATCCACAAGAAGTGACTTGCTGGACAAGCACTGATAAAATGGTGGAGCTGGCTTCAAGGTCTGTGGACGACACGACATGACGAGGCACATGAGCACGGCGGCCAACTGGCAAGTTTTGGGCGATTTCGAAGCAGGCGCAGCGACTCGGGTTTTCGACATAGATTTCTCGCGATTCTCACGATGCAGATTGTGGTTAGCAAAGCAGCTTGGGGTCACAATCAGCCAAAAGATGTCTTTCCACGCTGCATTCACAAGTTCTGATGTCTTTCGAACCAATTACAACAAGCATATGTACTAGCTGGTCGTTTTAGGTTATAGGGTAAAGTGAACCCGGAGGATAAGTCTATAATAAGTCACCTGGTTACATGCATCCCGCTTAGGGGACAGTCAGACCAATTTGGAGCCTCAACTTGAGGATTGTACTTCACCGTGCATCACAAAGTGTGCTTGGAAAAGGCAGTTAGAGCCGACAAGCTAGTCTCGGCCCGCTCTCCACTAGCGCGATATCTAAAATAGCGTGTCAAGGCGCGAGGATCAAGTCAGGAAGTATATTCATTCACTTATGTACATCCCATGCAAAGCTGACTTCAAAGTTTTGTAAGCAACAAACCTTTCGATCCACGAGCACTTGCCCGACAAATCACCAAGCGAACAAAGGTAACCGCAACTTCGTACAGGAACAATAGTAGTGGCCAGTTCATAAAACCTAATGCCAAAGAACAAGAAACAGAAGACGCACCATCACCATCAGACAGGCGCGACAAAAGGGGACTTGACTCACGAAGAAATTTGGGATGACTCAGCACTGCTACGGAGTTGGAACGATGCAGTGAGGGAATACGAGGTAAATTTCCATTCACAATTTTCCTCCCCTACCATAAAGCAACTATGCGAAGCCTCCGAGTCGTTTAAACAATACTAGCAAACCAAAACCCAGCAATCAAATGCCAAAACCATGATATCTACACAACCTTCACTCCAAACACTCTCTTCCAAGGAAGCAAGACTAACCCAACAAATGCTTATAGTACTACCACTCTATCCACGCCCGAGGCGAGGACGTCGAAGAAGTCCTACGCCAAGCAGAACTAGCGGACTCGGATCAGGCGCAAACCACTGCTGCACAGATGACAAATCCAGATGTGCCACAGAACGGTCTTGATAAGCGAACGGTAGAAGGGGAGGATGTTTCGTCTGACGAAGGGGAAATCAGCGATGATGATCATCTTGATCAAGCTCGTGCATCGACGTTGGGGACGGCGAAGGAGGGTTTTATGTCTACGAAGCAGGCACAGACGTCCATTTCATTAAACTCATTAATGCCAGCGGAAACGAAAATCGATGTTCGACAACTCCCGAACACCAATAATGCAGCACTACATAAATCCGAACCTTCAACAACAGAATCATCAGCACCAGTACCAATCCATCCCGCTAATACTCAACCTACATCTGTCCCAGCACCAGCATCAACATCAATACCGGCAACAGACTCCATAACACTGGAAAACATAAAAATGGCCTACTACTGGGCTGGCTACTACTCTGGTCTGCACGATGGGCAGCAACAGCAGCAGCAGCAGCAAAAACAGCCACAATGACAATAAAAGCCACCAACATATACAAAAACTCTTACTCAATACACCACTACAGAAAAGCGGAAATACCACACCGCCACCCAAAACACGAGCTACCATAACTGAGCCCCGCCTGAACCAAGGCAGTCCACGCCATGCAGCCCACCGATGCACCCAAACACTACGATCCATACATACATACGTACACATACAGATCTGAACCACATGTCCTACCACGCCACCACGTTATCAACAATTGCAAACCCAACTCAACAGAACCCAGAACCGGTGCCGGTCCTAGTACCAACACAGCACCAGGCACTACAAGAAGTCCATGCAATGCGATTACGGCAAATGGGATGAGATTGTGGATACCATATGCGGTGTTTATGATACCGCAAGTTGAAGTTGATAACAATCCAGTAGGGGAAGTGGGAATTTGGATTAAAGGAGGGACAAGGAGGTAATGAGATCGAGGAGGGGGAACTGCTTGACCGCTTGCTTGGAACGAATTGATGTAAGTGAATATTGTATCAGTTTGAAATGTTTGAATCATGCTATGGATCCATTGAATTCTTCAGCTGATGATCTGGCTTTCTATTGTGGTATGCCTACCAATGCCACCCGTCACAATAACGAGGAACCCTACCTCGAGAAAGGTCGAGACCAATGCTGCTTAATCCAATTCCGCTTCGTAGTAAACGTAAGCGCTGTATTCTGTTGCCTCACTACCAGCGGCCGCTCCTCCTCCCATGTCACCTTGCGACATGCCCTGATCTTTACTTATTCTTCCCCGCTTGTCCCTTCCAAAAGCATTTCCTGCCAGGTATCCATACTCGGTATCGAGACCTTGTTTAGCTCTCTGTGCCTTCTTGACGTCGGACTGTTGATGATTTAGTATTAGTGTATCCAACTTGTAAGTAGGGACTCACCTTTATCAATGCTGCCACGAAATCTAATGGCAGACCGTATCTCAGCACACTCTCCACGAAACACCTCAACACAATTATATGCACAAGACACATCACAGCTTCACTCCAGCCTGTCCTTCCTAATCGTAATGTCTCTCCCCACACTCTCTTCTCTTCCGCTTCAGTCTTCTTTATCTCCTTCTGTTCTTGTTCTTTTCCACCCTCCTTGAACTTGAATTCTCTGGGCACCCACTTCCTTTCTCTGCACTTATGCACAAATTCCTGGCCGTTCTTCTTGAATACTGTAACTGCGTATAAGCTAAACTCATCATCTTTCTGGATGTAGTATGCTGAACGTGGCACGACTCTGGGTGACACTGTTTCGTACGAGCGAGTGAAGTCCTTAACGGACGAGTTAGGAATGGCGACAAGGTGGGTTTCGAGGTATTCGGAATCGGAGATAAGCATGTCCGGAGACACGATGGAAACAAGAGATTTGGTGCTGAGGTTGCCGGTCTGTTTGCGTGAAAGATTTTGAGATTGAGAGCGGATAGTGTTGTATTGGTTGTATTTGGCGCGGACGTCGTTATCGATTGAGTTTGCTTCCTAAGTAGGAGTGTTAGACAGGTAAGATGTTGATGAATGTTGCTTGCCTTCTGAAGCAAGTCCATAAGTTCCCTTATCGGTTTGTCTGCTCTATACTTGACCTTGTTCCAGCTGAATGTTCGAAGGTACTGTTCTAGTGGCTCTGAATTCCTGTCAGCCTCAGATTCGAAGATGGCGCCTCAAACTGTAGTCCATACTATCGTTGACATTCTTGTGCCGTATGATCTGCTCTTCATCCCCATCCAAAACATTTCGTAGCGTATCTCCGACCTTTGACACCACACCTTTACATAGTCCTTCGATCTTTCCTAGCTCTTCGGACTGCTGTATTAGCTGGTCCAAGGTGCCGATTTTGAAATCCGGTACTTGGAAGGGCAAGACCTGGCCGTTGTCGGATTTCACAGCCCGCTGTATGGAGGATATGGCATCATCCCTGTGACCAGATGGTGTAATCGAGGAAGGTACCGCAACGAAGAGATATTTGGCTTTTTCTGGCATGCTGTAGCTGCAACGGCAAATTAAAGAACCTGATGAAGTGCGCAGAGGTGAGAGGAATAGTACGTGTATATCAGAGTTGCAAATTGAGCGCTGTCTATCGATTAAGCTGGTATTGAAGGTGGTGGTGGTTTTGTCCTACCTCCATCGCGGTTGCGACTGCCAGTCAAAAGCATGAACCTGAACCAAGTTGCATCATGCCGAAGAAGTTGCGGGACTAGGCTCGACTCGGCTGCTTCACATAACTATAAGAATGGGCCAAAATTTATGTTCATCTGGGACGGATAATGATTGCCAACGTTCTACCGTAAAGTCATATCTGGATGGCATGAAAATCCATGGTGCAACTTCAGCCAATTTGATGGCCTATTGAATCCCGCACCCGGCAATATATCCCTTGACACGCTCCAAAACAAGCTATCCTTCTATGCATGTGCCATCGACTCCTCCCACTCTATTGCACCAATCCTTGGAGCCTGTCCTATGTAATACATGCGCATTCTGTGTATACGCGGGAACACTAAATCACTTGTAAGGTGGTAATTACGTCGCTTGCCGGTACAAGTTTTTCAAAACCTGTGTGGACTGTTAGTGGACTGCTACTGTAAAACACTTCCCGCGTTCTTGCTTACCTTCGCGTGCTTGGGCTCGATGAAAAGTGCGTTGGCCTCGACTAGGCGACTCTTGATCCGTTCCTCGCCTTGAAGATCGAGACCTTCCAACGGCTCGATCCATCCTTCCGCCCATCCTTTTCTCCCCTCGACCTTTGTTGTCTTTGCTATCAAAACAAGGAATTGGCCAGCCATCGTTGGCTTCCGGTAGCTGATGTTGAGTTGCGCAGTGACTCCGACCTTGTTGGGCATGGCAGCAAAAGCGCATCTTGCAAGACCTTCATCTAACATCGTCGCTAGAAATCCTCCATGTATGATGCCTGGGTGACCACTAAGATTTGATCCAACGTAAAATATACACACCATGCTCTTTCCTCCATTTTCAATGAAATAGTATGGCGGAACGACAATCTTGTCAGGTCCAGCCAGTGTTCCTGCTGTAAGATTGTGGTGCCGTATCTCTTCCGGTACTTTCAAATGGGGTCGTGATTCTGTCCAATCTGGGTTGGCTCGTAACAGTCGCGCAGCCTCACAGTTCTTGATGTGCTCGTCAATCTCTCTCGAAAATTCGTCGGGAGCCTCCCAACGGAGTGTGTCTTCATTTGTTGGTATAGAGCCCATGACTAAAGAGGTAAGGTAGGGAGGAGCGTAGCTCAGAGCAATGTATCCACCAAGGACAAAGGCACCTAAGCTAAGCACAACACTGGTGACGATTCTCCGTGCTCGACTGGGTTGCTTGTCCTGTACAACGACTGCTTATAGTTAGAGTTGATGTTGGTCGCAAAGCGTAGGCGCATACCTGTTGAATATGTGGCGATGGTGGTTTGACACGGAAAACGAGTTCTATGCTTCAATCTCGTGAAGGATGTTACTGAGTTGGTGTTGGCTCGAAAGGTGTGGAGGGGAGCTCTCGGAATTAGTAGTCCCACAGGACTTCTCAACGTTCTGGAAAAAAGTGAAGCCATGTTCAGATGTGCCGGGAAGAGTCTGGTCCGAACGGCCGCGCCTCCCGGCATAGTTCAATTGACGCAAAGGCGAAGAATAAATTTCTGATCAATAGGATACTGA
>Ga0181469_100887_pt1 | contig 11386 bp, 6 predicted proteins | sample InSIn2SAF170_2_FD_119081 | JGI IMG/M metagenome (GOLD analysis project Ga0181469, IMG submission 119081) | Clean room microbial communities from NASA Spacecraft Assembly Facility at Jet Propulsion Laboratory, Pasadena, California, USA -... ... | reverse complement strand
TGGTGAGAAGGTAGCTGGCATATCAGGACTAGTGATACTATTATTGGTTACGAGCTGTGCCCTTGCGCTCGCCATTTTGCACTGAGCCTCTCTGGCTGAGTCTCTCTTGAACTGAGAAAGAGTTGCTGCACCGCAGACATCAAAGCTATCTAGTTCTTACAGCAGTACGAGAGCACAGCACATGCATCACGATGTCCAGTACAGTACAAGCGGGTTCCAAATCCGGAAACATAAGACACTATGTACGTGTACGAAGCATATTCATCCGCCCTATCACGGACTACTCGGACGTCCTTCACCCCTCCCCCGCCTTTTTCCTATCAGCTTTCGTGTGAATTGGTTTCCGTTCAAATTATCTGATAATCTAATCGATATGGTGGCTGAACTTCGGCCGAACGTCATGTGGAGGCCAAGTGGAAGTGGCTGAACGCGAAAGTGACGCGTGTGGTACACGTAGGACGCGTGGATACTCAACTACCTCTCTTCTGTGCTTATCGTTACTATGTCAGTCGAAACGACCGATTGATCGTATGTGGCAGTACATCATAGTCGTAAAGCTATGATGCTCGAACCGTTCCACAATTATATGGACTTATACCACAGAAAGATATAGGGACGGTGTTTCAATGGTGAGATGGCTGATCAAGCAACTCTCTAATTGATCCGCCACCACTATCTCCTCAACCCATCCTTACTAACCACCCGTCTATTCACTCACTATCACCATTCTCCATTCCGCCGGCCCACGGTGTACAGACCTACTACATCCAGTTCACTCTCCCTTCACTCCTCCTCCACCCTGTTTCACAAACACCATTCACCTCCTCTCCGCATCTCACTCTCCCCTCTAAATTCCCCGTCACCCTCCCTAAAGAAGTCATGTTCGTATCTATATCCGTACCCATCCTTGTATCCTTCTCTAAAAACAGCCCAATCACACCTCTCCTCTATGTAAAGCCAGTATAGTGCAGTGGTTAGCACGTCCGCTTCCCATAAACCAACGCAACCTTCAATGTCCCTTCTTCTTATTCTTCACTTAACGAAGGGAGGAAGAGAATAGAGGATCAGCGGGAGACTCGGGTTCAAATCCCGATGCTAGCAACACGTTTCTTTTTCTGTTTTTGGTTTGATTGTTTGAGAGCAGGTTTGGTTTTTGGATGAGTTGGGTTGGATGAGGTGTATTGAGTGTTGTTGTCGTTAATTAGGCTGGATGCGTAAGCGCATGCTGGAGTGGGTTGATGGTATAGAACAGGGGAGGAACATCAAGTGCCTTTGGGGGATATATGCCGTGAGTGCGGCTACTTGTAGAACTTCGTGATCTGTTGTTGGTTGGATCTGCACTGGGTATGAAAGAGAGCATGACTATGGACGACGATAGCTGGTGTTGGTATTAGGGATGGAGGATTGGATGGATATTAGCTACGGACTGATTGATCGACATTATGTCTTAGGTGGGGATTGATTACACAGTATTTGAGTACCTCTAGTAATTATATATTTATTCAGTCACTCCCATCACGCCAGTCAACGGTCCATAAACCATAAATTCATATATATATACTGTACTTACCTACTGCACTTATGTCCACTGTTTCGGGAGACTATACCTACTCAACGCCTTGTATAACTAAGCTATCGACCGAGCAATCAAGCAGCCACCGATTTGTGTACAGACGTAGCTACCGTACGTAGACTTACAACATAAGCTGTGCCTTCAAAAGCGAGATTACTTCTATAGATCCAGTCCGTGTCTGTAACTCCCGAGCCGAAGCTGACGTACTTTGTGAAAGAGCTATTTTATAGTAATAAAAACAGGCTAGGTAAAGCGAACGAAAGGAAGAGAAGAGGAGAAACGTAACTAGGTAGGTATGTATATAGCTATGTAGCTAACTGATTGAAGCTTGAAGGTTAACTACAAATCCTGAACTCTCAACCATGACCTGGTTCATCGGGTTGTGTCATCTGGAATGCCGACGCTTTCAGGGGATTGATTGCGGGCTTGGGTAGGTAGGTGCTTGTTGGTAGTGTTTTGGTGCTACCGATCATATGATGTGATGAGTTGTGAGCTGTGATGAGAGGAGGGGTGTTTAGGTAGTCACTATATCTGTTGTTGTAATACTGCTTCAGATCGGATGTTCAATGGACGTCTTCTCGGATACGTAAATGTAAATCTATGAGGAAGACTCGTTTGCTACCTATCCACTTGCGAGGATTTCAAACGTTGCGTATGATCGTGGTTGCCACAGTTCCAAGTGAACTAAGATCTAGAATTCAGATGTCCTGGTTTTGTAATATATATATAGCCTAGAAGCTGTGAACTCGTCCGAATTTTCGAGATGTTCCTGCAACTTCGAAGCTATTCTGAAAGTCTCGATGGTGCCTTCAAAGTGTTGGTGAGCTTTGATGGTCACTTTTTGTTGCTGAACAACCGGATCATGGCGCATTGAGGAGGAGTTTCAAGTTCCACCCCGAGTTTTGGCTGCCTATTAGACAACTCAGATTATGGACCGGCTGCTGTTTGCCATCAGCGAACTGCCCCAGATGTTGATATGATTGCTGCACATTTATTCTTTCCGTTAGCAACGGTTGCCATGAGTGAACTGAACAAGACAATAGTAGATTGAATCCAGATAAAATTCGGACTCAGTATCTCACTCCTCCTTTGCTGATTTGCCAGTAATCCGCTCCTTCAACAGAGCAACTCGAAGTCTCGATCTCTTGACCAATTTGCTCAAACCATTCTCAGGCACTTCTTCAAACGCAACGAACCGCCTGATCAAGATGTTGAATATACTTCCAAATGCCAATGCCATAACCGTGCTTGTCAAAATAATGACGTTGTAGGGCATACTGAAATCCGGTGTTGGCAGTGACAATAACAAGCTTGTAGTCCTGATGTATATTGCTTGTGCATTTCCATTTGCATCTACTTTGTCCAATATTCGGATCACAGCTGGTGCAACGATGAAACCACGATTAGCGTCTGGAGGATATTCGGTGTATCTCAGAATGGCCTTTTCAAAGTCGTAAGTGACCATCACTGTGCTTGATGGAGGTATGGACAGCACCATCTCGATTTGTGTTCCTCGTTTTCGATCAATGGCCGGTCGGTAATACACGTCTTTGATGACCTCCCAGTCCAACGAAGACTCGTTGTTTACAATCTGCGCTCTAAGAGTGTGCATGAAAGGTCTCAGAAACCAGGGTAAACTTTCGAAAACCACGATATTGACAGGATCGGTTGCGGAGGGATTGGTAAAGACTGTTCGCATTCCTCCTTTAGCAGCACCGTGACCGGTCATTGTCCTTTCAGCCTTGATCAGCTCATCTGCCAAGTCCAGTTGTGCGTGTGTTCGGACAGACGTCTTTGGCATATCGAAGTCAAATTGCTGCCCAGGAATTAACTGCCAGCATCTCTTTTCTCGCTCTCCTGGTCCTGATCGCACTTCAAATCCACCCGCACCAATCCAGACTCCCTGCGAATGTGGAACGTGAAGGCAGATCGACTTGGCTTCTGGACCCTCTTCCTCGCATAATGGGCATGCACCTGCAACTTGCCTACCAAACACATCATTCAGGGACCACTCTGGTGTCTCAAGCGCATCGATAGGATAGCAAGTATCGTGACTGTGGTAAGACTTTGTTTCATCGCATACCAACTCGTGAGGCTGAACAGGTCGAGGAATAGGATCGCCTTGAGGTCGCTTAGCACGTGCAATGTTGAGAACCATATCGATTGATTGATCAACCTCTATAAGGCATTCTTGGCCATCGAGACACCGTGGTCGAATGTCAATGGACATGCTCTGCCATGAAGCATCGAAAACCTTATGACCGTCTAACAAGCTGGCTACACCTGCTTTACCCTTGCAAGGTAATAGTTTCAAGAATGGCGTCAAGTTCTCGGTACATACGACTTCTCCAGGAAGTACTCCATGGAGGAGATGTAGGTTGCTATTCTGACGATGTGTTCCGTGTGGTTGAAAGGACAGCACCGGTTTAGTCGTTCTCGTTTCGTCAATGAAATTCAATGAGGCACAAAACAAACCGGAGAGTCCTTGATTGAGGGTGATCCATTTTCGCATAGCCTCTTTCTCATTTGCAGCATCAATCCAAGCCCATAGTTCAACACCGGTTCCTCCCTCCTTCGTGCCATCCCATGGTCGAGCACCCCATGTTTCTGTGTCCCATCTTCCCGTAGAAAACCTCAGATGCAACTCTTTGGTGTCGGCATGTTGCAATACCTGTCCTAATGATCGTGGGAAATACCTGAAGTTGTGGCTATCGTATGCAGACAATGTCTCGTTGCTTCTGAATTCGAAGGATGCGAGAAGCGATCCAAGAGGGAGTGGTGTGAGGTCTAGTCGTTCGAAATAGTCTGTAGCAAGCGCACTTAGCACGAGGCATGCAGCCAGGTACAAGTAACCTAAGAACATCATCGCATCATGTTTGTCCTTCCTTACCACATTTGCATCTATACTACTTCAACCACCTCGAAGTGAACACATCGCTGGCTTGCGGCGAAGTTTAGCCGGGTTGACCTTGCTGTTTGCCTCAGGCATGCGGTTGCCTTTTTGCTCTCCAGCAGCGAACTACTTTGTTTTCGTGACAGCCTCTACATCTTGCTACATAGTGCCTTTTAGCGCAATACTTGTGAGCGAACCAGACCTCCAATCGTAACACGACTGTCCTTCTCTATATGCGCACTCATCTTTCCAGACAAAAGGCGACACGATTCTAGGCTACTTGACGATTCCGAATACCACTGCACTACCTTCTCACAGTCGCAACACAAGTCCTACCTCCTCCAACCGCCAATATGGCCGCCGAACAACGTAAGCTGCTCGAGCAGCTGATGGGTGATCAATTCTCTGGAAGTGTCGCCTCCAAAACAGCAAACTTGACCCTCACAGCCCCACAAGTCTGCCGTTCCTACCTTGTGGGTACCTGTCCACACGACCTCTTCACAAACACCAAACAAGATCTTGGACCGTGTCCGAAGTTCCACCCAGAACATCTGAAAATCGAGTACGATGCGCTATCACCAGCGGAAAAGCAGAAGAATGGGTTCGAGTACGATTATATGCGAGATATGCAACGATATGTGGACGATTGTAATCGCAGAATTGATGGTGCACAGAGACGACTCGAGAAGACACCGGACGAGATCAGAAGGACGAACGCGCTGTTGAAGACAATCGGTGACCTGTCAAAGACTATCAACACAGGATTATTAGAGATACAAGTGCTAGGTGAAACCGGCGCCGTGAGCCTCGCCGCTTCAGAGTTCTTCAAAGTCCGCACTGCAAAACTCGCAAAGGAGCAAGCAGAACATGATCTCCGCAGTTTGTCAGACACATCCGGTCCGTCGGGACACCAGAAACTACAAGTCTGCGATGTCTGCGGTGCATATCTTAGTCGGTTGGACAACGACAGACGACTAGCAGACCATTTCTACGGTAAAATGCATCTTGGGTACGCACAGATGCGGAAGACGTACGAAAGATTACAACAGGAACTAAAGGGGCGAGCGCCGCCGATTCGAGACGAGCCTGGTCCTGGATCAAGAGGTGCGGATGATGGGTATGGAGATGGTGGGTGGGGTGATCGAGGTGGTCGCTTTGGTGGTGGAGGATATCGCGGTGGGCGTGGCGGTAGAGGACGGGGACGAGGTCGGTGGTGATTTCTTGCGTTGGTCGGATACGAAAACCACATTACCAGCAGTGAGGCTGTCGAAAATGCCTGCGTCGAGCACGCATTGCCACAACCAACGCATTCGTCTATGAGTCAAGCGGCTCGAGTCTTCCAGTGATTCAAGCGAATTTGATATTCGATCTCAGTCCAAGCAATATACAGCTGCAAGCACACCTACGACATTCAGCGCAACACGATAAGAACACACAGCAGTTCCACAAGAACTTTTTACCTCGGAAAGGCACTCCAGACACCACAGTCATTTATCACAACCGCCATACTGGCACGACACGTCGGGAGAAATGTCCTGCGAGCAGGAACACGACGAACGAGAAGAGAAGCAAATACCATTCACAGCGCGCACAGAAAGAATCTACATGAACCACACAGAGGAGGTCACTGGAATAATGATAGAAATGAAGGAGTGCGGCATGAAAAAGTGGGGTGATGAAGGTACGCTCAAATGCAACGGTATTCACCAACTGTGGTCTGACAAACAGGACAAGGACGGACGGTGTTGAAGCACTATTTCCAGCGAACGAAGACGATATAACACACCCTATCCAAAACATCATGAATAGCAGTATATGCTTAACGCTCAAGGGATTTCAACCTGGATTTTGCATTCGGCAATACTCGACATCCGTATCTCGACATATCTGACAGCACTAGTGGTACGGCACACCATGCATGAACCCCTGACAAGATGACTCGACAAACCTGGAGGCTCTGGTGTCAAGACCTCTGATCTAGCCAGAGCATCTCAAGAATCGTCTATACCATGCCAAGAAGTCCTTGAACTGAATATCGAGGCACATGTGGATGAGTGGGCGTGGGCGAACAAGTCGGGGTCTGGGAGCTGGAGGAAGGACCGGAACCATCGAAGGGATGCTGCCGAAACCAGATGGAGAATGGCATCGATCCATAACTCTGCCCTACAAGGCCATTTGATCTGCCCAGCTTCCTCCTGGTACTGTTTCAGAATCTTGCCGCTTCGGTATCGGCTTTTCCGTTTTCAGTGCTGGGGGATTTGGGAGAGCTGGGAACTGCTCGGCCGCGCTTGTATTAGGAGGCACTTCTCGCTCAGCCGTAAATGCAGGCCCGTTCTGTCCAAAGCCTCCACGACCACGACCTCTGCCCCTGTATTCTCCACGTCCGCGTCCCCTTCCTCTGCCTCGTCCTCTTCCATTCGTGTACTCATCCTGCCGTTCTGCAGGATCCCTCCACTCGTAGATACTTAGATCCTGATCACCATCTGGTGGAGGACCCCTTCGGGTCCTGTCGCCATACCTCGGCGCTCTGAAGTCTTCTTCATTCTTCTCACTGTCCCATTCCCGGCCGCCCACAGCTTGTAGTTTCCGTGCTCTGTTCTTCTCACGTTCGCCTTCTAATTGTCGTCTTACCACTGCTTCCTCTTGTCTCTTAACCTGCGCTATACGCTCCCGTTCCAGGAAAGATTCTGCATCGGCTTGTGCCCGCGCATGTTTTGCTGCGACTGTCTGAGACTTCTCTTTTGCAGCTGTAATCTTTGCTGAGAGTTCTTCCTCTGTCAGTTTTGGCTTCTTGAGACCACCGGTCGCTGTGCGGTCGCCTCGGACGGCTGGCGGTCTAGCATGGTTCTGAGCAGCAGGCTCTGTCGGTATCTCTGTCTGCGATTCTGGTGGGTGGTCCGATATGCTAGACTGCGCTTGTGTGGCTGTTGTGGTTGTGGTTGAGGGAGGATCTGCCTGTTCGTTCTGTTGTTGTTGTTCAAGCGGTTGTTGCGTCTGTGATGGTTGCGCTTGTTTGGGAGCAAATTTGGAATCTCCTAGGCCACCACCTCTGCTCCTCGTCGAATCCTGGACTCGGGCGCTATGTCCCCTGCCTCTTCCTTTACCTCCTCGGCCTCTGTTTGGTTGCTGTGAGGTGTGGAGCGTCTCCTGTCGTTGAGAGGATTCGGAGGGCTGTATCTGAAGCTGTTCTACTTGTTGGGCTAGAAGGCGTGGATCTGTCTCAGCTGATAGTGGGGTAATCTCATCGCCGAAGAGGTCGTCGTCGCCGCGAGATTGTGAGAAGTCTTCCATGTTGGATATACTTAGAAAGTAAAAGAGTGTTAGATACAACAACAATGTGACAAGTAAGGAAAGTGCTAGTAATCAGATCACGGCTAGAGATATATTTTGATCTACACGTTCAAAGTGGACGTGAAGGCTGAATGTATAGTATGAGCAAGTATTAGGACAAACTCCGCAATTACTGTAAGGTTTCTATGGATTGCGGGCAAGTACGGTGCAGGCTCGAAGCTGCTTTTGAGGAATGCAGCGAAATGGCGAACTACGGAGCGAAGGTGGTCAGAGTAATAAAGCCTGGCATTTCCCATATACCACAGGGTAGCTCACAACTTTGGTAGCTAGGTTTTGCGGCACTGGATATGCACTTGTGAGCTCTTATGATTCCATATGAACCAGAACATGCTTTTATCACATTTGAAGTGTACTTAAGATATGCTCATGTCTAATAGGTTTGTGTCGTGCCTCTGGCAAACTTCAATCCCTGAGATTAAAATGGTGGCAGCCAGAATGGGTAGCCACCGTTCTTGATCCTGAACACGCTCATCAGAAAGCTGTACGTGCCAAACATGACTGTAGCCCAGATAATGGCTGCGATTTGTTGAGTTCGAGCATCCTTGATACGTGGGACTTTCAATCCGAGAGAAATGGTAGCAAAGGACAAAACAGCATCTGGAGGACGTTAGAGAGGTACTCTGACAGGAAGATGATCGGCCAACTTACAAATGGCAGCAATAATCTGTGTTTCAATACCGAGCTGATTGGAAAAGCCACCAGCGAAATAAGTGATACCTCCTTTTCCATTGCCACTCACATAGGGCACCTTTCTGATATGGTTGTACATATGACCGCTGGTAAACATAAGCACCAATATCAGACTTACACCTGCCCATAAATTCCGGTTTTGGATGACTGGCAGAATGTAAGGATATGCTACAGTGCCAAACGTGAAAATGCCGACCAAAATGGTGATAGTGGTGAAGAGTCTCGACCAATTGAAAGGTCTTGCCAATTGAGGATAGTTGCCAGGTGGAAGATGTCGCTGGATCCAAGCGTGGATGCCGTCTGCATTTTGCGGTCCAAGGAAGTCAAAGCGAATAGGCTGGCCATCTGCCGAAGCATGCTCTCCAATAGTAGGTGGGAAAAGCATAAGTACAGGAGCGGTTTGTAGTTGCATCTATAGTCAGTCAGCGATATTCTCAACCCTAAGCACCAGTCCTCCTCACCTTCATGAACACGTTTCGGCCTTGATCAAAATCAAGTGTGCCAAACAACACTCGGTGATCTTTCTTCTTGTGCCAGCTCTTCCCAAGTATGTCCCATTCGGGTTGAAATTCTCGACATATTCCGCATGCATATTTAGCATCAAGAGCAGTCAGAAGAATAGCGGAGTAGTAATCTCGTGGTGTACTTGTCAATTCGTCGTACTGCTGCTCATCCAGGGTGAATGGGGCTGATTTCTTGACATAGACATCGAACGCCGAAGTTGTCGGAGCTTTTCTGGCAGACACTACCAACACCGAGCATAGCGTAGCTACTAGCAGTTGTAAGGGGCGCATCGTTCTTGAGAATGTTTGTTGGCTGAAGGAGTACTGATTGAGACGCAGTGCTATAAATTGAGGCTGCGTGTCATCGCCGGACATATGCTATGTGGTACCGAAGTGATGCCGTAAGAGTGCTAACTTGATTGGGATAGCGGTCGCGAAGGTAAACAAACCTCTAAACATTCATCCCACTTTATCGCAATCAACAAAGACGATACTCTGGTCTCATTCCAGCTCTCTAGGCCGCCTATACCGACAATCATGGCTTCTGAAGATGTACTACAGACACTAGAAAGTGCGCGACTCGAACTTGACTATGAACGAGCTCTACAGGCGGCCGATCGAATTTACGAGGATGAACGAGCGCGCTTACTTCGGGTTCAGTTACTGCTACTCGAGGACGAAAACGACGAAGCAAGAGAACAACTGGAGAAAGGGGAAGACGAACTTCATCAACACGAAGATATTGCGCAAGAACTGCGTGATAGATTCACCGACCTTGAAGAGCAGTACGAGAGCACTCGGGCGGAATTGAAGGCATGTATGCGCGACATCGACCAATACCAAGCTGAGATCAATGCCTTGAATGCTTCGAGCTCAGATGTGACCAAGACTCTCACGGAGAAGCTTGCTCTCACACGCGAATTGAACGCCCTTAAACCAGAATTGGATCACTTGAGATCTCAGGCTGCAAGTCAGGGCAATATTCTGGCAGACAAACTATCATTACAGCGAGAGCTCAATACTGTGCAACTCGAGCTCGAGAACGAGAAGAAGACTGTCAACCGATTGAAGCAGCGAAGCCACGTCGGGGATCCAGCTTTGGCTGAAGAGCTAGAAGAGCTGAAGCAAGAATTAGCAGAAGAAAAGAAAGCTAGCCAGAAACTCAAGAAACAAAGTACAAAGCGCGCGAATGAAAAGTCCACAGCAGACGCGGCTCTTGTTGACGAGCTCGAGAATGTTCGACAAGAACTCGCTGAAGCACAGCAGAAACTACAAAGAGCAGAAGAAAAAGCTAACCAATCCACCGCACCAACAGCCAATTCTTCAGAACTTGAAGATCTTAGAAAGGAACTTGCGAAAGCCCAAAAGAACGTCCAGAAGGTGGAAAGAGAGAATCTAAAGAAATCGACAGAATGGTCTACACAAAAGGAATCCATGGAGGGTAAACTTGATGCATTCCGCACAAAGCTACGTTCCACGAAAGAACAGCTGAAGGAAGCTCAGGATGAACTCGAACGTCGGGAGGCCGCCAAGTTTGCTGAGTCTGCAAAATTCACCGCTGCACGCATGCATGGTCATCCTCCTCCACAAACAAACACGATGCAGCCGCAAGCAAGCGCTGTTCCAAATCCAAGGAAGAGAAACGTGGCAAGATTCGATCCAGACATGACAATCGGCACGCCAGGACAAGCCGCTGTGAAGAAACCACGAACAACAATGAGTAATGTAGGAGACAAATCCACGTTTTCCATCACACCGTTTTTGAATCGAACACAAAGTATCCTCCCAGACACTCCAGCTGAAGATCAACATGAAAAGATTGACGAAGCTATTAACACTACAATTAACGAGCTTGCGGAGGAAGCCGATAAGGAAAGCAACAATCAAAAACAAGCTCAAAAAGACGAGACCGAACAGCCTGACAAGGAAGAGAAGTCAAAGGCAAAGAAGGGCACAGCAGCAGGTCAGAAGCCCGCTGCATCCAAGGAAAAGGATACAGATGCTCCTCCCAAACCTCGCCCTTCCAAACCATTGAAGGAATCGGCACCATCCAGAGCCAACAAATCTGCAAAACAACCCACTCTCTCAAAGGTAGTTGAAGAAGAAGGGTCCGACTCAGAGAACCAGGCACCTGATGTACAAAACAAGCCCGGACCAACCACCACGGTCGTAGAACCGTCAATATCTGAAGCCACTACAGCAGCACAACCCAAGAAGAAAAAACTCCTGAACGGTCCTCGTAATATCTTCGACGACGACGAGACAGACGGTATCAAGAAGAAGATCACCTTGGGTGGTGGTGGCAGAGTTGGACTCGGCAAAGTCAGTCTAGGCGGCTTTAATAGGATTAAGCCGAAGGTCTTGGCTGAGTTTTCG
>Ga0181469_100886_pt1 | contig 11396 bp, 5 predicted proteins | sample InSIn2SAF170_2_FD_119081 | JGI IMG/M metagenome (GOLD analysis project Ga0181469, IMG submission 119081) | Clean room microbial communities from NASA Spacecraft Assembly Facility at Jet Propulsion Laboratory, Pasadena, California, USA -... ... | reverse complement strand
ATGGTCGAGCACCTAAAGGTCCTTAACAGTCGAGCACCTAAAGGTGATGGCGGCCTTAACAGTCGAGCATGCTAACGCATCCTCTGATGGCGGCGATGGCGGCCTTAACAGTCGAGCACCTAAAGGTCCTTATGGTCGAGCACCTAAAGGTCCTTAACAGTCGAGCACCTAAAGGTCCTTATGGTCGAGCCCCCTAAAGGGTCCTTATCAGTCGAGCCCCCTAAAGGGTCCTTATCAGTCGAGCCGATGGCGGCCTTATTAGTCGAGCGTGCTACGCACCCTGTCGGTCCTCTCTTTTGGGGCAGGGGGTGCTTATTTGGTGAGGGGCCCCAAAAGAGAGTTGCTCCTTCCTCGCACGTCGATGGCGGCCTTTTAGTCGAGAGTTCGTCCCTCACCCTCACCCTACCGGGCCTTTAGTCGAGTCCCTCACCTCTTTGGGGAGGTGAGCTTCCAAATCGGGCCTTGACAGTCGAGTGTGCTAACGCACCCTCACCATATGAATAGTGAGTGACTCCGTCCCTACCGGGCCTAACCATATGAATGGTTAGCGTTAACACTCCTCTCCTTTTGGTCGAGCCCGATGGCGGCCTTTTAGTCGAGCCCCCTACCGGGTCCTACCGGGTCCTATCCTCACACGTCGATGGCGGCCTTTAGTCGAGAGTTCGGCAGGCTCACCCTCACCATATGAATAGTGAGCCCCTACCGGGCCTACCGGGCCCCGGGGATTGGGGTGGGTGGGTCAATAGTGGTCGAGAGTTCGGCTGGCTCACCCTCACCCTGGTTGAAAGAGCCCTGGTTACAGAAGAATAGCCCCCTTATCGCTATCGCTTGCCATATATTTGAGAGCGCTGATCGCTATCGCTTGCCTCCATGTTGGGGAATGAGCAATGGTGGAGGTGGTGCTGGTGCTGGTAGTGGTTCTGGTGGTGGTGATTGGCCTTGGAAAGGGCAGTGGCCATGGTGTTCAACGCCAGAGACAGAGCCAGATACTTCCCCCTTTATTTGGAACAGGCCCTGGATAGCTCTAACAATGAAACCACTTAATCAGGACATGCACTTCGAACCTTGACCCTTGAGGTTCTAACACTTCAACCCGCGTTAACAGGACAGACACTTCGAACCTTCCCCTTTCTTTTGATACTGCCCGGGAAGCTCTAAATGCCTTAGCCCCGTATTATCAGGACAGATGCTTCGAACCTTTAGCTTGGTTGGAAGGAAGGATCGAGCTTGCCCCATTAGCTCGCTTGGATAGCTACAACAGCTTTCCCCCTGTTTCCCCGCTACAGACAATTTACCCTGGCAATTACCCCGCTTCAACTGGACAGATGCTTCTCCCCTTGCCCTCAACACGCCACATCCACCCGGAAATAATAACGACCGCACCGGGAAAGCCCGCATAGATATAAAAGCGACCGGAGGAGAAAGAAAAGCACTGTTGAATGAGCTTGGTTACACAAATGTGGTTTCGATACAATGATCTCGATGATGATTAGACACGGGAGATACCAGGACTAATAGAGCCCCTTGAGCAGTAGGTAACATCTATTATTTGGTAACTGGTTGAATAGCGTGGTCAGAACATCTATTATTTGGTAACTAGGTGATTCGAGAACTGAGTGCTATTGGTAAGAACTGGGTGTGATGAAAACTGTAGATTGAACGCTGCACGTAAGGCGAAAAGCAGCATCAGAATGAACCAGTTGTGATTCGAACGGGTAGAATAGAGACCCATGGGCAGTTGTTAATAAAGCAGTAACTTCGGGCAGTCTAGAACTGGGTGATTCGGGAACTGCTCTATATGGAAAACTGGTGCTTTAGCGTCCTTCATTCGTGGTGGTACATACATGCCGTGAGATTCGAGGTTAGGTATAATCAATTTTGATAGAGATAGCGCTTTCTCTCAGAAAGTGATCCTCAATCAAATTCGTTATCAGTTCCACTGTAGTCATGCCCTGAGTCCTAGTCCAATCAACAAGTACTACGGGAGGGAGAATGTCTATCCAAAGATGAAATATCAGTTAGAAAAAAGAGAACTTCTAGCTAGAATTAGTTCTTCACTTTCGCTCAGCTAAGTTCCTCTTTCTCTTTACAATTTATATGGGCTCTTGGCTGGATCGGGGCACAGCGATGCCCACTTCATATAGGTCTAACAGCAAGAAAGAACCACCGCTAAGACTTGGTTGGGAATGAATGAGAGCCAGTGAAAGAAAGACCGCTTCTGGTTGGGTCATTAGAGCGAGCGAACTAACCGCTGGACCCCTTGAGCTTGTGGTTTTATCATACTGCTTGCTTGATTGTTATCGCTACTTAATCGTTCCCCTTGCGATTACCCCTCTTTGAACTGGATAGAAGCATCTCCCCATGAGGTTGGTTGGATCGCTATCGCTTGATGGATGATACGCCCCTGCATTCCGTCCGCAGTCTCGCTTCTGGTTACGCCAAAGACAACACTGTTCGGGGGTCCCCCCTCGCCCCCCCCCTCTCACACTCCCCAAGGGGAGGGGTTAGGCACTGGCACTTGAAAGCGGGGTCCTCTCTTGCTTGCTTGCTTGCCTGCGTCTGACTGCCTTCCTGGTTATACAGAGACTGGCCTTCCAAGAGTGATCCATGTCCGAGAGGATCCTACACCAGTTCCAATTTCCTGCAAGACAAGGCTTCACCCGATCCTACAATCTAAAATAGATCTACTATATATAATCAATCAACAGTAGATCTACTACTGTAAAGATACATAAATGAGAATGTAGAGTAGAGAGACCCTAGTTATCTCACGGGTGATTAGAACTACCTTTCCCTAGATATTATGGAACCTGCCTATAGTTTGTAGGGTTTCAACCTCCAAGGTATGAGTGGGACTAAGCCAATGAAGATTCCCTAGGATGAATCAACAAGCAAGGTTGAAGCCAATCTAGTCAAAAGAGATCTCTCTAAAGGTGATGGGCATGACAGGTACAGCACTATGATCGATAACACTTTGAATCACACCACTAAGCCTGCTGATCCAACCTGCTGCTTGCCAAAAAGGTAGGTCTCTTGCTTACTTACGATATAAAACAAAACCTAGGGCCCTATATTATTTAGGGGTCACTCACTATTCATATGGTGAGGGATGTGAAAACCAATAGGAAGAACACAGTCTCACCTACCTGCCCTCTCTATTGCCGCCTGCTTAAGCAAGCCTAGAGCTAACTGGACAGTCCCAGTACGCGTAAGGTAGGTAGATAGGTAGGTACCCGCCCAGTACGCAATGCTTGCTCGCTTAAAGAATAAAGAAAGGGCGAAAGATTTCTTGCTTGCTTTATACTTGACCGGGAAGGGAATAAAGAAAGGAGGAGCTGGAGGATTAGGATTCAGAGCCAACCGAACCACCGATCGAACCACTTAGACCGTGGACGCTGATATCGACAAGAGCCACGATTGGCATTGATTGGATTGATTGGAAGGACCCTGGCTGACTGGGGAGCTTAGGAGCCGGCTTGTGAGCGGGCTGGATGGGGAGCTGGATGGGGAGCTGGGGAGCTTAGGAGCTGGTTAGCTTGCTGGTTGGTTAGCTTCTATTGCTTGCTGGCTAGGTGGGCTTGATGAAAGAAGGAACCCGCCCGACGAAGAAAGAAAGAAGCTTGGCACGAGGGCTGGCAGAAACAGTTAGGCGATAAGAGAACGTGTGCCGAGACAATGGCTAGACCTGATGCTAGATCCGGCTGATGGCTGCTGGCCGGAAGGAGCGCCCAGGGGAGAGGAATGAAAACTAATACTTTGTATCTCTGTCTCTTCCCTTTATCTCTATTGCTTGCTCCTCAACACCTAGCTTGACTCAACCCCATAACCTAAGCTGAGGGAGAAACTAAAAACCCCACCACACTCACTCTATGTATGGCTATCTTAGCTGGCTCTAAAACCTTGGTTATATCTTGTTCTTTCCCTTGATGTTTGTTTATGTATCTCTTTATATCTATGCTATTTACTATTATGTTATATCCAATATTGACTATGCTAGATAAGCTCCTAGTACTGGATCAACTACTAGTTAGTCATTCCTTTACCTGGCGTCATAATCTTAATACCGAGAACAGGCTCTTCATCTATAGGTTGGATTCCTGCCTTTGCTTACTAGTATGAAACTGATCAGACTGGGTAAAGGCAAGCAACTGCGTCAAGCGGATAAACAGCTGAAACCACAGCATCTCACCCCTTCTTTGTTGAACCCGGAAAATAGGGCATCTTGTGCTAATACAACCTTGAGTTCCTACTGGAGATAGGGATATGGTACCTGAACCACAACAACCCGGCTTTGTCATAGTTGAGGGATAGGCATTGAACCAGTCCCAGCTGAGGAGCTAGCTTGTTTGCCAGTTTATAGTTACAGCATCCGAACCAGACCCATTTCTTAGAGTGTCATATCCATATTTCGATCCAAAGCCAGCACTTGTTGATTCATAAGTCAATATCAAGTGTCAAGGCTACCTCTAGCATGTCCCTTCCTATTCTAGATCGATATCGAGATCTGGTTGTTGATGACCTTGACTCAGTTGACCTAGATCCGGTACCATAAGAAAAGACAGATCCTGAACCTATAGTAGATCTCGCAGCAGAGACGGGAAAGGCTAAGTCTGTAGTATAAGCAGCGGCAAAGGCACCCCTGTATTCGGTGGTTTGAGAGCCACATAGCTATCAGCATCTCTTGAACAAGTAGTAGCAGATCCATATCGAGATTCAGATGCACCAGTACCAAAGTAAGCATCCGAGTAGTAACCAGCGATGGGGAATACGGCAGGAGTTGGAGTTGACCCGTAACCTGACCTCTAAACACCAACATGATGAGCAAAGGCGTGGGCAATGACGGAGGCACCGGTCGAGGAACCAGATTCATAGTCACCTTGCTACGCGTACCTTCCAGTTCGAGATCGAGATCTTGCTGTTCCACCATTTGCAATAGGAGGATGATGAAGCGATAGGGACCAACTAGCTTGATATATGGGTATATTATATATGGATATATGGTTCCACTGATAGCCAACTCGTTGAAGAAGCAGCGTATCCGGGTCGCAGAGAAAGATAGAGAGGGGGTTACAGATTGATAGCTAAAAGCAGGTTACCAAGTTCCAAGAGCAGGGTCATTAGTCTCTATAGCCGCAGTTCGAGATCTCTATAAAGAAGAAGTATATGGTCGGTGCTCCTCTTGGTTCACTAAGGTAGCAGTAGAGAAGGGAGCATCCTAGCTCTTATCTAACCGATGAACATCTTCCCACAGTAAGCTGACCTATCTTTAGTCAATTGCCCACTCAAGTTCCTATGCTTCGATCTGATCCCTGCCTTCAGTTGCTCGACTGATAAGGCCGCCATCACCGGCAGGGTGAGCCTGTCGAACTCTCGACTAAAAGGCCGCCATCGGCTCGCCCCCCTCTCAAATAAGTCACTAAGGCCCGAAATCGTCATTCAATCTATCAGGAATGACGTATATGAGAAAGCGTCATTCAATATCTCACATCGAATCTGGTATGACACATATCGATGCATTCATTCGTTATATACGTAATTACGCCAACCAACCACTATTACTGATAACGTCTATAGCTTTAGCTGTATAGAGAGAATAGCTTCTATAGCTACCCAACTTCTATAACGTGATGAACGGTTTCCAGAATAGCTTCTATAGATCGGTTTAGCTTCTATAGACCGGTTTAGAGACCGGAATAGCTTGAGAGCCGCCTTACAAGAGACAGAGCTAGACCTACAGAGCTAGACAGAGATGGTATCCTCCACCAAGTTCAACGTCTCGATGGCGATATCAAGTATTCAATGAGTGGAAAGGTCTGGACAATTGAATAGGTCTCTTGACCACACACACATGTAGTAGAGGCCTGGTTGAAATAGGCCTTATATATGTGAACATGAAGACGTGGTCGATATTCCGTGGATCGTAGATATGCGAGATCATACTTGAACTATGCTCTTTTTTATCATACCGTGTCAATTTAAGGAGTATACATAAGGCTGGTGGTAGTAGAGCTTGTAGGAAAACTATTTGCTCAGACCTCTTAAGGCTTGAACTCTTTTGTGATTAGAATTTAGAATGGAGATTGACTTAATTTTCTTATTCTATTCTTTTTCGGATGGAATTGAGTGCATAGAAACCCCACCTGAGATATTTCACTATTGGAAGGCTAACAAACTATGATGCCTGGGCCAAATCTGTCTGGTCCCACCTCGGCCACAGCGGAACCTCTTGAGAGGGTAGGTCTAAGGAAGGGGATCACACCGCCTAAAGTGAAATGTAGATATGTGAGTATCGGCTGCTGCTGTATGGCAAGGACCTATGGACAACAATTTGACTTGGGTGACTGGTGTGTAAATATGGAGAATACTTACATCTATACTCTATCTCTTCCCCATTGTATAATATTTGATAAGCAGTAGTACTTATAGAAATGATATTTTTCTCTATTTTTATACCTCTCCCATTGTATTAGCGGAAGTAGCCGGGAATAGAGCCATTGTATAAGATAATAAAGACTAAGTTTTCCATTGAACTTACTCCCGACGGCTAATAGTAAATAGTGGGGGTGTCCATGGGACCTAAAGCTTACCACTAATGACAAGAAAAAGTGAAACCATTCCCTCGTACCTCAGAAAAGGCCCTCCGGGTCGTAGAGATGTAATCTCGTATATTATCAATGTGATTTCTTTATTTGTTGTCATATGGACACTTATTCTTTGCAAAGGAAACCACAAGAAGCTTCTTCGCTAGAGCTCAGGGATAAAGGGAATAAAGCTGTATGCAATATCATCATCGTGGGATTTTCCCCTTGATTCTTCCCCATTGGATTATTACCTTTACTGACTGAGACTGACTGAGGGAATATCCTCGATCCTCTTTCCTCTATCGCCAAAGGATCTAGCAGCATCCATTGATGGTTCCTCGATGGAGAATATTCTTATGTTTCCATTATCCAATCCCCCGTAACAATAGGTGGTTTCATTGCTAAACAACCTCAAATGATACGAAATTGTCATCTGATCCAACCAACAAACATAGTGCCCCCTGACTGAATAACCTGAGGCCACGGAACTTACTTTATGGGCTACATGCAGGCTTTCACGTACTAGTTCATAGTCTCTTGTTGTGTTCGTTATGGCTATACTTTATCTACGGCTATTTATTATAGATATTTCTTATCATAGTAGGTCTAGTAGGTTGGGGACTCTTTCTTATTATTTCTTTTTGGGCGTATCAATGCAATATTGTATATTCTTGATAGGTAGACTATTGCGCGTAGTATTAGAGTAGTAGCTGTAGCTCACGTGCACTAAAACTAAGAAAACTAATGAGAATAGATGTTTTTCTTATTTACCCCCTTCCGGCTGACACTAGAAGCCATCGGATATGCATAAACATATATTGATTTCTTGCTACAATTGACAAGGGTAACGTCTCACAACTGTACTTGCCATGGAAAGGGTAAACGCATAGATGCGAAATATATGGATTTCAAATGAATGCAAAGACTAAAGCTCGTCTCTATCTCTAGAGGCTAGAACTAAGGCAATGAAAACGAATAATAAGTCCTATTAAGGTAATAGGCCATGGACCTTAGACTCAGGCAAGTTTCCCCCCCATAGGGGGAGCTTTCAGAGGCTCCATATACCGTGTCAATTAAGGCAGTCTCTAAGGCTTGTTGTAGTATAGCTTGTAGGAACTATGCTTTGAACTATCTATTTTGATTTGAATGGAGACAGACTTCAAACCGTACCGTAACAACCATACCGTCCATAGTAGGGTAAGTTTCATAAGACTAAGGCTTGAACTCTAGTAGTGCAAGTGTAGAACGAAAGCTAAGGGAACTAAAGCAGCTAAGACTAGAGCTGCTGCTATCAAAATACTAGTCGTCACTGCTTAAGGCTTTCATTCACTCTAACCCTAGAATGTGATAAGGTTTTTGTCAATATTGTCCCAACAACCAACTAACATGGATTCAACGAGTTGTCTCTTATGTTGTGGTAGGTGCTTCGGATCTCTCACCTATGATAAAATAGCAAGGACGTCTGGATGCGCGTATCATAGATAGGGGGTTTCTTGATGTTCATAACCAACAGAACTGACATTAGTTTCTCAAATAAACGGAACGGTAGGTAGGGTATGGGGAAGACAGACCCCTTAGCCTTAGTTAGCAGGGCCTACATGAACTTAGTGGACTAAGCTTTGTCTCTTTTTGACATAACCTATAGATGGGATACATTGGACATAACATTTGACATAGTTGTTTTGAAAGATTTCTTCTTGGATTTTTCGGAAACGATGCACGATCTTAATCACACGATGCACCTGTTTTGAAAAGTCGCTAAGCCTATTGTGTTGTATAATAACCTCTATAATGCAACCTGATAAACTGCCCCATCTTCCGCGGGAGAGGCAGTGATTTATTGATTGGACTTGATTCACTTGATTGCAGCTTCCGATAAAGGCGTTCCCACGGACGGACAAAGCCCGCATGAAGCCTTCAGGTCAGCGCCGATAGCCACTAGTTGATGCTGTCGATGCCAGGACTCTTTGCCAATAGTCGATCCAGGTAGATAGGTTGCTAGGCATGAACCTATAGTCACATGGTGGAAGCTCTACTCATCGAAAAAACTATACTCCGTGCTACAAGCTCAGTGCCAGTCAGCCAATCGGAGATACCCAGTCAGTTATGAGTCACGCTAGCAATAGATGATAACCCCCGTTGACAATACCCGGGAGAACCTCATTACCCACTGGTCAGTACCAGGCGGTTGCCACAGTGAGGGACCTAATCGAAGGGGAATCATCGAAGGGAAGGGAATAATCCACAGCGAGGGCAATCATCAATGGGCATCAATGGGGAATAATCGAGGGGGAATAATACATGGGGCAGGAGCTATACCTCAAATAAGAGCGAGGTTACAGCTTGTTTCTTTACAATTCAACTGGTGGGTTAGGTGCACCAATTCAATTATGATTCACCCAGTACATGTTTACGAGAGAGGTCAGAGAGTCACCCCACGTTACCAACAGACAAGAGAGAAGGAACCTCTACACAATGGCAGCTTACCGATACATGAGGTCCTACCTGTATCCGGTCTGAGCTAAAGAGTAGTCATACAGAGCAACTTTCTCTTCATGCTCACCTGCTGCTCTATCTTCACGGTTGGTTGCTTTATATACTTGCATACCGGAGGACTAGTGATACCGGGGTTGGGTTGGAAAATTGCTCTGATGATAAGTTCGCCCGATTCACTGATGAGGTTCGACATCAATGCCGATAGCAGTCGTCTTCAATCCATTCACATAGCACGATTCATAGTAGAGCCCAATTCACTTAGTACGATTCATTCACTTAGTACGATTCATACCCACCCTAGTTGATCCCGATTCACATAGCACGAGGAGGCCTGGACACACGACAGAGGTGGACACTAGAGGCGATAGAGGAGAATAGATACGGATGCTCTCTCTGATAAAGATTCTCTTTTCAGAGTGAAAATGAAGGGCTTAGGGTGTTTTTCATGTCTTTGGGCTTAGGGTCTGATGTCTTCCTTCCTGAGGGTCCTTCCTTTTGATACACCTTTGTTCCTATTCCTGATCTGATACAACACCACCTTTATTGATGGACTAAGCCTCCTTTGGCAAAGCATAAATCTAATCCTCCCCGTAGCTGCTCATACCAATCCTACCCGTAGCTACTAACTAAACTAATATTGGCCAAACAAGAAACTAATAGTAACAAATCCTACCCGTAACTCATACTAAAAAACCCCGCTGTAGACACCATAAAGTATCTCAACATGATTCACCACCAGAGGACCTAAACATGATGCATGCAGGCCCGACCCCATAAGAATCCAAGTATATCCTCCCTCCCCTACAGGAGAAGTGAGTGTAATACATGGATGATGGGTCTAAGTGGTAAATACATGATAGATGATGGCATAGTATAAGTAGTAACATATGAATCCTGATGATGCATAGACAGGGTCTGATGAATCATCCTCATCCTGGTGATTGATCATGCATTGGGTAATTTGTAAGGGTAACTAGCCTAGCCCCTCCTAATCAAATACTGTCCACCGAGATAACATGAAACACGGCGGGCCCGGTATCATGATGATTGACTCACTGACACTGACAAGGTGATTCCTGGTCTCTGCTGGCTGTACTACTAGTTTGTGCAAGTAAAGAGAGTGGGTAAAGCAAGTGTTGAATAGCAAATGTTCCTGGCAACTGGGGTATTCCTGGCAGGGTTCTGGGAGAAAGATTCTCTAGTCTGAAGCCTGTTCCATACCATCCCATGTCCCTGGGGCTTATAAGGGGCTAAGAAACCAATTCCCATTTCCATTCAAATTCCCATCCAACGATCCAAGATCCCATCCCATCCGTAGCTGCTTCTAAGGTATTCTACAGTCCCTCCAAAGACCTAATGGTATAGGGCTGTACAGAGACTACTTTCTGGCAGGTTTCTTGTCTGAAGAAGGTAAGGCTATTCTTATACTGGTACTTATATGGCCTTACTGGTTTCAAGGTGACTACTCCATCCCATCGTCCTAGCCTAGGATTCCAGCAGTAATAGAAATAATAGAAAGAAGGGTAAGGGTCTGATCCATCCATCCATGCCATCCTCCGGGGGCTTATAAGGTCTTCAAGCATTCCCTTGTTAGCATGTTTCCCTTGTAAGCATGTTGTTGCTAGGGGGCTGTCCAGAGAAAGTCTTTCCGGCGGGTGGATTGTCGTATTCTGAACAAGGGTCTTCCTTCAGATACTGTCCCTCTCCAACATATATTCCTGGTCTAATTCCTGGGTAAGTTGCTCCATCGTGCTAGCCTAGCTGCTCGGCAGTCTAACTCTAAGGGTAAGGGTCTTCAGCATCCATGGCATCCTCCGGGGGCTTTGCAAAGGGGTATAATGAAGATCGACTAACTGAAACTGACTACGTGCATTCCAGGTAGCTAGCTCCAGGTCTACAAGTTGGTGCAGGTAAAAGAGAAAGAGTAGTATGTGAGAGATGCCCCTGCCTACGTTGGGTCTTCCTGGCTTCTATAGTGGTTACTTGTCTTAGGGTGACGTTATTGAGAGGGTAAGGTGCCCCTACTTTCATTTTTATGGCAGGCAGTGAATGACGATTCTAGTTCTCTAAGGGCTAATGAAAAGCCATCCCAATCCCAATTCCCATCATCCCAATTCCCATTCCCCATCCAATCCGATCCGATCCGGAACTTCAACTGTTCTTCTAGCATTCCCTTCAAAGACCTAATGTTCTAGGTTCCCGCGTAATAAAGGTTCCTTCTTATTTCACGCTGGTGTGTCAAGCTGGTGAAAGCTGGTGTTTGGCCGAAGGGGATTGGCACAGACATTGGTAGATATATTGATATTATTTGGTTCGGAG
>Ga0181469_100694_pt1 | contig 11399 bp, 12 predicted proteins | sample InSIn2SAF170_2_FD_119081 | JGI IMG/M metagenome (GOLD analysis project Ga0181469, IMG submission 119081) | Clean room microbial communities from NASA Spacecraft Assembly Facility at Jet Propulsion Laboratory, Pasadena, California, USA -... ... | reverse complement strand
TCTGTCGATTATCTCGAGTAGGCACCGATTCAAGGGATGTGCCCTCTTTTCTTTCATCATTTCCCTCATTTGCTCTTCGCAATTCCTCAGCTTGTCGCTTCAGCTCCTCCTCTTACCTTACATCCTCCTTCTACTATAAGAGAGAGAAGAAATAGCTTACAGAACAACCAAGACCGACATTCTGTCCCAAGAGAGAAGAAGGCAAAGCCAACAAGTTTCCAAGAGCTTGAGTCGCTTCTTGTCCAGTCATGAGCTGATCACAGCAATGCACGTCTTTGGTGTCGCAGAAGAAATCGCGCTTGGAAAGACGGGATGGAGCGGCCGATGCGAGGGTGCAGAAAGCGAAGAAGATGGCGAGGAAGCGGAAGATGGAGGAGAACATGGTTGATTGTTGATTGGGTTAGGGAGGACGTGTGGAAAAGCTTGTAATGAGCGTGGGTGTGCAATGATCGACTTGGGTAAAGATCTTCCAGGTGAGTTCCGTTTGGAAGTTGGAGAGGGCAGAAAAGCTGATAGATGTGAAGTGTGTGAATGAAGAAAGCAGACTCCGAACACCTCAAGCCTTTCATTTATAGTCTTCCCAGCTCAAAAACTAGCCGCATTCTCAAGCTGGAACTTAGGCTGAGTCCGCATAGCTCGCGTTGTCAACAGTCTCTCGAATAGTTAAGAATGGACTGGAAGTTGGCTTGGCTGACATTCTTGTCCAGGATGAGGATGCAAGTACGAAGAGACGTCCGGCTCCTCCTGAAAATAGGGGCCCGGGATCTGACCAGAGTCAACCTGAATAATACGTTCAGTCTGTATGGCTCTCTAGTGTACAACAACTCTCAGAGCAATGTATGCCAAATGATTAGCCCGATCACGCTATCCCTTGTCATCCAATCTTGATCTAATTGCGCATCAACGCTTCTCTTTCTTTTGCCAATTGCTCAGACTAACAAAGTCCCAGATCCTGAGCACAGCAAACATGATACCGATGGTCATGGCACAGCAATCCCGTCGTCGTCGGATCCTACAAGATCTAAGCGGGTTCGGCTATAGCGACAAGACCCATCCGCGAAATGAAACGACTGGCCCGCTGTACATCGTTGATCTGGATGTTATACCCGCTTCTATCATGTCTGAAGAGGACGCTATGGATCATCCCCAACCTATGAAATCATTCTCGAGGTCTGTTATCACCACTTAACGCGCGCTGAGCTTGACGGATTTGAAAGGGGATGTAGCTGACGCCGCACTCGCTGAATAGACGCGGTGGTCAAGTCATGATTGGCAGAGCTTCAAGATCTTGTATGCACTCCAGACACTTACCCTCTAAAAGCGGTCAGCTGACTTGCTTATCTGGCGCTCCTTCGTGATAAAGCCGGAGAGCTGCCTACCAAAGAGAATGGCTGGTACCGGTGAGCGATCATTGTCTTGTACTTTCTATCAGTAATACGACGCTTATGCAGAATGATTCGACCTCTTCAGAAACGCCGTCATGTCACGTCGACATGCCATTCTCCGATGGGGACAAGCTGGAGTAAGCTTATGGCATATCCCTCTAGTATCATAGACTGACACTTTTCTCTCTCTCAGGTTAGTATCCAGGATAAGGACTCAACCCATGGCACCCGAGTCTACCGAAATGGCCAGACTATCACTTGTCGAGAACAGCCAATCCTGGTATTTGATCCCCTTTTGCACAAGAAGCTTCTCATGATGCTTACATCTTTGCGTCTCTGCAGCTTCGAGATGGTGACGAAATTCAGTTCGGCAAGACTGTCAATCGAGTCGAAGGAAAGTCAGACACCATCACAGCCTGCCACAATCCTCTCCGTGTTCATGTACACATCACTCAGCCAGCCGAAATTCCGGTAGTCCAAATCAAGCCAGAGCCCATTTCCCCTGAGAAGCCTAGTAAATTCATGTCCCATACTTTCTCATTCTCAGCTGGAGGAGAAAGTGATGAAGATGAGAGAAGTGTCCTAAAGAATGCTCTTCTGCTCGACACGGAGGAGAATACTATCAAAGCTCCATCTTCGAAGAGTACAGCTAGTACAGCAGAGAAGAGTGACATGTCCATCTCGGAGAACGACGATGAGGATGAGGAACATCAATTTACTTTCTCTTCTCCGCCTCTGCCCGAATCTACAGCTGGAAAACCTGCTGCTAGCCAGTACAAGAAAAGAGTGATGCCCGCTAGCAGTGACAATGAGGAGGAGGAGGAAGATGATGATGGTGAGAACGCCAAAGACAATGACGAGGATGAAGAGATGGAGGACAGTGATCCTGAAGATGACCCTTTCACCACTTCCAGACCTAGCAGCCCAGATGCTACATTGAAGTCGACTGACATCGCTGCTTCCATCGAAGACGAGGAAGAAGAGGACGAACGCAGTCAGAACAGCTCTTCTGATACACAAGAGACAACTGAGGAGAATGAAGATCATTCTTCCCAGTCTGTTGACGCTGAAATGATTGTTGAGAAGAAGGAGACAGGATCAGCTAGCCAGACCAGCGTAAATGGAGAAGGAGCTATCAAGAAAGCCGTTGATGGCGAGAGTGAAGCTACCGAGAAGCCCGGTGAAGCAATCAACAATGCTCCCCCAGCTAGTCTCCCACGCGAGAGTTCCCAAACCATACTTTCAGGAAGAACGATTCATCTCTTCGAGCCTCACTTCCTTCCCAAAGCATCTCCTACAGCTACGTCTACCGGTACTAGCGTGTCGATCGTCGTTCCAGACAGCCAGGAGGTGGCTTCTGCCGGACCTCCCGCTTTAAGCCCATCTAATCTTACTCAGAGCACGCTCATCGACTTTTTCAAGACGCGTCGAGATGCCGCCAAGCCTGCCACCATCAACAAAGTTAATCCACAAATCAATTCTGACGAAGAAAGTCAGTCTGATACCTCCCGCGGATCCACCTCACCTTCTCCACCACATTATCAGCCTGAAGTACCAATCGCTTCTATTCAAGTGATCGGAAAGCGAAAGCGAGACGACGAGAGTCTGGTGGATGCTTCGATCGAAGTCGCTTTCGAGCCAGTCAAGCCAATCAAGAAGGCCCGAAGAGGCTTCTCTCTCAAATCAGCAGTCTCCCATACCGTCTCATTGGCTGCTGGAGCTGTCATGGCTGTCGCCCTCCTCTCCGTCATGCCGGAGCTTGACGCATAGATTGGCCTGTCATCATCAAAGTGTGCGCTACAGTCCGAACAAGAATTACAAACATAAACAATGTATCCAAATATGCTGGTGATATGGCTTCAATGCGCCAACGTCCCATTTTCCTCGTTCTCAGTTCAGCAATCAGAAGAAACCAAGTATCAAATGTCGCGTTGTGCTAGTAAGCAAGCTTTTTCCAGGGTTCAGTTTCACTCTCAGCACATTCGTTGGCAGTAGTCCTTCGTATATTACTAGCGTTCGTGCTCTTCAGTTTGTCGATGTAGACTGCCATGCAAATGCTCTGCCTTTTCCTTTCGTACTGCTTGCTTCGGGTATTTATACAGCATGTCTTTGATGTGTAACGAAACAGTTCCTTATGCCTTGACAGCTTGTCTACTATTCTTCGACTACCTACCCACATGCCGACCTTCCCGAGTGTACTGACCTTTTTCTCACACCAAATAGATTTTGCCTTGAAGCTTCCTGAGATATCATACAAGATCAGTCAACACAATGGCACCTTTACATTGGACTCCAACGCTGAAAGATGTCGAAAAGTCGGCTCTCAACAGTTTCCGGCAATTCGTCAACAAGCGCTATGGCTTGGGCTTTCCTGAGACTGACTTCTACTGGGACTTGCATGCTTGGAGTGTCAAGGATGCCGAAACTATTAATCAGTTCTGGGAAGCTCTTTGGGACTGGTCTGGCATGATAGGGGAGAAGGGTCCTTCTCCAGTAAATAGCCTACCTTTCTTTCTAGAGAGATTCAGTCTCTAAATACAAGGTATTCGCAGCTCTTCGATGCATCTCTGCCTATGTACGAGACCGACAAGATGGCCATGAACGCTCGATTGAATTGGGCGGAGAACATGCTTCTTTCGCATGAACATGCAAGATCAAAGTCGCAACTGGCAGTCGTTGCATGTATCGAACCAGACGTGAAGAATGGAGAGAAAGACGGCTTCATTCGCAGTCTTACGTTCGATCAGCTATATCTCGAAGTCGCACAGCTAGCAAGCGCGTTGAAGAAGCTGGGAGTAGGACCAGGAGACAGAGTAGCAGCTCTGATACCTAACAATGCTGGTGCGCGCCCTAGCGAGCGGGTTGCACGCCTGGCGAATGCTGACTGTCGGAAACAGAGGCAATTACCACGCTACTCGCTACCTCCTCGATAGGCGCCGTATGGAGCTCGTCACCACCAGAATTTGGAAGCTCCGCTGTGCTAGATCGGCTTACTCAAGTACGGCCGTCCTGTTTTTTGTATCTTCATTCGCTAACCACCAATGTTCCGATAGCTAAAGCCAAAAGTACTGCTCTCTGCCGATAGATACCGTGCTGGAGGGAAAGATTTCAGCATCATCCCAAAGCTAGCGGAGATCGTGCCAGAGCTTGAAGCGGCAGGTCTCGAGCATGTGATCATTGTTGGACACCTTGCGAAAGACAGGAAGCCGCAAGAGCCACTTCCAACATACCAGAAGGCAAAGACGGTCGCATATACGGATCTGCTCGATGAATCAGCTACCGAGATCGATTTCTGGAGGGGACCGGCGAATGCTCCACTTTGGGTGCTCTATTCCAGCGGGACAAGTCAGTGGCCATCTCTGGATGCAAAGCATACGCTAATACTACTTCTGACCTATAGCCGGAAAGCCTAAAGCCATCGTGCATAACCAGCTTGGTATGGCATGGGAAATGAAGAAACAGGGATTGCTGCATAACAACCTCCGAGCCGGTGACTGCCAATTGCAAATAACGACTACTGGTGCGTATCCTCTGAAATGAATACAATCAGGAGGCTGACTTACTGTACTTCTCAGGCTGGATGATGTGGTAAGCTACAGTGTAGAAGCCAAAGGCGGAACATAGCTGACGCAAAAGCAGGAACCAAATGGTCAACCATCTCTGCATAGGCATGTGTGTTGTCGCGTACGATGGAAGCCCTCTATACCCTTCGAAAACTGCCCTATTCGACATTATCGACGCGCACAAGTAGGTCGTCAGAATTGTTTACGTGACCGCCTTTGCTCATTTCAACCACAGCGTCACCTCTTTCAGTCTTTCGCCGAGATACCTCCAGATCCTGTTGCAAGAGGGTATCAAACCGAAAGACACGCATTCGCTCAAACATCTCAACATGATCTTCAGTGCTGGCTCACCTCTCAAGTCTGACATTTACGAATATATCCGCAACGACATCAAGGACGTTTTCATCAGCAATGGAACGGGAGGCACAGACATATGTTCAGTCTTTCTTGGATCTTGTCCGGTACTGCCAATGTACTCGGGAGTCATTCAGTGTCCGTTCTTGGGTGTAGCATTGGCTTGCTTCGATGAGAATGGCAACCCATATACCCAAGGTGAAGAAGGAGATCTGGTCATCACGCAACCTTTCCCGAATGCGCCTCTGGGCTTGCTAGGCGACGATGAAAACAAGACAAAGCTCAAAGACACATATTACAATCAGTATCCAGGTCGTACAGCTTGGTACCAGGCGGATTATCGTATGCTCAGCTCTGCATATTAAGAGTGAACGGACTAGCTGACCACGATTATATAGTACAAATTGACAAAGATACACGCGGAATTACGATGCTCGGCCGGAGTGATGGTGTTCTGAACCCTCAAGGTGTGCGTTTCGGTAGTGCCGAACTGTATGCTGTAGTAGAGGAGATCAAAGACGAGTACTTCGAGTTCATATTTTCATCATACTCGGTGCTGACTGCATCCACAGAGTCGATGACTGCATCGCCGTCGGCCAAAAGATGCCGGACGGGGACGAGCGCGTCGTGCTCTTCGTAAGACCCGTCGCTGGTAAGCCTTTGACGGAAGCTCTCGTCAAACGGATCAAGACTGCTATCAGATCACGTCTGTCGCATCGCCATGTTCCTGCCAAGGTTATCGAGTGTCATGGTGAGTCCCTTCTTCTGCTAGATGATAAGCCCTGCTGACCGTTACATCAACCTGCAGATATTCCCGTAAGCTGGCATAAGCTCTCGAATGGCTAGCGTCGCTGATTGTGTCTTACCCAGTATACCGTAAACAGCAAGCGAGTCGAAGTCGCTGTCAAGAAAATCATTAATGGCGCTGCGCCGTCGTCTCTCAATACAAGGTAAGGACCTAGCTTCTTATTGAAATGCCCCCAAGCTGAAGTATTGCAACTCGCAGCGGTATGGCCAATCCCGAAAGTCTGCAGTTCTTCGTCAATCATCCGGAACTCCAAGCGCCCACTAGCATACTCAGTGCCAAAGATCAACTGCCTGCAAGTGGCTTGGGTACCACAGCAGAAGCTGTAGTCGCCTGTCACAAAGCCGGGTAATCTGATCAGATAACGATGAAACATGTCCCAAAAAGGCAACTCTTTGACCGCACGGTGTCTTTCTCGAACAAAGAGACAGCAAGCAGCTCAGGCCGCTGTTTCTGGCAGCAAATCCAGTAGCTTGGGAGATTGCGCGCATACAAGCACATGCTAGGAGAGGCTCAAGTACAATAGCTAGAAAAGCTGGCTCACCCACGTAATTGACAGCGGCTTTCTCTTTCATGAGCTGGAGCCTACCGCGACATACTATCAGCAAATATATAAAGAACAAAGAAGCACAAGGCCAGTGGTCTTGGGTACAGTATAGGGCCAGCCTTCCTGCTCCTCTCGATCTCCCGCTGCCCTCTCACTAGCTCCGCTGTCTCCTTCATCAATCTAGTCATCACCGTCGCCATGCTTACACTTCCAGGCTTCGCACGGTCGTCAGCTATCCTGAGCATCTTCGGCAGGCCGGCTTGTCTCTCAATATCATCTACGGCCACTCGTCCCCGTTCGACTTTGACGATGTCAATGAGGTCAGTTCAACTTACTCTACTTCCCCTCCTGCACAAGATGCTGACCCCGACTCCGACAGAATGTTCTCCTGTAGCTCGGCCGTGTCAGCGAAAAAGCCTGCTGTATCACATTTCCCATTGCACACTGCAACTCGCCCAACTCCTCCTGGCCCCTCGACTCAGCCCTCGGTCAGCAAGACTGCCACTTTCGTGCCAAGTTTGAATCACACGCCCCACCTCTCCATGCCTCATGGCTTTCCTTCCGCTCAGCCCCAAACGGTCGCCAAGAATCCCAACGTGCTGAATGCACTTGGGAGCTTTCGCTATCAACCAGGAGCGCATATCCTACAGGAGCTGCTCGGCCAATCAAATACTGTCGATATTGACGCTCTGCAGGCTCAACTGAGACTTCATACCGCAAGCATTGCGACAGGGGTGAACGAGTACTGGGAAGAAGGTTACTATATGTCGCCGTTGGCGCGGACTACTCACGTTTGCTGGCTCATAGAGCGAGTGTGGTGGAGGCAGACAGTAGCAGAAACAATTCGACTACTGCTCAGGCAAGGCACTCGTAGGAAAGTGCTGGCAATGGAAGGATCGGAAAAGCCTATCCTCCATGGCGCACATTTCTGCATAAACGACAGAAGTGTCAGCACTGCAGCAACAGCTTTCTACGGGAAAGACCTAAAGCACGCCGAAATCGGGATCATGATCATCGATGAAGTCCGAGAATCAATACGCCTAGATTTAGTACATGCCGTCAAGGGTGGCAGTGAAAGTTTTCCATCCATCGACCTGGCTATCAGGGCCTTCACTCTTTTGCCAGACGGTAGCTTCAACTCCGTGGCTTTTGAGCAACTGAAGAGAGCCTTGAGCCTTAAGGATGTGGATCAGCTAGCCAACTATGTCGGTCGTTATGCTAGTGCATCATAAACGTCTCCGGAAGACGATGGGCAGTAGAACGGAGAGCATTCGTACACCCCATTTGTAGATAGGTATTTTTCATTTTTCAGTATGCAGCATTCAGCATTTATACATAGCACGGCGCTGAGCACAAAGCACTTTGATGATTTATTGTCTTCTGCCCCAGCTTTTCTCCATACAGTCTCTTTCAGTTCTGGCGCTTTGACTGCGTGCTCAGACGGCAGACAAAAGGCCCGATCGAAGACGCGTCAGCCAATCACAGCCTGTTTCCAGAAGTACGCGCTTTAAGGGAACAATAGATTGCTTCCGAGCTAGCTTATTTCTTTTGTACAGAGAGCTACCTGTGTTGTCGAAGACTCAGAGCGTACCGCATCAATAGTAGAAATCGACTATTATTGAAGACGAGCTACCCAGCCCTAATCCGAAAGACAAGCTTACAAGATGATTCGCTGCAGCAAGGTGTTTGTTCTTCCGACACAGGCTTTTCGGCTCAGAGATGGGGTCCATTCTTGTCGGGTATAGCAGTCGTGACCAATCTGCAAAGCGAGCGCTAACAGGACTTCTGGCAGGATTGCCCATACACTTAGAGGGACCTCGCACATGAACAATCTTGGTATTCGAAGTCGCATGCCGGCACCGTTTTTCTGCCAAGGTACCTTTAGAACCTTCGCCTTGAAGCGCTTTCCAGGATCGCCAACTTGTCATTCTCCCCAAGGCTGCCTGCCCTCTGGCTACAGACGCGTTCCCTTCGGCAGTAGTCACATTCGTCCGCACACTGCCAACTTCAGTATTAGCGCCAGCCAGCAAAGAAGCGAGACCGTAGGGCCGTGGGATCAGGACTTTGTCGGCAGTGAGATAATTCGACTGAAGGAGCGCGAAAAAGCCATTAATAAGGCGTTCAGGATATGCCGCCGGCTGCTTTCACGCAAACGGCCATTGGGATCACGAAGCGTCGCGGAACTGCTCTCCGCTTTCGACAAGTATGTGAGGTTGTTGGACGACCAGACTGTGGCATTGGAATCTCTAGCTCAGAGGCTGGATGCTGTCCTGGATCCGCACCTGCAGAAGGAATTGTCGTCCGGAAGAGCGGGTCTCCACGCTACATCAGCTTTACCTCTGGATCCAGCGATGCACGCGATTGAGAAGAATATGTCTCTTGACACTAGATTGGGAAAAGTGAAGCGAGAAGTAAGGCAAAAGGCCGCGTTCTGTAAGGTGATGAGAGATTGGGCTGTCACAAAGCAAGACCAGCCTGGGCGCGCGACGCCAGCCTTCATCTTCGAGAGTATACAAGAGATGCTAGAGGTGCAGGACAGCGGTAGAATAGCATATAAGCGAGAGGTGGGAGCAAGGATTCTGAAGGACCTGAAGAAGCTCCTAGACGAGGATTAATGGAGATTAGGCCAGCGTTGTCTGCTTTAGCATAACATGAGCATGTCTTGAATACTGCAATCTTCACGGCTTAGCTAGGCTTTCAGCTCATCACAAGCCAACATCGGCGTTTCCAGAGAACGTCGCTGCCAGTCTGGCGGGCCACGAGCAGAAGCAGCGCCTGGCCAGCGAGGACAACACAAGCAGGCTCCAAGGCATCTCCAGAAAGTAGTTGTCTGCAGTTCCCAGCAAGATTCCAGGATGGTTACTCGACGAACTTCAGTCTCGCAGCCGGCTGCTCCAGCAATGGTCGCTCCGGCAGGCTCAGCGGTAGCAGCGGTCCCGCAGCCAGGTGCAACGCCAGTGGAAGGAGCTGCAGACATCAATGACGCCTATGGAGTGAATCGACATCTTCGTGTTTCCCAAGACTGAGAGCTGACTTGCGCGAGTCCGCAGACGAAAACGCTGGCTGAACTGAGGGAAGAGGCTCGCCGGCAGCGCAAAGATGCCTTGATGTGAGCAAGCTACATCTATGTGTTGATATATCATACATGCGGCATTCCTTTCTGACTCTGTCTCGTCACTCCCTGTCTCAGTGCCCTAATGCCGGCTCGTGCTGCTCTTCTGGCCGAAATATGGTATCTTCTACAAGGTTTCAATGCTCCAGATACCTTTGGTGCTGGCTTGGACCCCGCTGCGCCTCTGACAGATCCTGCCAGAGGTCTGGTACGCGATCCCAACACAGATCAGGAGCTTGCAGCTTTCCGCGACAAATGGATGGAAGATCCTCGCTTGGCAGCTGAATTCAAGCCTAGATTATATGCAATACCGCCCAGTCCACCGGTGACGGCGCCCGTCAGAAGAGATAGCACCATGGGAGACATGTCAGATGAGGTAGCTGCTGTTGAGAAGGAGCTTATAAGGCCTGAATATAGGCGCTCAGCAGATGCACGGACGGATGCAAGCTTCTCCCAGTCAAGTGCTGCCGTCAATGCAAAAGCAGCACAGCTTGCAGGGGAATCTTCTGCAATGGACGTAGATATGCCAGCGAATGCTCCGAAAGCATCGACTTCAGATACCTCTGGCAGAAACAGAGCTCCTTCGTCTTCCCTTACACCTCATCCTGCGCCTCGTCACCGGCGCCAGTCCTCTGCCATCTCACCTTTTCCTGTTACCTTTCGCTCACCGGCGTTCCAGTCTGAGAGCCACTCACAAGCACCCGCATCTACTCTTTCCAGTCATCCACTACAGCAGCCTCTTACGATTACACCCTCTCAGCTTACGCTCGTTCCGCCGATACCGCCTGAAGAGCGGTCAGAAGAGCCTACTCATGAAAGCACAGAGATCAGGGAAGACTCGCTGTCTTCTCATCTGATCTCATATGCCTCTTCCTTGCCCCCTTTGCAAGAAGCGTTGTTGAAGAACAGACTGGCAGTAGGAGGGCTTGCGCAGAAGAAAGCAAAAGACCGTCACGCGCAGACCCAACAACAACAACAGCAGCAACAGCAATTGGCCCAAAGCTTTTCTGGTGCAGCTCCAGCACATCCTGCGACAAACCCTGTAGCTGCAGGACCCACTACGGCAGACCTATACAAGCTGGGTGTCAGTCAAGCTACTCATTCTGGAGTGCGATCACTCGTTGGTGCAGGAGGACCTGCTGCAGGCAAGACTCGGACAGGCGGCAAGGCTCTGATGACGCAAGATTGGTCTGTCGCTATCTCCGAATTTCAGACGCTGAAAGCGCTAGAGCGGATAGAGACGCTGAAGGCGGACAAGAGCTGGTCTTTTCGGCAATTACGCAAACAACGAGCCCCAGCGATATACAAGTCCCATTGGGACTACATGCTGGAAGAAATGAAATGGCTCGCAACCGATGTCAAGCAGGAGACGAGATGGAAAGCGGCGACTGCGTATCAAATAGCTTTGGAAGTCCGGCATTGGCATGAAGCAGATGAAGAAGGCAAGAAGCGCATGCAGGTCAAAGTTGGGCAGCCAAAGTATCGGCAAGAACAGGAGAGCCTCGCGAATGACAACATGGAAACGCAGGAGGTGCTCGACACGCCAGACGCAAGCTTTGCGAACGAGACCGTAACCGAGACCAAGCAAGATGGCATGCAGACAGATTTGCCAGCAGGGCCTTCCACAGCGCAT
>Ga0181469_100534_pt2 | contig 11403 bp, 5 predicted proteins | sample InSIn2SAF170_2_FD_119081 | JGI IMG/M metagenome (GOLD analysis project Ga0181469, IMG submission 119081) | Clean room microbial communities from NASA Spacecraft Assembly Facility at Jet Propulsion Laboratory, Pasadena, California, USA -... ... | reverse complement strand
TCTCTCTCTCTCTCTCTCTCTTTATGAGTTGATAGATCCGTTAAAGTTTTTAGATCTAGATCTAAAAACTTTTTAGATCGTTGGTATTGTGGTTATGTTGTGGTGATGTTGCTATTGCGGTTATGTTGTGGTTATGTTGTAGTGACGTTTCTGTGAGAAGTTTTTTGGTTTCGTTGAATATTTTTTAGATCTAACAAGATTTTATATCTTCAAAGAATATGCAAACTTTTTTGAAGATGTTGTGGTATATTTAAATCTGGTAAAGACTGATTTTTTTAAAAAACTTGAAACTTGTTAGATCTGAAAAAAGATAGTGGTGGTGATGTTTCTGTGAGAAGTTGTTTGGTTTCGTTGACAATATTTTTTTAGATCTAACAAGATTTTATATCTTCAAAAAAGATGAAAACTTTTTTGAAGATGTTGTGGTATATTTAAATCAGGTAAAGACTGATTTTTTTAAAAAAACTTAAAAACTTGTTAGATCTAAAAAAAGATAAAGTGGTGGTGATGTTTCTGTGAGAAGTTGTTTGGTTTCGTTGACAATATTTTTTTAGATCTGTTATTTTTTTAGATCTAACAAGATTTTATATCTTTAAAAAAGATGAAAACTTTTTTGAAGATGTTGTGGTATATTTAAATCTGGTAAAGACTGATTTTTTTTTTAAAAACTTGAAACTTGTTAGATCTAAAAAAAGACAGTGGTGGTGATGTTTCTGTGAGAAGTTGTTTAGTTTCGTTGACAATATTTTTTTAGATCTGTTGACTATTTTTTTAGATCTAACAAGATTTTATATCTTTAAAAAAGATGAAAACTTTTTTGAAGATGTGTGGTATATTTAAATCTGGTAAAGACTGATTTTTTTAAAAAACTTGAAACTTGTTAGATCTAAAAAAAGATAGTGGTGATAATGTTTCTGTGAGAAGTTGTTTGGTTTCGTTGACAATATTTTTTTAGATCTGTTATTTTTTTAGATCTAACAAGATTTTATATCTTCAAAAAAGATGAAAACTTTTTTGAAGATGTGGTATATTTAAATCTGGTAAAGACTGATTTTTTTAAAAACTTGAAACTTGTTAGATCTAAAAAAAGATAAATTGGTGGTGATGTTTCTGTGAGAAGTTGTTTGGTTTCGTTGACTATTTTTTAGATCTAACAAGGTTTTAGATATGGTGAAGACTGATTTTTTTTTAAAACTTAAACCTTTTTAGATCTAAAAAAATTTAAAGTTGTGGTGATGTTTTTGTGAGAAGTTGTTTGGTTTCGTTGACTATTTTTTGTGGTGATGTTTTGCAGGTGATATGCAGTTTCATTACTGGATGGTAAAGCGCAGTTTTATCTCACTTTGCAACTTTAAATGAAAACTTTTGGTTCCTATGCAGTTTCATTACTGGATGGTAAAGTGCAGTTTTATCTCACTTTGCAACTTTAAATGAAATAAATAGGTTTTAAAAAAAGAGGCAATGATGATTTTTATTAAAAAAAAAAAAAAAATCTTAATAGTTTTGGCATGGCAAATATGAATGGATTGCAACATTCATATTTGCAGCCAACATGATTGTTTATATCTCATAAAGAGCTAATAAGCTGAGCCTTACCTCTTGTGTGTCAAATGGTGAACTAGACATGGTTGTTTGGTGCTGTTGGTGTTGTTGGTTGTTGCTTTTTGTTGTTGCTTTCTGCTTGCTTGGGAACTGGATTATGGGGTGCTTGTGTAGATTGTCCCTTTTAGTTTGTGTTGTAGCTTTCTGTTGGTGCTGATGGTGTTGAGGTGTTGTTGCTTTCTGCTTGCTTGGGAACTGGATTATGGGGTGCTTGTGTAGATTGTCACTTTTAGTTTGTGTTGTAGCTTTCTTGTTGGTGCTGATGGTGTTGTGGTATTGTTGCTTTCATGTGGCATTATAAGCCTGAAGTGCCTGCTATGCAGCTCCCCTTTGAGAATCTTAGTTACTTTCTTGTGAACTTTTGCAGTTTTGGAATCCTACTTACCACATTCATGTTGAAAACGTGTAACTTGTGAATATTGTTGAACTTGTGAGGCTTGTGTCCTTGTGCAGTTTGAGACTTGTGAGACTTTGTGCAGTTTGAGACTTGTGCAGTTTTGGACTTGTGAGACTTGTGCAGTTCTTGTGAACTTGTGACTTTGTGCAGTTGTGACTTAATGGACGGTAAAGTGAGATCAAATCTCACTTTGCAACCTTCGAGTTTGAGCCTAAAAATTTTCCTAGGCGATGATGATTTTTGAGCCTTAAAATTTTCCGAGGCGATGATGATAACCGAAACCGAATGGACGGCAAAGTGAGATAAAATCTCACTTTGCAACCTTCGAATCTGAGCGTCAAAAATTTTCCGACTACGTTTTTTTTTAAAGTTATAAAACTGATTCACAGCAAAAAAAAAAACTTATAAAAAACTTGTAAAACAAAAAAAACTTGTAAAAAAACTATAAAAAATGGAAGCAAATGATTGGGCGTGGCCCCCACCCTATGGGGTGCATGGCAAGTATATAATGGGGTGTTGGTGTAGATTGTCCCTTAGTAGATATGCTCGAGTCAACATTGTATTTAGCTACTTTATGGAAAGTTGGAAACTATTGCCCACATCGGTTAGAGAAAGAGAATGTTACTGAGATTTATTCCATAGTGTAGAAGGACACGACGTGATTGGATTAGTATTATATTTACGAAATCGACAATTCGCATCCCCTATGAAAAAGTAGGGGATTGTGTAATGTTGGGTTCGAAAATTGATATGATTCTCATCTTTTTATGTTTGTTTATTTTGATTGTAAGAATTTTTCTTAGACAAAAACTCCAAACTTTTTCTTCACTGAGACTGAGAGTTCATAAGGATTAGTGTTATGCTGGTGAATACGTGATTGTGTATAACAGTGACATATGGCTCAGATAATCGAGATGGAAAATGCACGTTAACATCCTTAACAGGCTTCGTATAAAATTCCTAAGCAGTTTTACGACTTCCATTCATCCGTTCCAAGTCAACATGAACATCTTGGTACACAATGCTCAACATAATACCATCTATCCCATCTAAACAATCACCAACAACAATCCACTTTCCTGACTTATCATTTTGAAACTGAATATGATCTCCCTTAATTCTTGTCACTTACTTTATAATCTGTTTTTGCAATTCCCGTGTCATTGACTCAATTCGCCACATTGCATTCGTTGAAGCCTAGATATTCAACATGTGAATGGTAACCCGATTCTACCAAGCTTGAAATGTGTTGGTGTTCTTTTTGAGTTTTTGAATAATGAGAATGTTTTGGTACAAGGTTTTGGGGCCTTGGGGGTACATGTTGCAATATACCAAGTAAATTTTAGTTTTGTAGGCTCCTTTTTGGTTTTTAGTTTGTTCAGAGCTTTTATTTTACTTTTTATGTGTAGTGAACCTTCTTTCAATTGTATTGAATTTTAAGTCTCTTTGTTGTTGTTCCATGTTTTCTCTATTTCCAAAATTCAGTCTCTTTGTTGTTGTTTAGTTGAGCTGGCCAATAAATTGAATAATGTGTGCTGCATAATACACTTGTGTACAGGGACGGAACCAGGGGGTGTCCCGGAGGGTCTCGGGACACTCATAAAATTTTGTCTCGTAGTGTTAATTTTGTTAAAAATCATCTATTTTTTTATAAATGCACCCGATTCAAAAAATTGTGCATGTAATCTTGTTTAATTTCTCATAAATGCACCTGTTGACTTTATCTTCTGGTTACGTCCCTACTTGTGTATTAAGAATCACTAGAAAATGGTTTCAAAATAAATCAGATTCAACACTTACGTGAATCATTCGCCTCATTACTAAGCCCAGAAGACACATTGTGTCATATTGTAGATAGCAAATTTCAACATGAGAATATGCACACAAACAGGTATCATTAATTTTATGAAAACATTTTAACATTCGATCCCACATCGGTTAAAGAATGAAAATGTTGTTAACTTATATACCAAATTGTATGTGGATTGTTTGTATATAGATTGGTATTATATCTTCATTGCTCGTAAGTCATATCCTTTCTTCTAAAAAGATATAGGAGATTTCAACATGGAATTGAAAATCTATATGATTCTTAAATTTTTTTATCTTTAGAACACAAAAAAGAAAATAATCGGACTGAAAAAGTTTATACATAGGGACATAGGGTGTGTTTGGGGAGGGGCTTATGGGGCTTGGGCTTCTAAAATAAGTCGGCTTATAAAATAAGTCTCGTTTGTCATGCGGGCTTATGAAATCATAAGCCCTTAAAAGGAGTTTAAAACTTTAGCCCCATAAAAGGGGCTAAAAACTTTAGCCCGGGGCTTATGAAACATAAATTACATATTTACCCACAAAAATATCTAACATATACCATGAAACTCATTTAATTATATCATTTTAATTAATTTTGCAATAATAAGCCATAGCCCATTTGCCAAACAAGTCTACAAAAATACAAATTTCAACTTCGGCTTTTAATCTAGCCCCAGCCCCAGCCCCAACCTCAGCCCAAGCCCCAACCCCAGCCCCTTGCGCCAAACATACCCTAATTTAGCAATAAGCTTGATCCCTCGATTGTATCTAGGGGTGGATATGAGTCGAGCCGCTCGTGAAAGCTCGGGATCGGATCGGTAAAAAGCTCGAACGATCCGAGCCTAAACGAGCTTTTTTTATCTTTAGAACACAAAAAAGAAAATAACCGGACTGAAAAAGTTTATACATAATTTAGCAATAAGCTTGATCCCTCGATTGTATTGTATCCCATGATGCAAGTGATGTAAACAAATGATCACAACATATGACCCACCTCATGAAATCACATAACCTAGAACTCACTGATCCCAAAACACTTTCCCTTTTCATAATCTCCTATTAATCCAATAAAAACTTCTTATCTGACTTTTCTTAAATACATTATCCACACCTGCAACTTTGGCCCCCCGACAATCTTCAATACTATTCTTTCAGATTATGTACCGTGAAATCAACAAATGTATCATCTGTTCAAGTAGCTTTGATGGATATATGGTCTACGATGACCATATAAATGGTATACATTCGATCTGCACATTATATTTAGATACCTTAGTATACAATTAATGAAAAGTATTTTAACATTAAATCCCGCATTGGTTAGAGAAGGAAAATGTTGCTAAGTTATATACAATAGTGGCAGTTGCCATCCCCAAAGAAAAAGTAGGGGATTGTGTAATGTTGGTATCGAAATTTGATACTATTCTTCACTTTTTATGTTTGTATATTTTGATTCTAGGAATTTTTCTTCGACGAAAACTTCAAACTTTATCTTCAATAAAAAGTGGCATATGGCTCAGATCGAGATGGAAAATACACATTTAAATCCTTAGCAGGCGTGTAAAACCCCCAAGCACTTTCACAACTTCCATTCATTCGTGCCACGCCACCAGGAACATCTTGGTTCATCCCAAATTGCATTGCAACTCTATGAGGTAAATCTTGTTCAATATAATTTTCATCTATCCCAAGTAACTCAAAAACCCTTAAATATCGAGCCCGTGCATGACCCTAACTCTTCATCTAAACAATTACCAACAACATTCCACTTTCCTAACTTAACATTTTGATATTGAATCTTTGTATCCATGTTACTTTTTTTGCAGCTCCCATGTCATTGACTTGAGTTGCTACGTACATTGGATCCGCTGAAGCGTAAATGTTTGACATATTAATAATGTGAATCTTTTGGTACAAGGTTTTGGGGTACTACAAATTTTGGAATAATGTTGGTACATGTTGCAATATACCAAAGTAAATTTTAGTATTATTGTAGGCTCCCTTTTTGGGTTTTTGTTAGTTTGTTCAGTTATTTTGCTTCTTTTGTTTAGTGAACCTCTTAGAGCACTTACAACAATAACACCATAACACCAATAACACCGTCCACGTCAGCGCCACATCAACTTTAACATTTAACATTAACATCCCCAAAAAACACTCACAACAATAACATCCCAATAACATCAATAACATTCCCAACAATTTACAAAAACAACCCCTCATTTAGAGGCATAAATGAAAAAAAAAAAGGCAAATAACGGGCGTTAGCCCTATAACGCCGAAGGACTAACGCCGAAATAACGCCGGAGGTCCAAGGGTAATAACGTCCATAACGCCGTTATTTAGAGTTTAACGCCGTTATGGCGTTAGCTTTGTAAGTGCTCTTATGATTGCATTAAATTTTACAACATAATGCAGCCTCGTTGATCATTTGATGTTGTTCCATGTATACTCTATTCGAGTCCATTTGAGGTGGTTTGAGGGGTGAAATATATGGAATTTCCTTTCGAGCCCATTCATAGCATTTATTAACTATATAAGCAACAATACATGTGATTACTTAAGAATAGTGGAAGTATTGAATCAATTTAGTTATTGGTGCCATACTAGTCAAGTAGCCAAATTTCATGATCGAACAGCCACTGTGCACAACATCAAGTCATTCCAAACATCTTAGACGTTTGCATTTGATGTCTGATGCCATTTTTATGTTATCGGGAAGACATGAAACAAGAACACTTTCAACCTTCTCCTGGCTGACCACCAGAACAATTTCAACCATAACTAAGCCCGGAGGATGAAACTTGAAACACAATATCTCGTACAGAACAGTTAAATATCCACACAAAGTCACAAACAAGTATCGTTTAGCATGCAATTTAGAGGCAATAGCAATTTTTTATAAGAACCATTTTAAGTTTTTAACATTCAATCCCACATAGGTTTAAGAAAGAAAATGTTGCCAACTTATATACCATAATTAACAAGGACAATTTGTCTTTAGATTAGTATAATGTCTTCGTCCCCACTTTCAAGATATCCTATAAAAAAACAGGAGATTTAGACACTGGAGTCGAAAACTTATATGATTCTTAAACTTTTAATCTTTTTTACACATACAAGAAGTATAGAAATATAGCAATAAGCGTTGGAAATGTATATATTTACAAACATGTGAATGTCCGGATTCGAACTCGTGACCACGGGATTGCACACATTAGCGAATGAGAATTAAAGTTAATAATTAATGTTTATGTTTACGATTAATTATTGCACATTAAGTCCGGTTAACGATCGTTAAGTATTTAACGGAAAAAATGACTAACGACCGTTAAATGAAAAGAGAAAGGACTAGAAATGGAAAACTTGGAAAAGTTATGGGTTTTCTTTTGGGCTTTGCATAGTGGCCGGCCATAGGGGCTTTTCCAAGCCCTAATCCCTAACTTGTTCCCAAAGTATTCCATCTACTATATAAAGAGGGTTAGGTTCTAGGGTTTCATACACTTGTGCATTGAATTAACCCTAGATCTCTCCTCTCCTCTCTCTTGTCCCATTTTCGGCCGAACACCCCTTGTAAGGGAGTTTGGTTTCGTTTTTCTTAAACGAGGACTTGTGTTAGATCTAGCAATCGCTTGATTCGTTGGTTAATTCGTGTGTACAAGAACGTGGTAGTAAGACACTATTCTTACACCATATTGGTTTGAGTTGTAGAACGGTAAGGGACAACTCTTCAAACCACTTCTTTGTTTTGCTCAAAGGATTTGACATTCGCAAGAGGTACGTTACGCATACTTTCAGTTAATTAATTTATTTGTTATGATCTTTAAGTCTTCCGCTGTGTACTCTTGATGTCTTTATGTTTTATTGTATTTTATATATCATAAACTCAACAGTGGCATCACGAGCCTTGTATAACAAGTAATTAATTACTGAAACACATAATTAAAATAAACATGAATGTGTTATTATTTGTATGCTTAGATCTAGGGTTTGCAAAACCTAAACCCTAATTTTGAGGGGGGGCGTTTTATTTGGTGCCCTAATTAGGGTTTTGTAAACTATTGTTTTAATTGGATTAGAAACCCTAAGATGCATGCAACTTTATGTGTATATGCGTAACTCTGTTTGATTGCATTAATTGTTAAGTGTAATTTTATGTCCATGATAATTATCTGCATGTTTTATCATGGATATGCTTTTTATTGTATGTCTTTCATGTTTTAAGTGATATACACTAAATTATGATAGATCTAAAATTGGGGAAGACCTCAATAATTATTAATTTAATCAATTATGTGTTATGTGGTATATATTTAGTTTTGACTTACGCAATCGATGAATCGATGCATGTGGTTCACCTTGTACATAGATGAAAACGGGTGGAAGTCTTAATTGTTAGGTCACTAGTTTTACAAACACAAGTTATAAGAGAAAGAGATGAAGGCGGATGAACAAGATCTAACACACACACAAACAATAATATAAGACCGGTTATGCGTAGGAGTATGTGAAGGAGAATAACTTGAACAACCAACCCTCAAATGAGGGTTTACAAGAGTATTTATAGGAGGGAAGCTAGGGCAACACTCCTAGTTCCCATCCTTTCTTATATGGGCTTGGGCCAAAGCTTATGGGCCTTTTACATAAGCTAGACCTTAAACAAACATAAAGGCCATAATAAGCTACCTATTACATATGAAATATAAATACTTGAAATACAGTTTAGGAGTGATTCCAACAATCTCCCCCTCAAGTATATATGAATGTAAACGGTGAAGGCGTTGATGTAATAGTAGCTTTGACGTCTACTGACATTCTTCTTTCTTGTGAGAAGAATTGCCTTGAATCGAACAATCTCCCTAGTGTAGAGAGATAGTTTTTTTTGAGCGGTTTTGCTTTGACGCCATCTTAAACTTTGTTCTTTGATCATTGTTCTTTGTGGTGAAAGTGATAGTATGTTGTTGTCTGCATCAAATCTGCCTCAGGTCTGCTTCGCTGCTCCAGTGTCTCCACGTCATTCTTCAACATGCTCACACGCTCTTTGATGTTGGAAATCAATACTGATGAAGTTCTTTAAGTCTTTGACTTTGTAGATTCTTTGATTTGATGAAGAATCATTCTGACTGTTGTGTTGCATTCGAATAGAACTTCCATTAGTGATGATGTTGGCGTGAGCATGAGAAGAATCAACACGATCATTCCGCTCCGGAGCTTCCATAAGAAGAAAACATTTCAAACGGTTAGTAATAAGCGGTTTCCGGCACTTACAAGTTTGAACTTCGAGAGTGTTAACAGCATAGTGTGAAAACACAACTCTAATTCTTACAAAGGCCGTTCCTGAACTGGAGTCCCACAAGTGAGATAACGCGATGTACCGAAGTACATCTACAGTTCAGATGAGTAGCTGAGGTACACCGAAGCATCACCTCACGACTGTAGACCGTTTGAGACACACTCCGCGTAATCCACGGGGAGGTACCGAAGTGACCTGCTGTCAGGGCTGTTTGATGTTGACCCTGGCAGGAGTTTCCATTCAATCACTGAGGATCACAGAAGTGAACCTCTCATAAATGTTCTCGACAGATTGCTAAGATCTGTGAAGGACTCGATATGAACCACTGAATCACTGAAGATCTTATTTGTTGATCAACAAGTGATGAAATGTCAAGTGTTCCTAAGAGATCTTTTGATGAATCTCGTGGCTCTAGACTCAATAGTGCGTTTTGGTTTTCCTGAGCGGAGACTAGGGAGAGGGTCTCCTTCTTCAATACCAGCGATCTCTAAGAGAAAGCCAATAGTTTACGTAGGGTTCCCTGTGAGAATGAAACAAGCTTCTGTTGAGAGAAACTTGAGTGGCTAAGAAGGTTTAGTGCATGCGTCACTGGGTCCATGATGACTTTTAGTCTTCAATACCGGTGTCACTAAGTGACAACCAGTAGCATATGAATTGAACCCGGTGTCTGCCCTAAGTTGAATAATCTGGAGGGCTATTTCTTTTCACCCTTTACTTTACATTTCTTTTTGATTCTTCAACTCCTTGTTTCTCCGATTCTCATTTTCTCCTTTTTACAATCATACCTAAGGACTTCTAAGTACTAACTATTTGTGATGTCCTTGGGTAGATCCCTCCGGCTCTGGCGGATCATAGGACGGTTATTCCTAACCTTAGTCACCTTATAACTCCATGACTAACCTATGTTGCCATTAAAACCACTGTTTGTGAAACATCTCTCAAAGGGTTTGTAAATGAAAAACATGTTTGAACCACTGTGAGAGATAGGATTTTGCATAAATACTCCCCCTCCACATGTGCTTAATAGTTTTAACGGTTAAATGCACAATGAGGAAAGAGTGCGCACATTTTGAATTGATCCACTCGAGATAGACAATCCCCCGCGAGACACGGTTACGTTGCGTAGTTAAAGAGTTGCATTGTCAGTTTTTAGGTGACAACTAGCTCTAGTAACTATCTTGAAGGTGTAGACAATCCTCGAAAGGTTGTCAAACCCGTCAGAGTTCATGTCTATCAAGAGTTTCTCGAATGGTACATTCTACTCAGACAAGTCCTTTGCGAGACACGTTTACATTACTAGCGAACTAGTTTGAAATTATTACCCGTCCAGGACAAGTCTTTTCGAGTTACAAACAGTTTAGTACCGTCAATTCGTTGGTTAAGTCTGAGGTACACATATTCATTTGCATTTTGTACAACATATTTCTTATCACACAATTTTCTCCCCCTCAAAAATGGCATAAAAAATGTTATTTTTGAACGGTTGACAATAAATATGACCATTTCGAGTGTTGCGGGAAGATGACCACTATGAACAATTTGTGAACAAAGTTTTAATTCAAATACTCCCCCTCAACAAGTGATATAAACGGTTGAGGTTTTGAAAATTATACGGGGAAGTACTTGTGTTTTTGAGCAAAACCTTGAAAAATGAAAGGTTTGATAGGTTTTTGATAAGGTTTTAAAAGGTACCATTTTGAGGGGTCATTTAAGTCCTTATTTGATCACTTTTGTATCCGTTATTGCTTAATATCGTTCCTTTTCACTTTTTAGGTCTCGTGAAGGCAAAATGCTGGAATGGCACTTATTTGGACGAAAAGGCGCGAATATATGAAGAAAATGGCCAAAGTCGAAATCAGACACTCACAGTTGCTGAAAGTATAAGGCGACGGCGTCAGGTGCTATGTGCGACGCCGTCTGAGAATTATTGTGACGGGTCAGAACTCAAAACTCGTGTTTTCAAGAGACGGCGTCTAGTTGTGAAAGAGTAGGCCGTCGCTACTCAGACGGCCTAGATGCGATCCAGACGACGTCAGAAGCTGAAGAGGACGGCGTCACGGACATAAGGTGACGCCGTCGCAAGGTTAACGTGGCCAAGACGAAACCCTAATGGCGGCGACACGACGGCGTCACTAAACATAAGGTGACGCCGTCGCAATTGTAATCTTATATATAGAATCCGAATTTTTCAGTCTTTGTGTGGAGAGTCTTTGGAGTAAAAACCTAAAACCGAACCTAAGGTGTCTTGTACAGTATTTTAGGGTTTTTAACCCTATCTTACACCAAGATAAGTCTTTGC
>Ga0181469_100882_pt1 | contig 11418 bp, 14 predicted proteins | sample InSIn2SAF170_2_FD_119081 | JGI IMG/M metagenome (GOLD analysis project Ga0181469, IMG submission 119081) | Clean room microbial communities from NASA Spacecraft Assembly Facility at Jet Propulsion Laboratory, Pasadena, California, USA -... ... | reverse complement strand
GAGTTGGCCGGTGAGGGCATCATTGCTCGTATGTGATGCGGGTATTGTGTATTAGATCGATGGAGAATGCCGCTTATTAACTGTGGTTGGTGGTTGTCGATTGTTGGTATGTGGCGAAATGAACTGTCTGATGCCCCTGCAATAACGCCTGCCAAAGAAGGAAAGAAGTGTGGTAACGGAAGCAAGAGGGCAAGGTCCAAGAACGAGGTACTTGTAGCCCTCCAAACACGGCTGCCTAATCACTTCCACACCAGAATGTGTTATCCGGGTGCCGAAGCACCGGGTCCAATGTTATACAATGCCATTGCCATATCAGCGCTCTTGACTTTCACCGCCAGGACTCGATGACACTTCCCATCGCCAGTAGTGAATAGCAACCTAAATCCTCGTCCGCGAAAGCCAGAAGGTCCTAGGCAGAGCGTTGTCTGAGCATGTTGATCCGTTCAGTTGCTCGTGGCTCACGTTGAAGAACAGGTGCCCATTACCCAATGGTCCTGTGCTCGATGCTCCCACACCGAAGCGAAGGTTGGTGCGGGTAGTGTGGCAACTGGCGACATCCAACGAGAAAAGAACCCCAGCGGACACCTGATTAGATACCAGAGAAGTCAAGAGCATCGAAAGCGAAAAGCGGCCGAATCGTTAAGGATGTCCTCCCGCAGGGTTTGAGCGGCGTTGCCTCCTTCGCGCGAGCGAGTGAGCCCCGTCGAGCGGCGTCGTCGGCGACGAACAATGGCGTTGCCTTGGTAGGCGAGTGCCGACAGCTTTGTGGCTGCTTAGACAGGACAAAAGCATTGTCGTCGAAGCCGCAACGGCTCGAATGGCTTTGTCAACTCGAGGCGGTTGATCATGTGATCGCAGAAGCCGCGTACGTCGCGTGCAGAAGTGGTCCAACAAAGCGGTATCGCAGGCCGGCGTGACTGTATATACTGTTCAGTAGCGTTATCAAAGCTATAGAGGGCGGAAAGCACGAGGAAACGAAAAGGTAATAGAGAGTTGACGCGCTGGAACGGAGTAAAAGAGGAAAGTACGGGCGACGAAGTGGAGGGCTCTAGAGAAGGTCTTTCTATCCGTGCCGAGATGGGTCAAGGCGTTTCGGGTTGCGACATCAGTAATATGAGTGAGAGACAGGTCTCAGTCGAGATCCGCAGCCGGTCTTGGCAGGTCTCCGGACTTTCGAATGTAGCCTCGTACTGGAGCTCTGATGTCTCGGCGTGTCGCACTATGTTGGTCTTACAGTATCTGTACACTCCACATCCATCTCATACTCTTCTCTCTTCCAGGAAACCCTTCCTTAAAAAAAAAAAAAAAACGCCAGCGCTATGCCCATAAAACCCATCATCCACTCCCCCTACACCCACTTTCTCCCCTCTTATGCCCCTCCACTAGGCGCCCTCTCAAAAACCCACGCATGCCTCATATCAGCATTAAACACCTCCCCCTGCCCCGGCTTCCCCTTCGGAAACTTCTTCCATCCTCTGCCGTGTCCTCGTTCGCGCCAGAGGTTGATCATATCGGGCATGGCTTCCATAGCCTTCCGTCGTGTCTCAAGTCGTGTCTTGAGTGTACGCTCCCAATGATGTCCCTTGACTTTCTGCCCTACACCCGTCCCCTTCACACGCAAACCGTGTTCTATGCGTTTCTGTTCTTTGATCTCCGGGTGTTTGGGGGAGGGGGGCATGAGCGGGAGGACGTTGTGGAGGGAGGCGAGTTTGAAGAGGTCGGCTTGGCGGCGGAGGGAGTAATGAGGGGGGTGCCAGTTGCCGGTTGAGGGGTTCTTGAAGGGGAGGAAGGGGTTCTTTTTCCAGGCTGCGTCTATGTTTTCGTTGGTGGTTTCTGGGGAGGAGGTGGAAGAGGTGGTGTCGACGGGCACGGAGATGGTCTGAGCGCCATCATTGGGGTCGGAGGAGGAGGTGTTTGAGGTTATTTCAATTGTGTCTGGTTGCTGCTGTTGTGGTGGTTGTGTTCTGGTTGCGGTGGAAGCGGAGAGTTGCGGTGGTGGGAATCGCTTAAAGAAGTGGAGGAGCCGGGGCGGGAGGGCTTGGGCGAGGGTGATGTGTTGTTGGAGGGCTGCCATCGTGATTGATCGCAATGCTGTGAGGCGCACAATAGCTGTAGCAGTGTGGCAGTGGGCGTGGTCGAGATGATAGACTGCGGAGAGAGTTGCGGGAGTGAAGCCTAAGGCAGGAACTATCATCGAGCTGGAGCTTGGACGTTGCGCGTTCCACGAGTGCCTTGACTACGCCATACCTCTCCAGCATACGAACTCCATCGCCGCCGTCCTCACTCAGCCTCTCACGCATACGATACCGAACGAACCTCTCGACTCGACATACAACAACCAGAATCACGAGACCCAAGCGAGCCACCACACCCACCAGTCCACCCGGCTACGGCTAGCCAAACACAACCATGTCTTCACCTTTCGCAATCAGCACGCCATCCACCACACAATCAGGAGCACGTGATAAAGACGCTAACATGTACATACAGACGGCGGCGCCTGCGTAGCAATGGTCGGCAAAGACTGCGTAGCCATCGCCTGCGACCTCCGCCTCGGCCTCCAAGCCCTCACCGTCTCCAACAACTTCCCCAAGATCTTCTCCTACGGCTCATCCTGCTTCCTCGGCCTCACAGGCCTCGCCACAGACGTCTCCACCGTGTCAGAGCTGTTTAGGTATAAGGTGAATATGTACCGTCTAAGAGAAGAACGCGATATCGCTCCCCAGACCTTCGCGAATCTGGTGAGCAGTAGTTTATATGAGAGGAGGTTTGGGCCGTGGTTTGTCAGTCCGGTGGTGGCGGGGATTAACGGGACGACGGGGAAACCGTTCATTTGTGGGTACGTTGAAACACATTTCCCCTCCCTCCCCTTCTGCTCCTCAAGGTGGCATACTGACAAGTGCTTGTGCGGTATTACAGCTTCGACAGCATAGGCTGCATCGACTTCGCCAAGGACTTCATCGTCTCCGGTACCGCTTCCGACCAGCTGTTTGGTACTTGCGAAGGGCTGTGGGAGCCTGACTTGGGGCCCGAGGATCTGTTTGAGACGATAAGCCAGGCTCTTCTCAACGCGGTGGATAGAGATGCGTTGTCGGGGTGGGGCGCACACGTCTACATCATCGAGAAGGATAAGGTGACGAAGAGGCTGCTTAAGGGGAGACAGGACTAGAGGCAGAGCGCACGGGACAAGAAGAAGAACAACTCGAGGATGGGGATGACGAGGAGTAGAGGAGGCAAACCCGTAACGGGGGCGCCGCAGAGTAGCTCGAAGTGCAAAGCGAGGCGCTGGAAGACGCGCAGATGTACTATACGAACGTTCAGAAGCATGGCGAAGGCGTCCAAGGCGCTACGAGAACAGCCTGGCTAGAGGATATAGCTGAGGCGAAATGGACATGCATGACACACTAGGCCCCTGACCGATCATCCTTCTCGATCAAGGCGCGTCTCCGCTACAAGAATGAGTACACGAGCTACTGACACAGCAACCCCACACGTGACCCGTACGCTGTATTGCAATCGATCACACGACTTGATCCTACGATTCCGTGTCTGATCAAGAACCTGCCATCCCACCCAATTCAACCCATTCCCCACCGCCATCCCCATCATCGCCACCCCCATAGTAAGAAAAGTCGACCGCGAAACAAGCCTAGCGACGACACAAGACCACGCGAAGACCCCCATCTGCCCGGCGAAAGAACGCCTGAGAATCTCGGGCGTAGGTATCCAAGGTGCCACCTAACCGATGGATAATCGAGCTATCGCGTGACTCGTAACCCTCGCCCCGCTGTCTGGATGCACGGCGTTGCTCGTGATCTGAAGCTCGGAGGCCTAGGTAATTATGGAGATAGGGACGGTAGTAGGCAGGGCCTAGAGTGGTAGCGAGGAGGAACAAGGCGCTTGTGGCGTAGAGAGTATAGCGTGTTCTGGGCAGAGTAAGTGAGGGTCGATGGAAGGTTGGGGGTGCGTGAGTGGAGATCTTGGGGTGAGTGAGAAGGCTCAGGAAGAGGCCTGCGGAGCCGGTATCGGTGCCACAGGCTGGTAGAGTGTGGGATATGAGTTGTGGGGCCCGGATGGGGGTGGTTAGGGATGGTGTAGAGGTCTGGGAGGGGTCGCCAGGCCAGATGTGGTGGGATAGATAGGGTGGGGTTCTCGGTTGTTGGGTTTGGGTTGGTTGCCATTGTGTGCTGCTTCATGATGCAGAGGGTTAGAGAGAAGATCAAGAACTTGTCGTCTGTCTTTGCGTACGTGGCAATTATGTTTGGACTCTCTCAGGTGGTCGGTTGTGGGGCTTGGTGTAAAGTACGTCAAGCAGGGATGGTATGCAAGGGGTAAGAGCTGGGCCACGATATTGTCCTGCCACGCACAGCACATACGGAGAGGCCGAGGCTTGCACAACTTATTGACTCCGTGAACCAGAGACCCAATCAGCTACCTGCCAATACAGCCGGTGTCCGCAATATCCCCATACGCGCTGCGCTAACGAAGGAAGGAAGAGAACGCGTGAAGACCTCCGGGGCGGCTTGGAGAGAATACTCTGACGCTCTCTTCAGCGTTCACCTCGCTCCTGCCACCAGCTCAGACGGTAGACGATGGTTCACGTCCCGATCAGCGACCCAGCAATACGACCGATATACCCCATGCACCGCCGCTGCGCCCATCGCCCAAGCGCCGGAAAAAAAAGCACCTTACCCCGATGCAGCACCATGGCCTGCATCACCCGCGGCCACGTTGACGGCTGGCTCACGTGAAAGGGCTTGATTGTGTGTAACATCCCAATACCCACGTAGGTCCCTAGTATGCTACAATTGCTCGCCACTCTGTCGGATGGACGCCACTTCTCCCAATGCCAGCCGAGACGGTCACGGAGATATTGTCCATATTGTTGGTCGGACTGTGGTGCGGCAACCGATACGATGATGGCGGCAGATATCAGGGAGAGTGGAGCGATAGTCCTCAACTTAAGAATGAAAACGGTCGGTGGAAGGGCGATGGGGAGGCTGGTCTGGGGAGTTTGAGGTGCGTGAGGCTGCTGATGGCAAGGCCAATGGTGCCGATTTCGAGCATGGCCTGCTGTTTTTTTGGTGAACTCAGCCATGACTTGATTCAGTGACTTGGACCTTGTGATTTTCGGCTGCGGAGGGTCGAACTCGCTAGCGGGCTCCCCGTTCCGTCGCTAGTGGTGCGCTCGTCAGTTGGCAGATGGGCGTTAGATGGACATCATGGCTGATCTTGATATATAAGGAGGTGCTATAACACGAGGAGGTAGTCGCATGTCTAAGGGTTGGTGTAACATACATCATGCAGCGGTATATGCAAGGGATACGCTATGGTAAGCGATGGTATTGTTCTCTCCACCGCATATCCGGGCAGGCCGAGCATATTCGGAGAGGCCGAGGCCGCTTCACCGGATAACTCGACAGAGACCAAATGCCCGTACACTCAGGTAACGAATCTAACAATCCGGTTGGCAACCTGCCAGCCCAAGCAATGCAGCCCATTCCCCGCGCCTGCCCCAATCAATGTCGTCCCGAAACCAAGACCAAGCATCCGCGCCCACATGCCCAACGAGGAGTGATACTTCCGCGACACCTGATGCGGTATGGACCCCGAGAAACCTGCACCTAGAAAGAACCCTGCCCAGACACACGCTCTCGCTTCTGAAGAAGGGCGCCTCTGCTCACGCTCGGAAGCCCGCGGCCAGCCTAGCGAGGTGTTGGCGAGATAGGTACGATATCGTAAAGGACCTAGTATGCTGGCGCCCACGAAGAGGGCGGTCGTTGCATAGAGTGGCGCTGTAGACCTAAGGTGGACCCAGGATGGGTGGTGGAAGACTGACGGGGAGCATGTTGTAGGCAACTTAAGGTGCGTGAAGCAGATAAGTGCAAGACCAACGGTGCCGGCGTCAGACCATTTTGCTACGCAATCTGCCCAGACGGATGCTCGGATGGATGCTCTGTCGGATGCGGGTGCTGATATGCTGGAGAAAGGAGGTCTACTGATGGTGCCGGGAAGAGGTCGCCACGCTGATGTTGGTGGGATGGACCTGGGGAGAAGCACAGAGTGATCCCGCTTCACTGGTGTTGGAGTGGTTGACATCGTGGTCTGCGGATGCGGAGGCTTCGGGAGCAGATCGGCGTCGCTCTATTGCAGTGAGTAGTATCTCCTAGTCCAAACGTTCGGAGGATGTCCATAGACCAGGTATAATGGAAACCGATTTAGGCTTTGTACAACACATGATAAGCATGGCTGGTATGCAAGGGACGATCAGCATGCACTTCGCTTCGGTGCCCCCGACACCTGCAACCTATTGTCCTGCGCTGCAAACACTAATCAGGCGTCATGAAACCAAGTACGGTCCACAACCATTGCCTTGAAACGGCAGCAATGTGTTCAAAGATTACTGTAGCTGTACAGCTTCCTGCGATGCGAGCGAGCTCCCAATCTCGGTCTCTCCGATACTTGGTGCTATTGTCCTGCCCTGGAAACACTAAATGGGCGTGATGACACCAGTTGTAGTCCACGACCAGACCACTGAACTGGATGTGATGGATCCAACCAGCCCTGCAACTTTGCAGCTTCTCGTGCTTCCGACGCCAACACCTTATCGAAGTCGTGGGATAGTGCGGTGTCGTCCAGGAGATCGAACGCCGGCCAACCGACGATGGCTGATGCACTCCCGTCACCCAACTCCCTCTCATCCGCAACAGCCAGGTCCGCCACCATCGACGCCGGAATAGCTGGTCTAGTGCTCGGCTGCTTTACACACCTTCGCTTACCAAGGAGGCGCGCTGCTGTATTGCAATTCTCCTGCCCCAGCTTTACTCACTCTCGCTTGTCAAGGACAGAGGGAGTTGGCTTGCCATTCTACCGCCCGTCGTTGCGCCAGACCCGAATAATCAGAGCGCTCTACGCCACAGCTGTAATATGGACAGCTCTAGTGCTCGTCCCTACGCAGTATCGACATCGCCTGTCGGATCCGCTACGCTTGCGGGCATTGCCGGACCATGAACAGCAGCAGCGGTGCGATGACGCTGCACTGGCATTCACGCTGACGGGCATAATCTGCGGCTCATTTTACCAAGACACCCAGCGTCGTTCTATGCCAAGTCGGGCGTCCTTTGCAGCCAGGACATTGAGGATGTCTGCACTGTTCGTGCGCTTCCTGAGTGTTGCGACTGGAGCGGGTGCAATGGGGGCGGCTGTAGAGGGTGGTGTCCATAGGGCATATCGGCAGATTGCTGGGCGGTCTGCCGGATCAAGCGTGCGTGATTGGCGCAGTAAGTGAGCGGGAAAGGCGAAGTGTCGATGTCATGAAAGAACAACCAGGGCCTCGTGCGGTCCTATACCCGTCGAGATCTATGCTAGAGATGATTTATGACCATGATATTTCACGTGCTATAGGATGTGTTGTAAGGAAGGAGCGGCGCGGCGCATTAGACAGTTCAGTGTATTACTTCGAAATGCTGTCCGTAGGTAACAGTGTATGTAGTCTGTAGAGCCGAGTGGAGAATGATCATAGCATAGATTGAAGAACATCAGCCGCTAGCTTGGCCGTATCCGCAGGCCTCTTCTTAGTTCTTGAGCCGATCAGAGACTTGCCAATACGTCCAATGCACTCCATTCCCCGCCGCAGCCCCTGTAGACACCATCCCCATGAGTATGCCAGAGGATCGCAGAAACCGTAATGGTGTACCCGCCGTGTGCTGTAGTATTACTTTGACAACACGATTGAGCTCCTTGGCCTCGCCCAGCGCTATCAATCGACTGATCTTTGCGACATGGAACCTGGCCGAAGTATCCAAACCAGCCACCATCCCTGCCAGAGTACAGATTCCGGCAGCCCTATCTGGACGCCGCTGTTCGCGCTCAGATGCTCTCCAGCCTAGAGAAATTAGAGAACCGAATCCTGTATTGTGCAGGGTTGATTTGGGAGGCCAGCGTGAATGCAGCTGTCGCGTATAGTGTGACCCTTGTTTGTGGCAAATTGAGGGAAGGACGATGGAAGGAGAGGAAAGGCATGGAGGTGTTTATGCGAAGACGCGTGAGGAAGCCGAGGCGCAGGCCTATAAGTCCCGCATCGGCACAACAGGCTGTAGCGTCTGCATAGTAGTCGCGCAGACTGAGAGGAGTTGGGAGGCCTTGTCTGCTGTCTGGGCAAAGAAGGGGCCGTCAGGCTGCTGTTGATGGGAGAGGCGCGCGGATTGGAACGTTGCCGTCCGTTGCTTGAAGAGTCGTCGACATTGCGGTATTGCGTGGCCGGGAATAATCAGCAGCGTGTGAGTCTCAACTACGGTCGCCGGGACACGGGTATGATCTAGTGCCTCGTCTCTGTCATGTCTGTTGTTCAACGGTTTAGTGGATCAGATGCGCGTTGTACGATGAGCTCTGCGGTGATGGTGAGAAACGGAGATGGTCCGCTGATATGCGGAGCGTTCTTGTGTAACGAATTCGCCCAGTTTTGAGAAGGTCGAGCAGGGGTATCATGCAAGGAGGGCGATAAGCGAGCCTCTCCGTTCGGTACCGAACTGCACGCTCGACGCATCCCGTGTACGTTAGACAATTTGCTCGCGCCCATCGCAGTATATTTGAGTGGCAGAAGATGTCCTATACGTGTCGCACGTCGCACCACGTTGGAAGACGTCAATTGCGAGAACGAAGCTTAGTATCAAGCACGGTCTCAGTCTTCATCTATCTTGGGCCCGACATCTCCAAGCAAAATGTCAGACGAGTGCTTCGTGCGAACCCACTCCGTCTCGACCCTGAAGAAAATCCATAGCCAACGTCTGAAGACCTCCAGTACCTCAAGGACAAAGATGCCACCTTCGATATCGTAGAAGTGCTCCAAATGCGGTGAGAGCTTGAGCGCCCAAGCGAAGCGCAGCAGGAGGTCGACGGCTATCATGGCATAGTAAAGCGTCGGATTGTCGAAGTAACGGACGCGACGGAGACCGAACGGATCTGCAGGTCACGTCAGTGGGTGAGGCAAGGCGTAGTCAAAAGACCCGTGGTAGACGTACAGTCATGTGACGACCGTTGCGAAGAGAGCATTGTAAGGTCCCAATCGCGTGCGACATCCCAGTAGAACGAGTACAGCGCATTCGTCAGTGCCGCAAGAAGCCAGAGATTCGAAAGGAGAGCGTGCCATCTTTCGCTCTCCATCCGCATAAGCGTTGAGAAAGCTATTGAAGGAAAGGCAGTCGCGTACTTCAGAGCGTTAGCCGGCTGACGATCGATAATGCATTGTCTGAACCGTATCGCGAAAGGTACAGCCAGCAGTATCGGCACTAAGATCGTCGAGCTCCTGTCAACTTTCGCGGTTGACTGCCTAGACCACATCATCGCGAAAGCAATGTAAAGCTCGCTGAGTGGCCTGGCGTAAGATGTCAAGGCGTCAGCCAGCAGCACGTCTCCAAACTTGCCATCCTCCGTCTTAGCTAAGCCCCCTATGCTTATTCGCCGTAATGTGGCCAGGAATCGCGTGCGGCCGTTGGTAGGCCATATGCTTCTCGGATAGAGCCAGCGCTGCGGAATGATCAGGAGAGCGAGGAGCAGTATGAGCGTGATGTTTGGTAGTAGGTCTCCATAGCCAGTCAACTGATATAGCACGATGGAGGCTGTTACGGGCGCCGAGAGAGCTGTCGCGAAGCGGTAGACGGAGAGGTGCGGTGGGGGGTCGGAGCGTGATGGGTAGCGGATTAGTTGTAGCACGTCCTGAGAAGAGCATCTTATCAGCCATAGCGATGCCTCAAGATCACAAAGTGGAACCTACAATGCGATGTTGGTGGTGCAGCACCTGCAAGTTGACACCCCAAAGCCATATCCCCAGTACAATTACCACTGCTAGCTTGTACGGTAGCGGAAGGAGCTTGTTGAAGGAGTCGGATAACTCCTCACTCGCGTCGAGGTCTGACATGGTCGAAGCATCGCAACGGAGTGATGTGATCGCTGAGGTCGCGTGTCCCCCAAGTGGATGTACGTCCGGTCGTTGCGGTGAAGACCGGGGGTGCCACGAGGCGGATCTAAGCGCTTGTGGCTGACGGTGTCACGGACCGCACCTTATACCGCTTACGGAAGCAGCGCTAAGTCGTGAGGCGACCAAGTGGTTGCGTCTTCTGTTTCTGTATGTTTCTGTTTGAGTGGCGGTTAATCAGAAGCAAATAGTTGTCGACCCGAAACGTTCACTGGCTCTTGTAGAATAAGCCTACCTTCCCAATCTCCGCTCCGACACTACATACACCGATTCTATAGCATCCGAACCTTGGAGCACCTGAGGACATGCATTTCGAGCCCATCCAGTGAACCACCATAAGCAGTTGGTCCGATAAGCAGTATCCGCAACATGGCGACGACCGCCCCGTCTCCCGAGCAGAAGGAGCTCACATTGATCGGCAAAGTTGAGATGCGAATCGCCTTAGCCGACTCAGACTCCAAGCTCGAAACGATCCTCAAGACTTATTTGGCACCTTTACTGCTCAAGCTAGGCTCAGAGCATGTCAGTGTCCGAAACAAGGTCGTCCAAGTATGCCAGCACGTGGGCACCCGGACCAAACCGCAGTCGATTCAGTTACCCATCGCTGCTCTGGTCAAGCAGTTCAAGGAGCAGGAAAGCTCCCTTGTGCGTCATTTTGATCTGCTGTATATCCAGCAGGGCGTTGGACGTCTGTCGCCGAAGGAGAAAGCGGACCTTTTGCCGGTCGTTGTAACCGGCATATCGAAGAGCGGCAACCATGGACCTCAGATCTTCAACCTTCTGCTACGGCTGCTGGAATCCTTTGTGATACCGCTGAGAGGCAGCAAAGACGACGTGGAGATGCGCAGTCGGTTGGAGGTGTCAGATGCAGATGCAGACTATCTTGCCACATGGCTTGGCAAATTCATCCTTTGGACGCAGCAGAAGCCTCCTGCTACTACATGTCCTGGGCTTACAGCCGAAGAATATGCGTTCGTCAATATGCAAGGGAAAGAGGATCTCTGGAATCCTGCTGCTGGAGGTCTAAACCTTCTCCGGACGAAAGTGCTCGCGGCAAGACTGCTAGCCAGCGGGCTCTTCAACGATCATGAGCGCTTCATGCCAGCTTTGATAGCTTCAGCAGATACAGCATCGACGATCAGTGATGTCGGCGACGATATGCTTAAGCGAGCCATGCCTGCCACAGATCTTGAAGACGAGACATTGCTTACAAGTGTATTTAAGATGTACTTTGGCGAGGGCACGATGCCTCGAGTGCGCGCGCCGCTGCGGCTGAAAATACTGGGTCTACTCAACAAGTCGACGAAGAGTACGACTTTTGCGAACAACGTCATGAAGATAGTCGACGATGGTATCGCTTCGCCGAGCATGGATGGTGAGGACACGGTTATGTCCAATGCTCCCTCAAGGTTAGTGTATCTCTCCCACCCCTTCTTATCTACTGG
>Ga0181469_100880_pt1 | contig 11425 bp, 11 predicted proteins | sample InSIn2SAF170_2_FD_119081 | JGI IMG/M metagenome (GOLD analysis project Ga0181469, IMG submission 119081) | Clean room microbial communities from NASA Spacecraft Assembly Facility at Jet Propulsion Laboratory, Pasadena, California, USA -... ... | reverse complement strand
AGCAGATATCCATGAGTACCCTAGATAAATTAAGCATCTTAAGAACACATATTCGTCCTTCGCGGAAGTAGCTGTTCACATTCAACTCGTTCTCTTCCTCGTTTCCTCTATGTATGAGTAGCCACAGCCACAGTATACAAAGCACTGCGCCACTCACGCCACTTCCCCATAGTGTCTCTTGCCCTTCTAGCGCCGCGGAGTAAAATTAGCGTTTGAGTGACGTATTACGCGTCTCCCCCTTCTTGCCGGTCGCTTCAGCCCAGTTTCCCGCGGCTTGGTATATACAAAATCAAGGCCGCCCGTCCGCTGTTCCGCCTCTGTCGCGTCGTATTCCTGATCTTTGTCCTTGTCTCCTAACTCTACCTTTCGATCTGACAACTACGACTTTGCGATATCACGAGCGAAAAGAAGATTACGAATATTGCGAACCTACGAGACTTGCGACTGAGAGATTACCGGAGACGGGAAGCAAAGAGCAAAGACTGGGATCAGAGATATCGAGATTAGTGAAGAGTGATTAGGAAAAGTGATTTATCTCCCTCTACCTCGAATGCTCATCATCACATATCAAGACCCACGACTAACACTTCCCCCTTAGCCAACCAAAACCTCCAACCACAAAACCGCAACAATTCCCAAAAACGTCATCACCACATCCACCACCACCGCCCTCTCCACCCCCTCAACCTCCTCCTCCTCCTCCTCAGCAACTTCCTCCTCTTCCTCAAACCAGGCCATCAAACGCGTCACCCCGGGCGTGAAGCTCCCCTGCTGGTGCGGCGACGATTGCTCCTGCTGTATAATCCCCTGCACGGTCATGTAGAGCAAGGAACACCGTGCCAGACGGCCGAACCTCTCGGATGGGGAAATGTTGAGTCATATGCATGAGCATGGGAGGGTTGGATGTGTGAAGAGGGGGTTTGCAGGACAAGGTAGGGGGAGTGGGGGTGGCAAGAGGATTAGGGGTGGAGAAGTCAGTGTGAGGAGGAGTGTCAGACGGGTTTGGAGGAGGGGTGTCAAGAAGCCTTTCAAGAAGGTTTTTGGGAGGAGGGATAGTTGGGTGGGCACGTTTTATCTGAGATGATGTGGGTGCCACCGTTTGCTTGATCTCTGACTGAAGCCTGAGGTTTCTGTTTCTGCTCGAGGTGATGCTGGGTTTGGAGTTCTTCTTGATTGTGGGATTGGGTGTTTTTGCTTTGCTTCTTCGCAAACACACATGGAGTTTGAGATGGAAGGGATACCTACGAATGCAACGTCTATATTTTTCACTTATATGCTTACTCTACTTGTTAGTGATCCTCGTTGATCTCAATGCGATCGGATTCAGGACGAGATATTAGACAATCATGTCGACACCGTAGTAAAGTCACGACCCGATCACCGGGGAAAACATGCTAGTCCATCAACGCTCAAACAATGAAAACTCAATAGAGGTATATCGACAACTAACCGCGACAAAGAACTAGGGCACGGGAAAAGCAATAACAACAACAACATCAAGAGCAGGAAAGCAGCAAAAAAATAAAAAGAAAACAATAGAAGCCCTCCATCCGCCAAACAGGGAGACAAGTTTCCCGTCTCAGACGAAATCCTTCCTATCATAAGGATAGGTCTGGAGTTTATTGACAAATTTCTTCATGCCCTTTTTGAAGTTTTCCTTGTATTTCTGCTTCTTGGAGATTTTCTGAGGACGTTCTTCGGAAGTTTCCTCAGTTCGTTCCCAGAGGGCTTCCTCGGTTGCTTTCGCTTCCTCGTTTCTTTCATGAGAGCAAAAATGGCCTTGATCTTGTCGAGGTCCTTGGAAGCCGCGTCTCGCTTGTGGAGAAGTTCCATGGCTTCTCCGACGTCTGACTCAGAGACTACCATGGATCTTCTCGGGGGGGCTCTCACTGGGGTTCCTCATTGAGCTTTCCTCGGAGCCTTTCTTCTAGACGTTCTTCCAAGTCATGCCGGGTCGTTCGATGTGAGGCGTCTTAACCGCATTTGAGTCGCCAAACGGATTGTCTTCATCGTCTTCCTCGTACTCGTTCTCGGATTCGCTGTCCTCTTGTGCTCTGGCCTTGCCATAATCAGGTCTGGCGGGCATGGCGAGTTGACCAGGTCGAGGGGGTTTGGGTGGCGCTGCCTCTTCTCCTCCCAACTTCAATCCAGCGAGTTGGGACTCGGCGCCTGTAGCATGCGATGATCCTCCTTCCTCAGGCATGTGCTCCCAAGCATCACTGTCGCTGTCGTCGTCAAGCGAGCGATCCATTATTTCGTAGCTCGTCAACGCCTTGACCAATTCGTCATTAGCAGAGAGCAGACTACCGATCCAATCATCATGTTCCACCAGTTGGATATACCTCAATATGTTTCTCCTCAGTAGTTTGCAAGTCTCGAAGCGATTCATCACCTCAGGGTTCTCAGAGACGCGCTCATTCTCACGGTTGATGAGTTGCAGTCCATTGAGGAGATTGGTAGAGGCGATGGAAGCCTGAGCGATACTTTGGATCATGTTAGGCTTTTCCTTTTCGAAGTTGAACTTTGTGGCGGTGGTCTTGTCCTTTTTCTTGGTGGAGGCTCTGACGGCGTCGCGGATTGAGTAGTGGGGTGTGGTCGTTAGAGTGACTGGACGTGAGGCGGAGGCTGAGGCGTTTACTGCAGAGCTGGAGCGTGAGTGACCACGAGAGGGTTGCGGAGGGGGAGTAGGAGACGGGTCCTCATGGATATCTGCTTCTGTTTCGCGGAGGACCTTTGCCTTTGCCTGAGCCTGGCGAGGGCGAGGCTTCTGAGGTAGCTGCTTGTAGAGGTTGGCGATGTTGTGGAGGCCAGGAGTATCTTTGTAGGCTACAGCCCATTGCCTAAAGAGGATGTTGCACTTGTTCCGTACTTCGAGGTCGACCATATCGTCCCGAACCATTAGACGAAGTCGTTCCAGAAGAGGTTCATCGGCAAAAGTCTTTTGGAAGCGGCTTCCAGCATTTTGAATCAGTCCGTCCAGGATGTTCAGAGCTCTGATCTGACTATGAGGATTACCATACTTCCTGTACAAAGTCAGTCAGAACGATTCGCATAGTGCGAGGCAACAAGACCAACTCACAGCTTCTTGCGGATAGCTCTGGCTGCTTCCGTCGGACCAGAGGACTGGATGCGGATGACCTCGACCAGGTCAATAATTCCACTGAGATCATCCTCTTCATATTGTTCGCTGGTGAGACGGTCAATCTGCACCGACACAGCCGAATATGGCTTTCTCTGTTGCACAACCCATTGTCTTAGTATTGACTTCAGATCACGCAAACGGCAAGCAGGGCAGGATATTGAATATCTGGACAGACGACATGGAAGGACGGAGTATCTGGGAGGTGGACGAGTGGGTGGTCCAAGAACTCTGCGCTTGGCTGCCATCTTGAGCTCTTTCTTTTGCCGACGCTTCTCGTGTATAGCTTCGCATTCTTTCTTCCACTCATCCACCTCGGCAGGGTTGCAAGGACCGTATGGGCAAGGGTAGGCCATGCACCAACTGAAGAACTCCATGTTGGGTATGATAAGATTTCTTGCAGCAAAAGGGAAATGGGGAAGACATGGTGCTTGATCGGGGCAGAGTTGTGATAAATAACGGACAAAGAATCAAAGTGTAACATACCGATGAGCTTCCCAACATGGTGGTGATTCACCAAGGTAATGCACCAGTAGAGGTAGCAACACACAAGAATCGACAGAGATGCAGCTAAACCAACAGGATGGCGTCACCAAAAGCCCGCGTGCTGTGGTAAGAGAGGTGTGTGTGCGAAGGAAAATGGGGGATCCGTGGTGCGTAGATCCTTGAAGCCGTCGAACCCTAAGGTCTTGCTATGCCTAGCTGTCAGGAGAAACAAGAAAGGGTCAGCCTTTTTCACCCATGGTAACTCATGCAAGAACGGTATGTTGGCTTGAGGCTTGCAGAGAACCATAGAACACACCATACGGCGCAGGCATCATCCAATGGCGCAAGACTCAATGCCATGTCGGAAGCGCGACTCACCAGAATGAATAAAATGGACTCGAGAAAGCTTCTAACACAACAGAAGTGATAGCCAGAAAGATGGAGAGATCAGCCCGTGTTGTCAGATGGCGTTCCGTCGTGCGTCTTCGTACTGGGGTTAGGAAGGTGCAGAACCGCAGACTGAGGAGCCGATAAGCAGGAACAGTCACTTGCTTCTTTGTTCCCTTGTTCACCGAGGATCCGCGCTTACACGAGGCAGGAGCGTTTGATTGCTTGCACAGAAGTTTCGGTCAAGCTCGAGGAGGTGTCAGCAAGACTTGTTCACTTGGAATGGCACAAAGGATAAAGACGTTTTGTTGTTGGCGAGCTCGTGATTGGGGGACGTTGTCGGTGAGCACAGCCGTCATCTCCATCAATGCTCTGCCCCACTTTCTGCCCGATGCCTCGAACTTCGGCCCGCTGCAGCCCGATTGCGGAGGTTAATCCCGGATGCTTCTCTGCATGCTGCTCCTTCGACCTTAACTTCACTTTGTACGACAATCAATCACTGCTATTAATACCTGCCATTCATCTGGATCTGGTTTCGAAGCCGTATTGTCTCTGGAGACTCATAGTCCTCACAATCAAATCCGTCCGGAGATCCAGCCTCGATACTCGACCCATCGGCATCCTGCATGGACGTTTACTGCGCATGAGATAATCCGCATGCTTGTCTGCACAGATATAGCAACTGCATGAATTCGCCTGTCAAGTCTTGACTTCTCTGCAAGCAGCAACCCCTCTCCATATATGAACTTGTGATACAAGACGCAGCAGCACGCCCGTTTCCCACGTTTTTTGTCCGACATCTTCCACCCTTCCAATGGCTCGTACCACAGAGGCTTCAACACCTCAAAGGTATGATTTGCATCGAACTTCAGCTGGTCGTTCTCTCATGGCTGACACGCTTGTTCCGGGATTAAAGCGTATGGCTTGAACAGCTTGCAGATGTCGACTGTGATTGGGACAGCATCTCTCTTCCAAGCACGCCGACCCATGGTAAGGTCGCAATGTCTTCTTCAACAGAAGACGCCGCACCACGCCCACATGGCTTTGTCAAAGCTGAACCACGGTCCGACTCGCCTTCTCCAACAGAAGACGATCTTTTCAGTGACACAGCAGATCTCGAGGACTTCTTTTGCAAAACAGAAGGATCCGACTCTTCTAGCACAGCAGGAACCCCGGCCCTGACTGCACCGTCGGACGTCTCATCGTCTCCTCCAGATTCTTCCTCGTCCACTGTACCTGCTTCTGGAATACCCAGACGTATTATCCGCAGTACTTTCCCCGAAGCCGTGAAGTCCAACTCCCCGATCCCAGGTCTCACATCCTCCCTCCGTATCCGCACCTCTTTCTGTCTAGGAGAAGCCTTGAACATCGGTTGCCAGGCTTCTCGAGAAGATCAGAACATCCTGCTCGAATTCTACTGCCGTGTCATGTCCTCCTACCGCGAAGACAACACACAGCATTTTGTGCTTGCAGATCTCACACACGACAACCCGCCCTTCATCAATGCCACTTTCGCGTCTTAGAAGGGCGTACCGTTGTTCGATGATGATGCCAGAGTCTTTCTCGATGGTAAAGGCAGAGGCCACAATGGCAAAATGTGTCGATGTCTGGGCAAGATGACGAGGGTGGGAAGTAAGTGGATTTTTGTGTTGGTGGGAATTTGGCAGGCCAATATTGATGATGTCGAATATGTTGCTGCTATTGTTACCTGAGCTGTTGACCACAGTATGATACGGTGCCGGGTGTTTATGTTTTGCTGCCATTGTTCGGAGATTTTGTTGCTCATGTTGCGAAGATACCCCCGGGAGTTTTGTTGCTCATGGATTGGCAGGCCACATTGATGGAAGATTAGAATCGCTATTTGCAAGAACATAGTCGCAACAAATGAGAAAGGAACAAATATCGCTCCAATTTCCCCTCAACTTCCGTTACTCCTGCTTGCGCTGCAAAGAAAACCCCTACGTGCATACATCCCCAGTGGCCAACTCAACATACCACGTCGGGACATGTATTTCCAGAAATGTGTTTTTCAAGGTCTGGAGAATTTGATTGACATTTAGATTCTATCCTTCATAAGCCAACCATGCATGACGATACAGCGCATCAGCATGTTCCCTCTCTCTAGGATCACTCGCCAACATCTTCCTCAAGAAATCGCAGAATAGTTCCAATTCATCGATCGGCATCATGCCCTGCGTGTCGCCTGCAAAACTCTGTCCCACCATCGTCTCCAAGGATATAGGGAAGCCTAAACCATTAACACTCTGTTGCTCGAATTCTTGCCTCTGCGCGGCATTGTCTAAAACCACATTAGGTATGGGTCCGAATGTGCTGACCAGCGTGGCGACACGATCTTGATCGGCGGTAACTCCAGGGCCAGGTCGTCCTACGAAAGGTAAATCACCAGTGATGAATTGGAAGAGTAAACAGCCTAGACTGAAAATATCTACACTGGGGTCCCAAGGTGCCTCTAGAGTGATTTCCGGGGCGCGGAGGTATTCAGATTGAATGTCGTCGGTCAGATGTTGGTCTACGAAACATGCGATTCCCAGATCGTTGAGGCGGAATTGCATGTTCGGATCATTAAACTCCGGGCCAGACGATTGTGTGCGGACTAGCTCATCAATCTCTTTTGGTGATTGTCCTTGGTCGTCCTTCAAGATATTCGAGGGCTGGAGATCAGTGTGAATGACACCGCATTCTCTATGCAAAAAATCCAGGGCCAGCAGCATTTGTTTTGCAATATTGCGCACGGTTTGGGGTGGTATGCGAATGATGTGCCCGGTTGTGGCTTTTTCTGCAATGCTGTCGCCGAGCAAAGGCATGACCATACAGACGTGTTTGCCAGTGGGGCCTTCAAGGTCGAAGTGGTTTTTGAGGTAGGTGACGTGGTTTTTGCCTGGGTGTTGGGACTGATTTGAGACGGCGGTGACTTTTTGCATTACTTCGAGCTCGAAGATTTGATGGTGGCCATTGTAAAAGTCGCTGTTGAGGATCTTGAGAGCGGCATGTTCGCCTGTTCTGTGGCTTGTCAGTATCGCGTGTTACATGGCAGGTGTGTCATGGAGCTACTCACTGAGTGTCTATCACCAGCCAGACTGAAGCATATCTGCCGGCTCCGAGATGTGTCTCTACTCTGTAGCGATCCTGGAAGACCTGGCCAATGTCGACCTTGTAGAATTTACTGTTGTCATCATCGGTCAAGGCCTTCTTTAGTAGTGAACGGAATCCCATGTTGAGTGTGCGGTAGAGTGGTTTTCGAGTTGATTGCGACGAATGTGGTAAAGTTGTTGCAGCAGATCATCGGAGAATATAAGAATCATTGTTTGCTAAATAAAGCCTCCAACATACCTGCTTACCTTCTAGGAGACGTTAGACCAGTGAAGTCATGTGCGAAACTTACCACGATCGAGAAAGATCCAAGGAAGTTTAGTTGGTTCATGTTTCTCCCCAGCCTCTCGCGGATCTGGAAGTTGGCGGTTGGGACCTGCAATAGCCGCTTTTGGACGGCTAGTTTGCGTCTCCGAAGGTATGGTACAGCTTGATATTTCAATCGAGTTTGGTGATTCAAAGCAGGGAGATCAACAGGAACACCCGAATCGTGGTTTAAACGTCTTTGTCGATCTCCAATGACCAAGAAGCGCCGTGGAGGCACATCCGGAGAAGAGCGCGATGCGAAATGCGAATTCACGTGCAAACCAATGACATCACCCCGAGGCCCGCTGAAGCCTCCAAACACTTTTGAGAGCTTCTCCAACGGAGCCTCAACGTTCATACGAGTCAATCGCACGAGAAACACAAACAGCAAATATGTCTGCCCAAAGACCAATCTACGTTTCTCCCAACCCGGAGACAACTAAGCGTGATGCATTTACCGAGTTCTTCCTCGAAAGGCCTTGTCCTCAGGAAGCTGACCCCAAGTACAAGCATCTCTTCGATGTTCACCAGAACTTGATGAGGATGTTGATCAATGACTCTGCTATGGATGCAAACCGCCAACAGACATTCTCAACACCTGCAAATAGCAAGAACAAGGTGTACTTCATGTAAGACATGATCGTGTTTGCTATTTCTCCGACAGCCCGACTTAACCGTAACAGGTGGGACTTTGTTACCCGTACCTTCCAAATGCTCGTAGCTACTGTCAACCCTCGCAACCCCAGCGGTGAAGCATGGATGGTAGTGTTATGCGGACAGTATATAAAGAACATGACAAACTGACTCGGCACCAGGACATCGCTACGAGATCAATGCTGGCTCAGCAGCTCATTCTTGACACAACTGGCAAACTGGAGTCTATGAACCAGTCTGTGGGCTACAACCACGATGCTGGCATTGAGTTTAGCCAGGAGATCAAGACAGAGGCCGAGAAGCTGGACCAGCTGCCCCAGTAGAGCAGGACTCTTGAAGGACATATAGCATGTATTTATTGACGACCATATGATAAGATGTTGTTGAATTAGTATCGAGATAGCAGATTTATGCATGCAAATGGTACAAGCGAGCAGTCTCCCCGCTTCGCACTCTGACGAGTATCACATTGTCTTGACGAATTCATGTGTGGCCTTGGTGGAATGGTTGCTGGCTGAGACGAACAAGTCGGGGTGTCGGCGCATCGCAGAGATGAGACTGGAGAAGAAGACCCTCAAAAGCACGGACCTCTAGCCGACAAAATTGTTTTTGGAGCAGCATCGCTTTTCCTCTCGACATCCACTCCCAAAGGCACATCTACCGGCCTTTGTTGTTTCCGTTTTTCCTTTTCTTTTCCTTTTTGATACCCCCAATACCGTCAAAATGGATGAGCAACAGTTTGTTGGACTCCTCGAGAGTCTGATGCAGCGTAAGTCGTCCACAAACTTGAGCCACTTGTTTTCGAGACTAATGGGTTATACCAGCCGACACCGAGCGTGTCAAGTCTGCAACTGCCACCCTGAACAAGAACTACTACTCGTCGCCCGCTTCGCTCACCGCGCTGCTTCACATCCTGGTCTCGCACCAGAGCCCCAACCTCCGCCAGCTGGCCGCTATCGAGTCCCGCAAGCTCGTCAAGAGACATTGGCTCGACCTTCCCAACGACCAAAAGCCCCAGATCCGCGAACAGCTCCTGCAATCCACTCTCAGTGAGGAGCAGTCGCTTGCCCGCCACTCCAAGGCCCGCGTTATTGCCTCGATCGCTCAGATCGACCTTGCAGACGGCCAATGGCAGGACCTCCCCGACTTCCTCCAGAGAGCCTCGACCTCCCAGACCGCCAGCCATCGTGAAGTCGGTGTCTACATCATCTACACACTCCTCGAGACCATGCCCGATATGTTCCAGGAGAACATGAGCGCTATGCTCCAGCTCTTCACAAAGACTATCCAGGACCCCGAGAACGCTGAGGTCAGAATCAACACAATGCTCGCGCTTTCTGAGATCTGTATGGTTCTGGACACCGACGAGGACCCTCAGTCGCTCAAGGCCTTCCAGGACACCATCCCTCACATGGTCCGCGTTCTGCAGCAGGCTGTTGACGACGGTGAGGAGGACCGCGCCATGCAGGCTTTCGAGGTCTTCAACAAGCTGCTCAGCTACGAGTCTGCTTTCCTCAACGCCCACTTCGGCGACCTCATGCAGTTCATGATGCAGCTTTCTGCCAACACCGAAATCGACGACGACTCGCGTTCCCAGGCTCTGTCTTTCCTCATGCAAGCTGTCAGATACCGCAAGCTCAAGGTTCAGGGTCTCCGCATCGGTGAGCAGCTCACCACCACCTCTCTTCAGATCGTCACCGAGCTTGGTGAGCTGTCTGCCGAGGACGAGGACATCACCCCTGCCCGCTCCGCCCTGGGCCTGCTCGACATCCTCTCCGAGAACCTTCCTCCCAGCCAAGTCGCCGTTCCACTTCTCCGCGCCATTGGTCCCTTCGTCCAGAACCCCAACGCCGACTACCGTCGTGCTGGTATTCTCGCTCTCGGCATGTGTGTTGAGGGTGCCCCCGACTTCATCAGCACTCAGCTCGCTGAGATTCTCCCCATGGTGCTCCACCTGCTCGAGGACCCCGAGGTCCGTGTCCGTTCTGCCGCTCTCAATGGCGTCGCCAGACTCGCCGACGATCTCGCCGAGGAGATGGGCAAGGAGCACGCCCGCCTGATCCCCGCTCTTGTCAAGAACTTCGACTTGGCCATGCAGCAGCTGAACGGCCCTGCCGGTGATGAGAACCTCGCCATCATCAAGCAGAGCTGCATGGCTATCGACTCGATGATCGAGGGTCTCGACAAGGAAGACGCCTCCAAGTACGTTGGTGAGCTCGTTCCCAGACTTAGCCCTCTGTTCCAACACCCCGAAGTCAAGGTCCAGATCTCGGCCATCGGTGCCACTGGTTCCATTGCTTCTGCCAGCGAGGAGGCTTTCATGCCCTTCTTCGAGGGCACCATGCAAACCCTCGGCCAATTCGTCTCTATCAAGGACTCTGACGATGAGCTCGAGCTCCGTGGTGTTGTCTGCGACTCGCTCGGCAAGATTGCCTCTGCCGTCGGCGCTGAGGCCTTCCAGCCTTACGTCACCCCTCTCATGCAGGCCTCTGAGGAGGCTCTCCACCTCGACCATCCCAGACTCCGCGAGACCAGCTACATCCTTTGGAGCACCATGTCCAAGGTTTACGACGACAAGTTCGCTCCTTACCTTGCTGGTGTTGTCAAGGGCCTGATCGAGTGTCTTCAGCAGGATGAGAGCGAAGATGGTGTTACCCTTGGTGAGGAGGCTAGAGAGCTTCTTGGCCAGGAGGTCACCATTGCTGGCAAGAAGGTCAAGATTGCTGATATTGGCGCTGGTGCTGATGATGACACCACCATCGACATTGACGACGATGATGATGAGGATGACTGGGACGACCTTGGTGCCGTCACTGCTGTCGCCATGGAGAAGGAGATCGCCGTTGAGGTTATTGGTGATGTCCTCACCCACACTCGCGGCCACTTCCTCCCCTACTTCCAGCAGTGCGTTGAGGCCGTTCTTGCCCTTGTCGACCACCACTTCGAGGGTGTTCGCAGATCTGCCATTGGCACTCTTTGGAGAGGTTACGCCTCTCTCTGGGCCATGGCCGAGGACAACGGCATGGCCAAGTGGCAATCTGGCCTTCCCCTCAAGGTTCAGGCTACTGATGATCTGATGAAGCTCGGCAGCTTGATCATGACTGCCACTCTTGCTCTTTGGCAAGACGAAGTTGACCGGTACGTTTCTAACCATTTCCTGTTTTTCAGCACACCCTTTTTACTATGATGACCACTCTTCGTTACACCCAGCTCACTTTGATGCACAAATGTGCACTTGATGCGAACGCGATTCTGTTACTGATTAGATCTCTCGATCACTCCCTTCTACACCAACGCTTTTCATCTGAGATTTGAACCAATGACTAACGTTGAATTGATAGT
>Ga0181469_100875_pt1 | contig 11454 bp, 11 predicted proteins | sample InSIn2SAF170_2_FD_119081 | JGI IMG/M metagenome (GOLD analysis project Ga0181469, IMG submission 119081) | Clean room microbial communities from NASA Spacecraft Assembly Facility at Jet Propulsion Laboratory, Pasadena, California, USA -... ... | reverse complement strand
TGCTACTACGAAAGCAAGCTCACCGCTGAAAGTCACACGAATACGAGGAATGCCACATGAAGCATTATTTCATTCTTCGACGAAATAATCTCTTCAAGTTCAGGAGAACCCGTCCTCGGTGGTGTTTTGGCTTTCTTTGGTGCTATGAAGTTCGGAGGGAATTCTATCACAGGCAGCTCAACTGCTCCTGCAGGCCGAGGATGATAAGTGATAGTCGCAACTTCCGTACCGTGCACATATGCCATGCGTCGATTCCATCTGAAGAAAGGTGAGAGGCAATCAGCTCTACATTTTGTGTGCAAGATAAGCGAGCAAAACGAAGACGACGTACTTCTCCGCGCGTTGAGCATAGAAGGTCTTGACTTCCTCCAGATCTGTTTCAATACTTTCAAAAGACATTCCATCCAGCACGCCATACCGAAAGAGCTGTTCAGGCGTAGGCTTTCCTGGCACTGCAATCATGGCGCTAGGAGGCTGTTCCGCAAGAAGTGCAGTGATCGTCTCTGGTGAAATACCCAATTCCGTTAAGCTTCTCTGCTTGATGCCTTTGATAGGTTTGACTTTTACGTCTCGTGGATCTATAGAAGTGTCTACCATCCACAACTTGGCGGCGTTAGCGTTCGTATTCGGCCTGATATTGAAGAAGCATTGATGTTTATGGAGGAGTCGCCTGTAGTGTATGAGAATCGCACGCGAAATGAGTCAGCTAGACTTCATAGGCGAGCGGCCAAAGGGAGAGCCTCGAGTTGGCAAACCCGATAAAAACGTACGTTACCATTCGCTTGAGCTTCATGTCTGCAAAGGGCTCAGCAGGCAGCGATAGTTGCCTAGCGTACGCACCAAAATCTCAAAGTCAGTTCATTCAAGCTTTTTCCTCATAAACAATGCTTCTGAGCTGCATTCTACTCACGGATACTTCCATTCGATATCCTCCATTATGGCTGATATCTTGAGTCTGCGCCATGGCGAACCTAGTATAGCAGCTCTGATCGGTACGTGCAAATCGTAGGGGATACGCGATGTGATAGGAGGGATTACAGCAGACTTGGAAGGTACGTTTCCGCCGGATGCGAGCGTGGCTGGTGCGATACCTATACTCGCCAATGCAGGAGAGACGGTTGTGATGCCTATACTCGCGAGAGCAGGAGGGACAATGACTATAGGAGGAGCATTTTGCAGATGCAAGAGCGATGTAGCGAATATATCAAGCTCAGCTTCTGGTAGTTTGGGAGGAACTGTCCATGTTATCTTTGGCTCAAGCTGCGGAAGCGGCTGGGTCGACTGCGCTGGCTGCATCGAAGTGTCTTGTGATAGCGACGAGCCAGCTTGAGACGTAGAGGATAATGCTACCATAGAAGCTGAGGCTGCTGCGATAGCATTGTCCTTCAGTATGAGTGGGAGGAGGGTGGATCCGATCGTTGTAGACTTGATTGACTTCGCGGGAGGTGTTGATACCTTCTTCTTAGTAGAAGGTCTTTTGTCCAAAGGATTGATCTTCTTGTCAACTTTATACCAAATGACACCCTTATCATCTTTTTCAGTTTGAAAACAATTCTTCGAATGAACAACTTGTTTAATAGCTGTGCTCCATTTATTTCTTTCTTCTGCTTTGGTTGCTAAAATTCGATAATATGCGTACTTTTCTCCGATCCGAGAAATAATCCCATCTAATGTGAGTTTTTCGATTCCACTACCTAAGATTGCACATCTAACTAAAACCCATAATGCATATGTGGGTCTTATATCTGGTCGAAAATCGGCAAGTTCTTCTAATGAATGAAATAATGCTTCATGTGGCATTCCTCGTATTCGTGTGACTTTCAGCGGTGAGCTTGCTTTCGTAGTAGCAGCAGTCGTGGATGTATTGCCTTCTTCCTCGTTCTGCAACGAGGCTCTTGCTTTTCCCTTTGCATCCGCAGCTTTTAATGCTAGCTTGCGAGGAGAAATGGTAGGAAGTATCTCCGGTAATTCCAAGCTAACTGATCTCTCCATCATATGTGATTCGTCTTCTGTATCACTATCGTCAAGAAAGATGATCTGCGCTTTGCTGCTTGAGGCGCTCGGACTTGAAATAGTGGGTTTGCTATTGGACGGTCTAGACTTTGTAATCTGAGGTTTATCTACATTCGCGTTCGGAATGCCCTTCTTCTCTTTGCGCGCGGGACTGATCTTGATAGCTGGTATAGTCACCTCTTTCGAACCAGGTGACGAAGTTATCATGGAAGCTTTGTCTCGAAAGCTGGCATTGCGATTCGGTGACACTCTGTCTTCTACGATCTTGGACTTCTTAGCAACTGGCGCGCCTTTGAATTCGTCTGAGCAGAGGTCTTCGTCCTCGTGCGCATCGTTAAGCGCACGTTTACGCTTGGCCGCTGAGGGTTTGCTAGGTCCATTTGTACTATGAAATGCAGAAGTGGAAGTGGAAGTCGATGCTGCTGCGGGTAGTGACTTGCGTGGAGATTGTAAAGATGAGGATGAAGTAATATTCTTTGGCGAGATAGTAGAGATTGAGACTGGCTTGCTGGATGTAGAAGTAGATTTAGACCTCTGTCCTCCTTCATCAAGACGCGCTCGTTTTGGTGGCGAAGCGGGGCTGGAGGGTGGACAGGTCAGACTACGTATCGGACGTGTGATAGACATTGAAATGCTTACACGTATAGCTCAGGAGAGGCGTTTCTGTAAGTTACTTTCGAGCCTGATGGTGTGGATAGCCTAGATTTCTTGGAGGATGAACCATTCCTAGTAGGCCAAAAAAACGCAAGATGAATCTCAAACTTTAGGAAGAGCAGTGTACTGGGATGTTTACTCACATTTTCACATGTGTAGTAGATGGAGTACCATTTCTAGCTGAAGAAGTTGAAGGTGAACCTTTATTGCTCTTAATAGCAACATTACTAGTGGAAACTGATCGCTTGATTGGAATCACGACTTCCACTTGAGGAAAAGAAGCGCGTTTTTTCGGTGTACTATTCGACGATGATGAAACAGATGAGCTTGATGTTTTTCTTGTTAAAGTAGTGTTTGAAGGCTTGTCAGGACTGCTACTGCTATTGCCATCGCCGTTGCCGCCTATCCCTAGACGCTGTTTGAAGTAGCTGATCATACTTTCCTAAATATACGAGTGCGAAGTTGTCCTTCGGGTTAATGGACGATACACCCTGTCAAGGATGTAACGATAGCGTGGTCATGTCTGCTGCTGCTGCTGTTGCTGATGCAGACGAACAAGTACGAAGGAAGACAAAACAGAGAAGAGTTGACCGTCGCGATCACCTGGAGCGTGCGTGATTCCAACGAGTGGCCGAAATGACAATTTGGAAAGCTTGATATAGAAGTACAATGCTGAAGTTAGTGGGCTGTTGGTCTGAAATGACAGCCTGGAGGGCATCCTTAGAGCGCGTATTTCTGGTGTTGTCTCAAAATCAGCCACCTCGAGCAAGACTGTACTTCAAGCTGGCCAACATCATGCACCTTTATCATATTGCAACTCAAGACTATCGACAAATTACAGCAAACCTACCTCACTCGGCTCTACAGCCTCTTCCTAGCTCTCACTAAAGCATAGCATACATCAGGCCAAGCTACAACATATCAGCGCCCCACATCTGCATACAATCAATCCAAAGCAGCGCAAAGCCCGGTCTCTCCATCAGCCGACGACCTACCTACATTGACAGCGTACACACGTCTGTGGACTACGACCCTTCTGGATGATTCTACAGTGGCTCTTGTACCTCTTTCTGGTCATCTACATGCCCTTGAATTGGCTCAACACTGCTTCCTCCTCCCCTGCTTCTTCTGCCTCGTCTCTAGCTTCCTCCCTTCAGTTTATTACATCCCCATCTCGAATAGCAGCTCTCTCCGCTCTTTTACCTCTAGCCTTTCCTCTGTATCTCGCTTCAAGAATGAATGCTAAACTACGATACTACTATCGATTTGCGCTGTATTGCACCACCTTGGGTCTCACCTCAGCCTGGGCAGTCCTCGTTTCAGTTGCTCTCTCCCTAGTGGGACAAAATCACTCAATTCAACACTGGGTCGCGAGGAGCTTCTACTGGTTTGCTAGTCCTATAGTAGGATGGAAAATAAAAGTTGAAGGACGGGAATATTTGGAAAACGAGGCGCCTACTGTCTTTGTAGGAAATCATCAATCGTGAGCGCATCTCTTAGACGTTGACATGCTATGGTGCATGGCTGGCTTCTTCACCTTAGCTGATACGTATGGCTTCAACCACCCTCCTAGCATGATTGACATCCTCTACCTCGGACGCATGTTCCCGAAAAGATGTGCAGTGACAGCAAAAAAGGAACTGAAATGGGTTCCGTTCCTCGGTACATTGTGCGTCTTTTTGGCCTCGCAGTTCTCGAATCGGGTGGTCTCTCCTAACGCTGTATCTTCTTCACCCGTTCTTCGCGAAAATAGCATGTGGTTGTCTAATTCTATCTTCATAAACCGTACAAATCGAGCAGACGCAGTGAAGACATTCAGTAAAGCAGCAAAAGATATGGTAAAACGTAAAATGTCAATTTTCATTTTTGCCGAAGGTACAAGGACGAATAGAGAAGAAATTGGAATGTTACCTTTAAAAAAAGGAGCCTTCCATTTAGCTGTTCAAGGTGGTTTCCCTATAGTCCCTATGGTTTGCGAAAACTATTATGGCCTTTATGCCGCTGATAAGAAAAGATTTGAGAAGGGTGATTTGGTTATAAAAGGTAAGTGCAGAGGGAAACAGTCGCTACCGGGCCTTTTCACTGTTGCCGTCTACCAGGGGAGGGAAATATGCCATGACACTGATTGTTCACGCCTGCAATCGTCTCTTGTGTATCGTATCATCTAGTACTGCCACCTATCTCAACAAAAGAATACACTTCATCAACTGAGGATATCACCAAACTCAGCGAGAAAGTTAGAACAGCAATGTTGGAAGCGCTAGAGGAGTTAGCACAACGGAGACAGTCAAACAGCACGACAACTCAGAAGCGGATAGGTTAGAAATGCTGCAAAGAGTATTTGCCCAACGCTGCGATTCTTCCATGTTATCAAAAGAAACCATAGCCATCAGGAGATAGACAGTCTGACCTTCTACCGGCGTCAATTTTGCCTGAGGTTTCATTTATCACCCAGTTTCAGCAAATCTTCTCCGACGACGATCGTCCTGCTTAATTGTACAATCGTACCACCCGCCATACGTCTTCTTTGATGCTAAGAACTGTTACTGCTACTACCCGCTACCACCGGTTACTACATGGCGTCAAAGTCGGGATCGTAATGCTACTGTTAGATGACTACATCAGTCGTAAGACTACTAGCTAATGCGTATTCGTAAAGTATGTTTTGTACAGAGAGAGCAGATCGTTGTTATTGTTGATTGTTGTTGTCTGTGAAAATTACGTCGTTGAGTTCAAACATGTAGATTATGAAAATAGGCTGTTTCGCCACTGTGTCGAAAAAGAGTAATGGAAGAAATAAAGCACAATGAGAAAGGAGCTTGCTTGACTCGATGATGTGTTATTTCTTCCTAAATAAAAGCTTCCGTTTGGGTGCTGGTGAAACAGTAGGATTGGAACCGGGAAAGCTATAATCCGCCCTGGGGCTAGACAATCCACTTGCAAAAGAAGCATCGGGGCTATCTGGGGCCGTCTGGGCTAGATCCTCTTGCAAAGCTCGTAATGTATCGCTTTGCTCACGAGTAAAAGTAGGAGCTCTTGGTGTCTTGGAACCTGTCGGCTGAGCCGAAGACTGCAAAGTCTCATAGCTTGTATACGACCGAGAGGTTGTAAGCGTCAAGCGTCTTGGACTTGGTCGAGCCAGCGAGTGAGCAGGTGAAGAAGAAGCTGAAGAGATATTTGATGGATTTCGGATGTCTAGTATATCACTATGATCACCGTCTTCCTCGTCGCGTGTTGCACGGCGGAGAGGCAGAGGTCTCACTATCGTGCCAGCTGGGACACTCGGCGGGCCTTCAAGCGCAAGTTCTGAGAGAGCATCACCAGCAGACACAGTGTGAGACCGTCTCTTGTTGAGTAGAGAGTGCGGTGATTGTAGAATATCGCTAGAAGAGCCCGGAGACGCAGAAGTAGAGGTGGAGGCTGAAAGATCGGTCTTGGGTGAAGTGAATGACCCAGTAGCTACGGAAGGAGGACTAGAAGCGAAAAGATGTGCTCTCCTACTAGCGCTGCGTGCACTTCCTGATCCTGCGCGTGAGGCCGTGCTACGGTCGGGAGAGGGTGTCGACAAGTTGGTAGATTTGGAGACGGTACTTCCTCGCATACGTGTAGGAAGACGGACTTCTTCTGTTCTTGCACGCAGACGTCGAGTTGGATCTTGTGCTGCGTGTGGAAGATCTCCCAGTCTAGCAAGCGTTCTAACTCTGGCCCTAGTCTGGCCATGCAATGTTTGACATGCTGCGATAATCTCTTCGACCTTATCTCGCTCTTCGTCTGAGATAGAAGGTTGCTTCTCAAAGATATTTGAAGGCCGTATGATATATTCGGCAGTACCTACCAGGGCAGCGAAGGCTGCATATTCCTTTGGTAAGTCAATAAGGAAAGGTAGTTCCGGCACACCTTCTTTGACGATGTCAGGTGACAAAGCCATTCGTTTCAGATTAGGTATCCTGTACATGTCGAAGTCTTTCTCGGCCCAATCGCTTTTGACGCCTTCTTCCTTCGAACACAAGTAAGTGATGAAGTCCTGGTAGGAGGATAAATTCCTTTGCACAAATGGGTTCATGGCTGCCATCCAGGGCTCTTTATCGCCAAACGTCTGGAGATTTGCCATGCCGTTGAGTACTTTGGCAATCAGCGTGAGGGTACGCGAAGTCCTCAAGTCGGGAGGATTTGTTGGGCAGAGTCGAAAGAGATTTGGCCGTAGTATAGCAGGACCAAGTAGTCGAAGCGAGATAAATGCACTGACGCTAGTAAAATGGGCTCTTTCGCGTGTCTCTGGAGATATACGCCCTTCCTCCTGTTCTTGCAAGCAGTGCTGGTCCACAATCTGTCGGATCTTGCGAAAGATACGGCGGAGCTCACTGTAGAATCAATACAAATCAGTGGTTGAACCTATAGAGATGCCACTCTCCCACTGTATAGATGCAGCGCTACTCACACTGGACACTTCTGCCTCGAATTATATATGGCCTGCCAAATGGCCTCAATCCATTTCTCCAAGCCTTCAACATTCTCCTTCAGGCCTTCTCGATGTTCAAGCTTGGCAGGATCGATTTCGAAGTAGACACCTTCCTCGCACATCTTCCTGAGTACCTGGCCCACGGAGCTGTCTAAATAGTCATACGCCACCACGCGCATGTACATCTCGACCGTCTTCGTGAGAAGGCCATTGCCACGGAAGAGCGTTGCAATAGTATCCCTAGCCTTCACTTCTTTCTCAGCTAGTCCAATGATACGATGCAGGACACGTCTATGGGCTATGTCGATTCGAAGCAAAGCCTGGGCAAAGATGTCTAGCTCGATCTTGAGGACCTTCAAAATTCCGAGAATTACTGACGAACCCGTGTCCATTGAGAGTAGCTGAATGCAAAATAGGCGGCATGCTTAGTCACGAAGATTTCCAATCACACGGTTTGGACGACTCTTACCATGCCCAGAGCAGTGTATGCCTTGAAAGGTAGAGCAACATCCTCCTTCAAGTGCACTCCCAGGTTCACCTCAGTCGACGTCTCAAAGTGACCGTGTTTCGTGGCTTGCTCAGTAGGACTTATCTCGTACCAATCTGATGTTTGAATATTGCGCTGCATAGTATGCAAGGGAAGTGCGGTGTGCCCCATAGGGGTGATGACATTCTTCCGGATGGCGTAAAAATACAGCATGAGCGGATGCTGATATGGTGGAAGATGGCTATTGGAAGAAGGTGAATTAGTCAAGCCATCAATGTGTTGTACATCATGGAGGATGTTCTTACCCGAAATGAAACACTTCTTCCCAAATGACGTTCGATCCGTAACGTTTTACTCCTGTTCTGCCTAGCATCTCACTATCTAACCAAATTTCGCAAAACATGTTTCTCAACTCGTCTTTACCTTTCTCTTTCTCCTTGTGATGTACTTCTGACTTCTTCGCTCCGGAGTTTGTGGCTTGAGAAGAGGTAGAATGTCCTAGCAGTCCTGATCTTGCTTGGGAAGCGAATGTAGCCGCGACTGTGGACGCGCTTGTGGGAGGCAGGCTCGTGCGACCGTGTACACTTCCCTGTGTTGAGATTGACCCGTCCACTGAGGTCGCTGCAGTGTAAACGGATGCTATACTGCCCTTTCGCTGGGGCATTCCGTCAGAACCTGGCGATGGTATTGAGGAAATGGACGTAGACGACGACATTAACGAATGGAGAGCTTCCGCATGTAGCTTGACATTATGTGCATGTCCTGCATCGGTCACTAAGCGGGCTTGCACGATCTGAAGGGAGATACTGCGGTACATGCGTATTGGGTAGTCGATTGAAGGATCCCGCTTCTCGCTGTGCTGTCGGTGAAGGCCTTGTTCTTGGTCATCAAGCTCGTCTTCTCGGATCAAGTCAGCCTTTTTATCGATGTGGCTGGTGGAGGAAGATGCCAGACGGGGATAGATCTCGGGTTGAGAGTGGCACAATAATGATGCAATCCCTGCCAAAAAGAATCCGTCGATTAGTAGAGCTCGCAACATGCCATGTTAGTCTTTTATAAAACTCACAAGTATGCTGCGCCGCAGCCGAAGGAAAGGACAGGTAAACAGACTGAGCCTCCTGTGTAAGATAGGGTGACTCCTGTAAGCTGGACAGAGGACGCCGCGAGGTAGATGATGAAGATGCAGGCGGTAGGGCCAGGGTAGCAAGGCCCAAGAAGTCTGGTGCAGAGGGTGACAGCGGAAAGGACGATGAGCCATGCTTTGTATCTGACATTGCACTTGTACCGAGCGGCAGCGGGAGATGGGTACCGTTCTTCACGTGTATGGATATACATCGTTGTCGCCCGAGCAAGGAAGGATCAACTAAGCGGATATCCGTTCTTTTCAGAGTATTCATTTGTACTGATGTATGGGTAATAACTCCATGCGAGAGCAGTAGCTCACCACTTGGCTTGAGTACCGCCTCGCATCGTTTCCATTGACCAGGTGGTAGTAAGATGGAAGCCTTCACTGCAGTTCTTTCCCTCGTCAAGTATCACCATCACTACTACCTCAGACAAAGACCGACGAAAGTCTGTCGCCACACCATCCGAGGCAGTAGTACAAGCAAGAGACCTCTATACACCCTCGCCACGCCCAAGTTCGCAAATAGAGCCTGAACAGCGTTATCCCAGTCATTTTAAACCACCCTCATTTACAACCAACCTTCCAAATCCTCTACCAGGCGAGGTTCAGGCACCGACACCCTGTTCTCCAACAAAAGCATACGTTCAAGAAGACGAAGATGGCAGTTATATTGTTCTGACGGCGCGAGACAACGTTGAGAGTGAGCAAAAATATCCAGAAAACAGCGAAGACGACACCGACCTACTCGACGGACACCGACACCCAAGTCCAAGTCCGGGTCCGCCACCACCAGTTTCTATCACTCTTCCATTCTGGGCCGTAGCTCGAGGCAAAGCTACTAACAAAGACCATAATCAATTGACGGACCTTTTAAGCGAAAGAGATCCATCTGCTTGCAGCGTAGAGGAAGACGATCACGACGACGACGACGAAAAGCGATACGGTGTTGCGACACGTGCTGCCACTCCGACCCCATTTAGGCACGACCTCGCATGTCCAACAGCACATTACATACTTCCTCAAGACGATTTACAAGCAGCCTCGGCTGTGAAGTCCGTCACAGAGAGTGCGAACATGAGCTCCCCTAATATAAGCGACCGGTACGAGCCGTCAGGGCCTACTATACCCTCCTCACGCTCTGTGAAATCAGTCTCTACTACCTCTTCGCATCCTTCTTCTGGAAAGAGCAACAACAACAAATTACAGCCTCGTTCACCTTTTGCATCTCCTATAAACACATTCTCTTCAAGGAAAGGACGAAAATTCCCTCGCATGGGTCGAAGAAGTCTAGAATCTACCTCAGACGATGACAACGATGATGATGATGCAGGTGCTGGTACAAGCGAAGTAGATCAGCTTGCTGAGATGCGTGCTGAACTTGCAAGCACAAGTGACGGATCCCTACCTCTCCCTCTGCCACGCTCATCCCCTTCGCGTGCTCTTTTCGCTTCCGAAGACACGCACCATCGCCTACCAAGTAGTGCAAGCTATACATCCTCAATTGGATCAGGGCCTATATCAGCACCTGCAAGTGCCAGCAGCCGACTCAAGAAGCTCAGCAAGGGTTCCTTCACTTCCTCTGCCGACTCTCTGAGAGCCAATCTCATGATGGGCAGCAGTAGTACCAACAACAACAATACTAGTCAAACACAAATTCCCCACTCGCGCAAACAATCCTCGGACTCAAAAGCCTCATCTTCCACACATTCATACACGAATATTCCGTTCTTTTCTTCCTCGGCTAGAAACTCAAATAAGCACCCGCAAACATATAATCCTACCGAGAGTCTACCCGCTTCAAGCAGTTTGAACAAGCTCGTTGCTAGAGATGAGAGATTCGTCTCAAGGGTCAGACCACGTCTTACTTCCGCTAGATCCGCTTCTTCCCTTCGACTTGGTAGTAGCGCAGGCCATGATGGCGGTAATGCAAGCGACGCAGAGAACGATGAAGAGGAAGATGATCTGGCAATGCTCAACCCGAGAAGAGCTAGTATATCATCTACTTCGCCTTCGTACCAGCGCTCAAGGGACGATAGACGTGCTCTTGCATCATCTATCAATCGTATATCACTAGCTGTGCCTCCACCTTTGATGAGATCGTACTCCTATGACGGCCAGATCACCGCTGCTGCTATCACTGGCACAGGTTACGATACTTCGGATAATTTAGCGAAAAATGTTCCAGACCTTAAGCAAAGTGTTCTACTTTGGATACCGGATCAATCGACTACAAACTCTGAATCTCACACTCACCCATCTTCTTCAATGAAAGGTTATCAGCATCACTCCTCAGCACCGTCTAGGGGGTTTGCCAATGTTATACTGTCAAACGTTCCGCTACATGGGCGGAAAAAGGTATCAAGAAGGGAGAGTACGCAACTACTGTCTACGGATGTGGATGAACAGATCAACACCGCGTTCACGAATTACCAATCTTCGTCTTCTATGGACAAGGATAAAAGCAAGTCTCACCAGTCTGCTTGTTCCTCGTCAACGAAAGGCAAAGAAAAGGAGAAGGCTTCCATCTTACTACCACCTGGTCAATGGAAACGATGCGAGGCGGTACTCAAGCCAAGTGGTGAGCTACTGCTCTCGCATGGAGCTATTACCCATACATCAGTACAAATGAATACTCTGAAAAGAACGGATATCCGCTTAGTTGATCCTTCCTTGCTCGGGCGACAGCGATGTATATCCATACACGTGAAGAACGGT
>Ga0181469_100871_pt1 | contig 11500 bp, 14 predicted proteins | sample InSIn2SAF170_2_FD_119081 | JGI IMG/M metagenome (GOLD analysis project Ga0181469, IMG submission 119081) | Clean room microbial communities from NASA Spacecraft Assembly Facility at Jet Propulsion Laboratory, Pasadena, California, USA -... ... | reverse complement strand
TCAAGAAATGAGTGATCAGTCTAACCCGTGTAGGTAGAGATTTGTGCTTGAGATGTTTTTGAGGTGTGCTCAATTAGGTTAGACCAGCTATTCAATTTCAGCATTCACTGGTGTGTTGATCTTTAGTGATCTCGTGAGATTTTGCAGTTTGAAGACCAAAACCCCGTAAAAATCCGCGGCAATAACAGCGTTCTTTTCCGGCATGGTTGTAACTTGCTTAGGTTGTTTCGAGACACAAATGCCAAGAAGAGAACATTCAGTGTCGATCAGGGACAAACTGAGATGCAAAGAACTCATTCCGGAACCACAACTCCAGCGAGCACAACTGTCACAAAGGTTTGAGAGGGTGGTGTGATGTTTTTTTCTGCATGAGCGCCCGAACCAGGACGTCCCCTGCCGTGGTCTAGCTCCATCCACGCCCCGTCCACTGCCGGGGCTCGCTTCCATCGCATGGCCAATACCACCTCGTTTTCTTGCTATCGACCTATGAGATCTCGATCAAGCCAAGCCTTCCGACCTTCTAGCTGGATTCTTACCCTCGGTGGCGCCCGTATCTTCCATCTCCCGAATCCAAAATGGGCTTCGAACAGAAGCCTGTCCACGTGAAGGCGCAAAGCCATTTCTCGTTTCTTTCAGCTTCTGTGAGAAAACGAAACGTCTCACCACCTTTGTTCCTCGCTGGGATTGTGGTTCATGTCCGTCTAGCAATTAGACGCCGCGCCTAACACTTCCGGGAAGCATGTAATGCGCCTCACTGGCCTATAGCTGGAACTCTCTTTTTCTCGTGGTCTGACGCTTCTCACACCACACCTGCTCTCGTTTCTTCCACTCCCGGCCAGAACCGCCAAACCAACCGAAACAATCCCAGCTGTCTGCAATGCCTTTCAGACACTTGCTCTTCAACAGGCGGAATGGAGCTGCGCCTCAGCGGGCTCCGGATGCCCAGCCCATCTCATTGGATAGTGCTAGATACTTCAATGAGTTTCTGCCAATGCAGCGGTGGTCTGAGGATAACTATCAAGCTCAGCCATCACCCATGGTACATGGACCAGCAGTGGTGCCAGAGTCTTTCATCTCAAAGCAACAACTTCAGCAACAGAATCCGCCTATGGCTCAGCCGTTCCACCCAAACAGCATGTTTCCATACCACACAATGAACGACATGCCTTATCAAGGTTCGCCTTACGATTTCGACTCTCGCTCGCTACACCATTCCGACAGAATGGATACTGATGTGTCCTCCATCTCTCAAGGCTCGGTGCACTCATCAATTTCAAGCACTTCTCATCTCGACATGATGTTCGACTCCGATGTCAACAGTGTGCATTCACTTTCGAGAAAAGCGTCACTTTCATCTAATTACGCCTCAGATCCCGACCATGGAAGCATTTGTCCACTCTTCACCGGCCAAGTGAGCAGATGTGATCCCAGCCTTTGTGGTCCAAATGCACCATGCCTCCAATATGTCAATCAGGTCCCTCCGATCGAAGAGTGTGTACCAGATCCTGAACGACCAATGCTATTAAGCAATGACGATGCCCCAATCGATTTCACCACACCTCACACCTCACCACACCAACCACACAAGATCCGAAGAATAAACACAGCACCAAGCGGCAATATCTCGATGAAACAACTCAATCGAGCTCCAACACCACCACTGACAGAAGACACCAAAAAACCACAACCAAAACCCCGCCGCTCAACCACCAAACTCAGCAACAACAACACCAACCCGACCGACCTCATCAAGGAAGAAACCCAACCCCCTCTCAAACAAACCACCAAAAAGACCCGCGCCCGCCAAGCCCATTCCCTAGTCGAACGCAAATACCGCGAAAACCTCAACGCTAAAATTCAAGAACTCCACCAACTCCTACACAGCAGAACAACAACACACCTCAGCAAATCCACTACCGTCACCACCCAACACCAAGACCCCCGCCGCTCCTCCTCCTCCCTCCACTATCAAAACACCAACAACGACGATATAATATCAACCGACATAGATCCCGACTCCTACGACCCCGACGACGTAATCAACGGCAATGGCAGTAGTAGTGGCACCGGCTCGCTGAAAGTGAAGAAGTCGGATGTTCTGATCGAAGCGATGAATTACGTGCATTCGACGGAGGCGGAGATGGCGAGGATGCGCGAGGAGATAAGAAGGCTGAATGAGAGGATTAGTATGATGGAGAATTGGATGCGGAAGGGTGGGGGGCAATAACATATGTCGCCCCTGTCCCAGTATTGTTGGAGGAAAGGACTGTAGTAGTTTTTGGTCTGGAAAATTGAGATGTCGTGTACAGACTGATGTGATACCCACGCGCTGTGTTGTTCTTTTCTTAGTTTGGCGGTTTAAATCAAAAAATCGTGCGAAGTGGTGTTGAATTTCTGGGATAATTTTTTGCGTGGATGGAGGCATACGTACATATTCTCGGCTTTTCTTTGCGTAATGGAGGCTCTGGCGGGATGGAGGAGGATATATTGGATAAGTGGTGTGTTGATTGGAATGTGGCTACGTATCATCGCAGGTCGTTATGGGTAGCAGCAGCAGCAGCAGCAGTACAGAAACAGGTTATACACTGTGGTTTAAGCATGTGTGAATACATACTACATGATTCATTTCGAGATTCTGAGTGCCTACAACTATTGCGTTATACTCATATCTTGAAGGGAAAGAGAAAGGACAGGTTAAGAACAGCTACCCTGGTGGTTTCTGAAGGAATTTCTTGATTCATGTTTCGCAGCGCATACATAAGAATTGGTTTCCATATTCAAGTTGTTTCAGCTCAAGAGCTGTGTAGTAGGTAGCTCGTTCATACGCTCGTGTATGTATCAATTTGATTGATTCGCAACTCATGTCTTGACTATGCGTCCTTCGTTAAGCTCCTTCAGTACTGTTCTTGGTCAAGTGCGTGCGAGATAAGTCTTTGCTGTCCTCGCTTTGAGTGTGTAAACATTCCTTCGTGAATCACGGCTTTGTCGTGCCTTCGTTGCCTAGTCCTAGGCCAGCTTGCTTCACACGCTGGATTAATAGTGACTGCGAATCGGCATATACGTTGAACCTCAGTTATTCATTCGAGAGCTATGACCTCGGCTTCCACGACTGAGAGACTTCGAATTGGGAGTTGGATACGCTGGCGTCGGCCAGAACTGGTTATTATGAAATCTTCATCCTCTTCGTCATCGTCGTTGGTGGTCGGCAAGGGTCGTTTCCTTAGGGTGGCCGTGATTGATTCTGGCTTTAATCTATCGACTTGCGTTGCGGGGGATTTGGTAAGGTCAATGTGCCAAGTAGAAGTCGCGTAGTCTGCTTTCCATATTGGGTGGCTGTATACAGGGAAATGGGGAGGCGAACAGAATGGGGCCGGTGGCGGCGAACTCGGCGGTGGCATAGGCGTCGGCGTCACGGCTGAAGCTTTTGCTATAAGTTCTTTGGTGAACTGATCGAGACCATTGATGGTTGAGGTTAGTTCTATGCTTGGTAGGACTTCGTCTTTGTTCTGGTGTAAGTGTGCTTTTGCCGTTAGATTTGGATAGGAGGTGCAGATCTTCTTAGCTGCTGAAGGGTAACTCTTCGTGAAGGACTCTTCGAGAGCATTTTCGATTAGATCCCAATCGTCATCGTCATCGTCGTTTATGACAGGTTGAGATGGATTGATTGTGCTGGCGAGTTGAGGTAGATTGGTAGACTTAGACAAGAACGATGGCGTCGTCGAAAATGGTTGTAGACCTTGGTAGCCGGGGTTTGGACCTCGACTTCCGAGCTTTTCGGGTATAACACCTCCAGAGTCTGACTCGGAGTCAGTACTCCAAAGACGACTGGGCTGAGCTCTTGCGACCTTGTTTCTCTGTGGCGATACACATTGTATAGCCTTACTGGCCATAGAGTTGAGCTTGTCAAGCACCGTGTGTGATGCAGCTCTCGTTTGGGTATCGTCTGGACATCGAGGGATGTTAACAACGACCTGCGGTCTTGTAAACGGTGTGGTATTGCCAGCTGTTGTCTGAATCGGCTGCTCATCCTCCTCAGATTCCTCTTCTTCCACTTCGTCATCCTCAGTGGTTGCGGTTTTGTCAGTAAAGTGGTGTGAGATGACTGTCCAGTCCATCTCTTGGTCGTGACTCTGTGATGCTGTAGCTGGCGATGGTTTACCTCGTTGGTATATTTTATACATAAATCGTTCATAAGATGGTGACGACATCTTCGCATATTCGGTGTTGCTGCAGTATGCTCGGAGTAAACTGTAGGTAACAGCCTCCTTCCATTCGTTAGGTACTGTCGCTAGACTCTGAAGGCTCTGTTAGTAAGCAAAAGAAAGAGTAAGAAGAACTTACTTGGGATATTTCGGTAATCGCAGTGTTATCACCCAGCTTGAGTCGTCTTAATCCTTTACCTAGTGTTACCACTTGACCTGCGTCAAGTACGGCGATGGTAGGACATTCGATAGATCCGTAAATTAACCATTCTGTATACTAGTTAGTGATTGTCTAATCTATTATATAATCAGACGTACCACCAGTACCATAGTAACCATTCGGTAAGTCGGAGATTTCACCATCACGAAACATAGCCCGCACAAGGTATGGTCCGTTATCAGGTCCAAAACGTGGGTCCGCATCCGCTTTCACAGCGTTGAACTCGAAGATTACTAGAAATATCTTTTTGTCTATCTCTTCTGAATTCATGATCTCAACTCGGTTAATGGCGTTTTTGGGACTCTGTGCGAGGGACAAGAATGGTGAGGGGTACGCTTTATCTCGTTGAAGATGAGGGACCGCTATGTCTCGCCATTCAGGTGTATTGAAAACAGGCGGCTGAGGGATATCAGAATCGAAGGTCGTGTATTTTCGCGTTCGGAAATGGTTAATTGTAGTCGTGGCTCGGAAAAGTAGAAGAGGGTGGGTCGGGACGATATTGTTATTCGAGTCTCTGTTGAGACGAAGCACAGGTGCGACAGGAGGAATCGGCAGCTCATTTCGAAAGTTAGCTTCTGGGACTGGAGGTAAAGATTCTATCGTTGGAGCTGGACCAGCGCGGTAGGTAAATTGTTGCAATTGAGACCTCGAAGTTGCTATCTCAGCCTCACTTTCGGAGGGCGAGAAACCGGTAATGATTGTAACAGGAACTGAAATCGCTCGGACTCGTCTCCTCTTACTAGTTAGGTTTCTGGGAGTTTCAGCGACTGAGATTGGTGCACGCGGTTGAAGAATTACAGGTAATGCCTGAATGCTCAAGCGGTGAGCAGCTTGTCGTATTTCTTGAAGATGATTTTGGTATGAACGTTCGAGATCAATGTTTGTGGAGTTTATGATGGCTGTAAAGATCTCGTGCCCGTTACCACCTATCTTCATCTCCTGAAATTGAGCGTCCAACTTCGGGAGTAATACAGCAGTGGCGTTTTCAGCAAAGCCTTCAATGGCAAGCTTCATTTTGAAGATGCGTTGAAATATTGAACCGATGTCTTTACGCCTATAATGGCGCTTCAACAAACATAGAATTGTTCGTTCTTTGTCAGACCATTTGTGGGATGGCGGCTTCCGTCGTAACATGATTGGAACCAGTTGTAGTTGCCAGCGACTTGTACTTGTACCTGTATATATCGCGAGGGCCTCAACAAGATTGGAGCGGATGAGGTAGGTGAGAGGTTGGAGTGGGGGATGGTGAAAAAGAAGAGGTTGTAAAGAATATATTTGGAAGCAGAAAGTATACATCAGAAAGTGAAGGGTTCGTTTTCACGCCAATGTCAGATGCTATCCCTCACAATTCCTCAACTCACTTTCAGCTTTTCTCAGCTCACCTTACGAATCACTTTCTATAGTGTATCATTGCGAACATATGTCTAATGACTTATCACATCCCAGGTACAACGAACCTCACCCAGACGATAAGTCACGAAGAGTGATTAGTATGTTAGCTGAAAGAATCAAGCGTTGACTATTGTGTCATCAGGGGACACGATGCTGGTGTAGGCTATTCGAAGACAACTTGATGACTAAGTGCGAGACTTCCTCAAGATTAGTATACTCATTCTGACGACTTATACATGCTAGTTGCTCCTCCAGCATATTCAACCTTGTTATTGATTTGACGAAAGCTGAACGGAAAGACAGGGGTATCGCTATCGCATGGTAGTTCGATGTTGCTCAATGCTGAGCATGCGGAGCAAGGCTAGGCTTGTCCCGAAGACAAGAATAGGATATAGGAACAGATTACTGTATGACTGGCTGATGTCTGCTCAGCTGGATGCAGTACTCGTGCCGCTTTCTCTATCCCGATCTAAGCGTTGTTGTCATAGGCCGGCAGCAATAGTGCTTGGCATGGGCACGATACAGCGCCAAGCATCGATGACGAAGACCTTGAATCGAAGGTTTGAAGGGCCACGATAGTATTGAGGCATGAACGCTTATGAGAAGAAGAGATAGAACAAAGGTGTCGGGATATAATGGACATGATTTCCTAACGGTGAGTTAGTTATCTTCAAAGATGATCAGCTCGCTTCGAAAGGACCAATTTACAGTAGCTTCTGGCGGACTCTTCTGTGTTTGCAGATCCCACGACTAGTACGCAGTCTGGGGATCAACAGCATCCCCGTCATTTGAAGCAGCCAGCTCCCTGGCTCATCAGGAAACAGGAGCTCTTGGCACTTTTGGAACTCAGTTTGAATTGGGCTGGCTGTCATTGTTATCACCTAGCTGATGTTGCTACTTTGTCAATCTCTTAACATCGGTGCAGCTGCTCATCCATCAATTATTACTAAGGCAGAAATAGGTCACTACATCCACAAGCTGCCTGGCAGCCTCTCGAGACTGGTGAGGCAACGCTGTAATTGTAACTGTAACGTCATTCAGGAATCCACTGCTTGCTGCGAGATCAGCGCTTGCCTCAAGTTCAAGATCCCACGATACACTCCGTACTCCGGATCGCAACCATCAGCGATAACATCGCTCTTTGTTTGTCTCACAACCTCAATCGTTCTTTTACTAGCAGCCTGACCCTAGAGTCAACACACTCAGTAACTTCACGGGTGACTCCGTCCTTATGGTTCTGAGCCCTCATTTTTCGACACCACAAAACATCCAAGATATTTCACATATAAGACATTAGGTACACAAAATTAGAGAGTCAATCCGAGCACAATCGCTGTGCTCCTCCGTGACCGTGTTTCCTACCAACCGCCAAAACGCAGACCTCTAAGCTTTTCCTCATCTCACTTCTCAAGCCACCGTGACACCAGCCCTTGACAACTACTTGGTCTAACATCTTCCGGTTCATAGAAGCTTAGCTGCAAATGGGTCAGGGGCAATCAAAATCAAGCGATGGCACTCGCACGCCGACAAAGAACGGGTCAACTACTGACTTGGTGCCCGATGGACTAAAACAATACCCTTCCTTCTCCCGCAGCGACACACAAGAAAATAAGAGAAGGTCTTTGGGCTCATCCATACGCAAAAAGGTGAAAGGCGCGACCGATGACAAAGACCCTGTGAGTCCACGCGCGTCGGGCTCGACGTTGGCGGGTATGGACGGCGCAGCTAGTGATCGAGGAGATGCGGCTTCAATCAGATCAGCTGCTAGTCGTCGGTCGTCACTTTCAAAAGCAAGTCGTGTTGCTTCTGGTTCATCTGCTCTCAGCGCACCCATTGATGATGAGGATGATGCGCCTTCGCCGGGTGCTATGAGCCCAGCTCGTCCGCCATCACCAACCCACGGCAAATCGCTGGGTAAAGGCCACAAAGATGTCGATCGTGCGAAGCGAACTGGTGAAGTTGGCGCCGTGTCTGATGAGGGCCCGCGCATGTCACATCATCATTCCGCTACGCAGAAGGCAGGCGAATCTATCTTAGTCAAGAGGGACGGTCAAGTCATTCCTCGTGCAGCAGATCCTAAAACATCGTTGCGAGCTAGGCTGGCAGATTTGCCAGGCGCATCACCCGGAGGCGGTATGCAGATTCAAGATCTACAGGAACCAGATCTAGACGATATGATTTCACGCTTGCTTGACGCGGGATACTCCACCAAAGTCACCAAAGCTGTCTGCTTGAAGAATGCTGAGATAACAGCCATCTGCGCCAAAGCACGAGAGGTCTTTCTTTCTCAACCGGCCTTGATCGAGCTGAACGCGCCGGTGAAGATAGTTGGTGATATCCACGGTCAATACAACGATCTCATTCGACTGTTCGAAATGTGTGGTTTTCCACCTGAATCCAATTTTCTGTTCTTGGGAGACTATGTCGACAGAGGGAAACAGTCCTTGGAGACAATTTTGTTGCTATTCTGCTACAAGCTCAAGTATCCAGAGAATTTCTTCTTACTTCGAGGGAACCACGAGTGCGCCAACGTTACGCGTGTGTATGGTTTCTACGATGAATGCAAGCGCAGGTGCAATATCAAAGTATGGAAGAGTTTCATCGACACGTTCAATTGTATGCCTATCGCATCGATTGTTGCTGACAAGATCTTTTGCGTTCATGGAGGGTTGTCTCCTAGTCTATCGCACATGGATGACATCAGAAATATCGCTCGCCCAACTGACGTTCCAGATTATGGGTTATTGAACGATCTTTTGTGGAGTGATCCAGCAGACATGGACCAAGACTGGGAGTCGAATGAGAGAGGTGTTAGTTATTGCTTTGGCAAAAGGGTTATTATTGATTTTCTGGCACGGCATGATTTCGACTTGGTATGCCGTGCACACATGGTGGTCGAGGATGGGTACGAATTTTTCAACGACCGACTGCTCGTTACTGTTTTCTCTGCACCAAACGTACGTAATGACTTACCAGTAACAGAAATTGAACTAATGGAGGTCTAGTATTGCGGCGAGTTTGACAACTGGGGGGCAGTCATGTCAGTCTCCAGCAATTTGCTTTGCAGCTTTGAGCTGCTCAAACCTCTTGACTCGACTGCGCTGAAAAGCCATATCAAGAAGGGTCGGAATCAACGAAATAGTGCCATTAACAGTCCTGTAAGTTCTGAAACGTCAAACAGGATGCAAGCCTTTACTAATGTCTTGTATAGCCTGCTCAACCTTCGGCGCAGAGCTTTTGAGCCTATCGATATGACATTTCGTGCTTACTCGTGCACATGTTTATGCCACTCAACAACGGCTGGCCGCATTGGTGGTAACCTCTACTGGAGAGAGATGAACAATTATTAGTTCATCGCTAGCTTTCACCTAACAGAGCCGCGGTGGGTGGACGTCGACATGAGGTACGACGGTCAGTTTCGAAGTCCTCTACATCGAGGAACGCAGGGGAAAGCTGGGGAACAACCAGGGAGGATACCCTCTCTCCAATTTGCAGTTCGTGTGGGCATTAGCTATGACGAGGTAGAGTTTTGGATGGTGAACTTGTAGGCTTTGCGAGAATAATGAGAAACGTGTCATTGTTACTACGTCCTGCAATTTGTGCTGCACCACCTCGTAGCGTGATACGCGAAGCTTCAGATCAGTAAACGCCCTTGGCTGAGGAAGTGAACGCTAGTAAGTACCTAGCCTTGACAGCGGCATTGATCCAGACGCGGTCTTCCGGCCCGTCTGTTCTCCGCGACGCGTCTGAGGGGCCAGCATGCAAGTAATTAACCACCCAGGCTTGCCAGTCTGACCCTGTGCACCTGCACCTTAATTTCTGTGCAGACCTCGCATTCAAGCTATCTTCCGCCTCGACCGACCCATTCTTGACGTTGAAACCTCGTTGCATAGATGTGTTGCCCAAGATGAAAGCTGCTCCTTTGCTCGTCTCCTGGCACAACGAAACTCAACCCATCTATTCTGTGCATTTCGATCCTCACGGAAAAGGCCGATTAGCTACAGCTGGAGGTGATAATAACATCAGGCTATGGAGTCTCGAAAGAGATGGAGAGGACGCAAAGGTCACCTTCCTTGCTTCTCTCATCCGGCACACTCAAACCGTCAATGTTGTTCGGTTCTGTCCAAAGGGTGAAATGCTTGCATCGGCTGGTGATGATGGGAATGTGCTGTTGTGGACGCAGTCAGACGTTCCAACCACAGCGATAGGAGAAGACCACGCAGATGACAAGGAAACATGGAGGATACGACATATGTGTCGGACGTCGACAGGAGCTGAGATATATGACTTGGCATGGTCACCAGACGGGAGACATTTCATCACGGGAGCTATGGACAACAGCGCCCGCATATACGATGCACATTCAGGTATGTTCATAAACCAAGGCTCGAAAGGTGACTAACAAGGTATAGGAACATTGATTAGGCAAATAGCAGAGCATAATCATTATGTCCAAGGTGTCGCATGGGATCCACTAAACGAGTTTGTTGCAACACAATCTTCCGACCGAACAGTTCATATATACGCCCTGAAGCTCAAGGATGGCACATGCACTTTATCTACACACGGAAAATTCAATAAAATGGATTTACCTGGCCGGAGAACGTCAGCGCAAAGCCCAGCTCCAGCTGATACAACTCATCGAGCTTCGACAACGAGCACGTCCGGGTTAGCGATAGCCTCGCCTGCGCCATCAAATCCAGGCACACCAATGACCACACCACTACCCATGGATCCGCCGCTTACAATGTCGAGTAGACGCTCATCATTTGGATCATCGCCAGCTGTACGCAGGTCGGCATCTCCTGCTCCTTCACTACCCTTACCTGCTGTCCGTCAAGAAATATCCTCGCCAAGTCTGAATGCAGCAATGGGTCTTGCTGTTCGAAATACCAATATCTATCATAACGAGACTTTGACATCCTTCTTCCGAAGACTAACTTTTGCACCTGACGGAAGTTTGCTATTTACCCCTTCAGGCCAATACAAATCAGTACATCAATTATCTGTGGATTCGACCAAAACTAACGAGGATGTTACAAACACAGTATACATTTATACTAGAGCTGGTTTCAACAAACCTCCAGTAGCACATCTCCCTGGTCACAAGAAACCGTCTGTGGCAGTGAGATGCTCCCCAATCTTCTACACGCTACGTAACCATGTCAAGCCGACCCATCAGATCACTATCGACACATCTTCTCAGGCCGAAGCTATTCCTCCGTTACCTGAGGCTGCCGTGTCCTCTCATACTTCGTCATCTTTCATGGAACCACCTCCGCTCACACATTCAGAGTCTTACAGAAGTGATTCAGGACGACCAACATCCTCTCCAAGTGCTGGCGAATTCGAAGCTCCGCCCACTTCAGCATTTACTTTACCTTATCGAATGGTTTACGCCGTTGCTACGCAAGATGCTGTCCTGGTGTACGACACTCAGCAGACTATACCGCTCTGTGTGGTCAGCAATTTGCATTACACCACTTTCACAGATCTTGCATGGTCGAACGATGGTTTGATTCTTATAATGTCGTCAAGTGATGGCTTCTGCTCTACACTTACATTCACGGCTGGGGAGTTAGGCACTATCTATCCAGGCACTCACCCCACTTACAATTATCCAAACCAGATTGTATCAACAGCAGTACCTGTAACCTCATCTACAGTCACAGCCGGCGGAGGAGGG
>Ga0181469_100870_pt1 | contig 11503 bp, 7 predicted proteins | sample InSIn2SAF170_2_FD_119081 | JGI IMG/M metagenome (GOLD analysis project Ga0181469, IMG submission 119081) | Clean room microbial communities from NASA Spacecraft Assembly Facility at Jet Propulsion Laboratory, Pasadena, California, USA -... ... | reverse complement strand
AATAGCCTGCTCAGTGAGCAACTTCTCCAAGGTCCACTTTTTGATATTCTGAGACTCGTTGTCCTTGAGCTGTTGTATAAACTGGACGGCACGTTGCAAGATGCTTCCTTTGTTCTTCTCGCAGTTGGGAACGATCTTTGCAATTTCGTTGATGCCCTCATTAATGGTTTCGCGACGACGGCGTTCGACTGCAGCTCGGTATCAGTATACAAGGCACGGGCAAGCGAGAGTATCGATACTCTGCTTGCTTACCTTCTTTGTGGTTGTCCTTGCGCACCTTGTGCCAGGCATCGGTGCCGACCACGGGTTTTCCCGGCGTTGGTGGACCACCAACTGGAGGCGACTGTTCCAGACCTGCGGCTGCTGGCGTAGATTGCTGCGGTTCGTGTGAGTGCAACCGCGGCTGTGGCTGCTGTGGTGGTTCTTGTTGTTCTTGTTGTTCCTGCTGCTGCTGCTGCGACTGCGATTGCCGTTGCTGCTGCTGTTCCCGTGGAGGTGGAGGCAGTGGGTGCTGTGGAGGCTCAGGCTGCTGGGACGATTCCTTGAGCTGATCGAGCGGGGAGAACTCATAAGGGCTTGGAGCTGGCTGGTGACTCGCGGCATCGACAAAGGTCATTGCTGTGTTCTGATCCCGATGGCGTTGTGACTCGGCAGTTGCCTCGTGCAAAAACGTGTCCTCTGCAGTCTGTCCCACCGACATGGAGTAGTGAAGGGCGGCAGTGGCCGTATCAGTAGCACTCTGGCCGTTTGGATCGCCATGATGCATCGTGTGATCACCAGCGTTGTGTTGAACAAGGGCGTCGGCGAAATGCGGAGGCATGTCACTCTCGAGGTGATGGTGGTTGACAAACTGTGAAGGGTCGAAATTATCCGTTGGAGGACCCCGAAAATCTGTCGTGGGCGGAGGAGGAGCGACAGGCCCCCCCTGATCCATCGATGTACGCTTTCGCTTTCCTGCCATGATGTTCGGCATAGGCTGGATTGTTGTTGGCACCCGGAGAATGAGGATAAAAAGGCTCCGAAGATGTCGTGGTGTACAGGATCACGGACAAGCCCAGTGTGTTGTCCCAGTATCGACAACAAAAACACCGGCGCGCGAGCCTTCGACTTGAAAGCTTATACGGCTAGCAAGCAGAGGTGTATATATTGGAGTCCTTCCGACGCCTCGTGTGGTGGGTGTTGATGGCCGGCTCGACGAGAAGACGACGGAGTATGAAGCACAGGAATCGGCAGTGGAATCAAGAGCATATGCGCTGGTTAGACGTTTTGTGTCAGTAGACTTGTCAGATGACCAGACATAAAGAACGGCGATGTGTTAAAAGGTAGACATATGAAATCAGGCGCATCTTCTGCTATACAGCAATGCTACGCGCGCGATGCAATTCTTCCTTGCAAGACATATCGCAGTCGAAGACGGTGACTGGAAACAACAAATTCCTTGTTGCGACCCAAGTCGAGCATCATCAACCATGCACAAAACGGAGTGCTTCGTGTCGCGATAACACCTCGTCAACGTAACTGCACTCGCGCGCCCCGTCGCCGTCGCCATCGCCATCGCCATCTTTACAATACCAGGTAACAACGACGACCGCATACGACGACGACGCCATCATGCAAGCAACACGGAAGCAAAATCCTGTCTTTAAGGTTGCGACGCGATGTGCGCGTTTTGCATGACCAAGGAAAGTAATGGACATACCAAGCTGTTGAGCGAAGGGCTGCCGTCGACTACTGTAGTAAATCCCGTGACGAGCAAGTCACGTTGTCTGGTGATAGAACTCGGGCCCCTGCCCTGGTCGCGTCTGATTTAGCGAACTGGTAGACAGATCGAAGGGAAAGAAAAGAGGATTTCTGTCGACGTGGCAAGTTCTGATAGCTGCAATATGCGTCGAGTTATCTTGATTTGGCCTTCAATAATGGTTGCTGCATTTAAGAGATAGAAAGGTCAGGTGCTGCGACGCAAGATCACATGGGGCAGAAGCCGCAGAACTTGAAAGAGGGAGGGGGGAACGACGCGGCTCCGACATGTGGCACTAGACAGCCCGATGCTTCGTAACGACCTTCCAAAATGGGTTCCAAGAAATCCAGGCATACACAATTGTAGTTAAGTGTATGCTCTGCAGGACGGGCACCGAACATATTCTTTCTTGGTTGCTAGTATCCATTCCTAGCATAAGCCATCATAGTCTGGTGCAGTATACCGATGATTTTATATTATGTCTTAAGAGCATACATAGTCGGTACGGAGAGAGGTGTTCTGGTCATAACCGATCCGGCCAATCCAATGCCATCTTGCCGGCATCGGGTAGCCCGTACAGCTAAGTGGAGTGCCCCGAAAGCCATACAGTCCACACTCGCTAGAACGTTCTGTGATTGGCTCACGAGTGCGTAGCCTAACACAACGCGACATTCTTGACTCTCCTCACAGCCCTCACAAGCAGACAAACAGACATGCTATGGACCGGGTATGAGTGCGTCAGGTCGTAACGCATGTACATGCCCATGATCACGCGGCCCATCAAACGATAAGGCACTGCCAGCCAGGTCTGCTAGCAGACTCGTTCCGTGCGCTGAAGTCCGCTGAGCACAGTGGTTTGTATGCTCGCGGGTGTATATATACTCGTACTCAGCGGTGGCCACATGACACTTCGCACGCTCTCTTGTCCATCGTTGTTTGTTTGCATTGCGCTATAGCTGACACTTTGATACCTTGACTGAAGTGTCTGCATCAGATCGCTCACGTATGTAAGTTAAGCCATGCTCTCAGAAGCCTTCGCGATTCCTAACGGAAGAGTCACGGAGAGTATGATCCTATCAGGACCTTGCACTTCCGACTGTAACGTCTTTAGTGGTGTACTGACGCAGAGCAGATGATGCACAGCCCTGGCACGAGCATTGTGGTTCTGTGTTCTGCGCTCTTCCTTTGTGAGCGCCACAAGATCCAGCCAGGGCATGTTTGAAAAGGACATTGACTCGAGCGATCTTTCTCCAGCCTCACGCAAAAAGTGTCGCACTACAAATCCCCAATTCTTTCAAAGTCAGGTTCATGCTCAAGCCTAGACAAAACCTTCAACTAAAACGAGCACCTGCAGCATTGACACAACTCATGGTGTTGAGGGGCTGATTGACGACGGGTTTCGCGGCTGTGGTCGGACGCAGTGTTCCTTAATAAACTAGCAGAATTCTTCAACATCCCCTTCAAGGTGATCCCCCACTAGGAACAGGATCCCGAGCTCATCCCTGTGTATAACGCAAGCGCATACGCATATCAGACGAGTCAGCACGTCTGCTCTCTTGCTCGGGTGTTACGACGGTAGAGGCGTTTTCGTTCTTGTCCGGCTGAGCTCTCAACTACAGTCCACCATTCCTCGGACACACAGTTTACCATCTCGAAGCAATATACGCATCGTAAAGTGCACTATATTCATGGAGGTACCGATTTGATTCATGGATGCGATTGTACTGACTGCTACATAGCGTGTCACTGTAAGTGTTACTGATTTGCTGCTACAACACACTGCTTCAGATCGAGACCCACCGGCACAATGACCCGACGGCATAACATGGCGATACAGGTTGTCTGGCCGGTCAACAATTTCAACGTCAACCAGTGAGCGCTTTGGGTTGTGGCGGTGGGCTTCGTGGGTACCTGGAGTGGATCCAAAGATAGGGACTTCGAGAAATGCACGGACCTTTTTCGTCGTCTCCTGTCAGACCATGGATTTTCTGAAACACCTTTGTTCACTCACTCCACAAAGCCACATCAGACTTGGTTGGTCTGGCTCACACAACACTCAATCAAGGACCAGCACGTACGAGTTGCACTCCTTTGGTCGTAGATTAACAAAGCGTAGGTTCATCAATGTGGCCGAACGGCGTGTGCGGCTGCGCTCCGAGCAACCAGTAAGAAACTGAAAAACGGCCAGCGGCCCCGTTTCAAGAATAATGCTCCCCATTGTCTCCACTCCCTGATCTCAGGCGCGTAGAGCCTCCTATCCCCGTCACAAGAAATAAGACCGTCTTTCGTTCCCTCAGTTCTTGATTCATTTCTGGACCATTTCATCCTTCTACAGCCTTGCGCTGCGTACATTCATTTCTGCTCTCTGCGAGAAGCCATTTTGACTTTTGCGTCCACTCTTTCCCATTATCACGACAGTCTTTACAGGTGTTGGATCATCTATCTCAACGGTCATCAGAAAAAGTTACTTCATCACCCAGGATACTATCTTGTGTACACGAATCGATAAATCAAAGCCCGTAGCAACACTATACCGCATAGCTCAGGATTATCTGGGTGCACTTGTCCTATATCAATAACCGCCCCCCTCAACCTTTTCGACAGAACCCAGCTGCTGCAGAAATGTACGGCTTTGCTTCTGTTTCGTTTGCTTCTTTCGCATTTCTTTCTTCTGTTCAGGGATTACCTTTCAACCCTGTCGATTTTGGATTCTACGGTCACGCCGACCCAGCCCGGAGCCAGTCAGCGCAATCTACTACCTCATCATCACTCAAGGTCAATCGAAACGACGTTGCCCCCGGACAAGCTAACCCCCAAGGATATTTGACTGGATCAGGATCCCTCACTCTCGCTACTGCATCTGGATATGCACGACCTACTGGGACCGGATCTGGATATGTATGGCCTAATGGAAACGGGACCGGATACGCCTACCCTACTGGAACTGGATTCCCTACCTACCCTACCTCAGTGTCTTCCGCTACCCCAACGATCAACGCCACTGCCACTAATAGCTACAATTCGACCTCGACCAGTGTGCCTTCCGCGCCGTCCAACGGTTCTGCCAACTCTGCATTGCCGGAAGTCCTCCGTGGAGTCAACATTGGTGGCTGGCTCGTTCTCGAAAAATGGATGAACTCTAGCTTCTTTGACGACACCGACGCCGTCGACCAGTGGACGTTTGACTCCTGTGACAATGCCGAAGCCAAGCTACAAGCACATTGGTCAAGCTACTTCACCGAGTCCGACGTTGCACAACTCGCTTCATGGGGTATCAACGCCGTGCGCATCCCGATAGGATACTGGGCGTACGACAATTCCAACACGCCATACATCTCGGGTGCTGACGCTTACCTCGAAAAGGCCATTGGGTGGTGCCGTACTCATGGTATCAAGGTTTTGGTCGACTGCCACGGCTCTCCGGGCTCCCAGAATGGTTTCGACAACTCGGGCCGTTCTGGAAGTGCAGGATGGCAAATCGGCGACAACATGCAAAGATCGATTGGCATACTCGAGACCATGGCCAAGAAGTACGGCGCTACAGAGTATGCCGATGTTGTGTTTGGCATCGAGATGGTCAACGAGCCTATCTCGTGGGCCGGCAACGACATCGACACAACCAAACGTTGGGCAAAGGACGCATACACTGCCATCAAGGGGGTTGCCACCAACCCCAATCTGAACGTCATCATGCACGATGCTTTTGAGGGGCCCTCTGCGTGGCAAGAGATCAGCGACGCCATCAACGGTGGCTCCTCATTGGCCGACTCCAAGTTCTGGATCGACACTCATCTCTACCAGAACCAGGTGGCAGCGGATTCATGGCTCACCCAAGACCAGCACATTGAAAAGGCGTGCAACTGGACCAGCTCGGAGCTCCTTCCACCTTCTTCGAATCTTCCCGTCATTGTCGGCGAGTTCAGCGCAGGCACAAATATCTGCGCCAATCCCGACGGCAGTACGGTCGCCGGTTCGGCTTGCTATATCGACGGATGCCAATGCTCTTCCAACGTGCCGATCGAGCAATGGAATGAACCCTTGATTACGGCAACGAGAAAGTTTCTCGAGGCTGAGCTGGATACATTCGAGGGAGCCGCTCGAGGCTGGTTTATGTGGAGCTACCAAGGCCCAGGTGCTTGGGGCTATGCCAATGCTGTCCAGTACGGGCTTATTGGCAAGAATGTCACTGACAGGATGTTCCCTGGACAGTGCAAGAGCTCGTAGTAGACTTGGAATGTTAACATGAATGGATGTGTTTGGGCTTACATATGGGCGGACACTAGATGGGAACAAAGATGGGGATGGGACGTGATGAATAAAAGGACTGGATCTGCTGTGATCTTTCTGGCGCTGAGCGTCGGTTTTTATATAAAGGTTAAGTATCTGTGATACCCCATTTAGAGCGTTTGTTAGTTTAGATACAACCAATAAAAAAGCACCAACAAGTGAAGGACCATCTCTATAACAATTCTGGCATGTGGTGATCACGAGTATTCTTGTCCTCCTCTTGGCACTATAGAATGTGACAGAAGCCTATACCGGCAGCGGGACAACCTCGGTAGATCTTTATAGGCGCGTGCACCGCGTTCTACTGTTTTGTCTAAAGCGTTGTCAGCATCCTAACAGCTCTCACTCTATGCAATAAAATCAACACGCCTTTTTCTATTCACATTGTGCTATATCAGCTCTAGAACCTCTGCGTATTGAACGGGCTTGTCTATCTGAAGCCCTTGGTTCGAATATTTAACACAAAAACGTTGGCAAAATTAAAGCTTGATCATACATACCATCTCAATCATGTCTGCCGACAGCGTTAGCAACCCTCCACCCGCCGAGTCGAAGTCTGCACGCAAGAAGAAGGCCAAGGCCGAGGCCGCAAAGGCAGACATCACTCCTGCTGCTGCCTCTCCTGCTAACGAGGAGACCAACCCAATCCCCAATGGTGATGCATCTTCTCAAGATAGCTCTTTCGTCAAGGAGCTCCAGAAGTAAGAAGCGCATGCGGATTGAAGTGAGGTGATTGCTGGCAACTGACAAATGACTTACAGGAACATCCGCAATGTGAACAAGAAACTTGTAAGCTCTCTCGTCACGCACGTGCTCAATGTCTTGAACCACTCCTCATTAACCATGTCCCACAGAACGCCATGTCCAAGCTGGACGCTATCCTCGCCGAGAACCAGGGCGTCTCTCTCGATGACCTCGTCGCATCTCGCAAGATCAACAACGACCAGAGGGAGCAGGCTACCCGCAAGCCCGCGCTGCTTGCCAGCTTGGCCCAGCTCGAGGAGCAAATCGTCCAGTACAAGAAGATCGATGCCGACTACCAGTCGCGCATGGCCAGCGAGCGCGATTCTCTGACCTCGTCTCACAAGTCTGAGATTGAGAGTCTCAAGACACAGCTCCAGCAGGAGGCCGAAGAAAAGATGAAGGTTGAGCTTAGGAAGAAGCTCCTCACCTTCAGCCAGTTCCTTCGAGCTGCTGCCGCAAAGCGTGTCATCGAAGAGGAGGTTGACACCGAGGAGAGTCGTGCCTTCGAAGGCGTGCTCTTGCTGGTCTATGGCGGTGACGAGAAGGCCGTGGACGCTGCTGAGAAGCTCATCGAGGGCGCCGACGACGCTGTTCCATCGGTCGAGGGCACTCTCCTCTCTGTCAAATGTGAGGCTTGACATACGGACGTTGCTGCATCCGCCTTTTACTGACATGGTTTCACAGACTCCCAAATCAAGACTGCCTCCCTCTCTCACGGCCCATTCCCCGAGGAGGAGCCTGAGCTCACCAACGGACACGCCGCCGAAGAGCAGGTGGCTGCCCCAGAGGCCTACGAGGCTGCCGCCCCCTCAGACCCCACCATCGCCAATGCCGGTCTCACTGAGATCCAGCAGGAACAGACCAACGGTATCTCCGCTTCCGAACCTGAAGACAGTGTCATCCCTTCCGCCTCTGTCGACGCCGGCGCAGCGAACCAAGCCGCCGAACAGCAATGGGACAACACTGCTGCCACGACTGGAGCAACCGCCGAGGAGAGCACTCTGGACGAATCCTTTGAAATGGTCCCGCGCAACCCCTCCGAGACTGAGGCCGAACACGAGCCCGCCCCACCTCAAAGTACCAACTCCTGGGCTGACGATGCCACCGCAGCAGCCGAGGCCAGCGCTCCCGTACAAGCGGTCCCAGCTAGTGACGACGGATTCCAACAGATCCCTACCAGAGGCCCTAGGGGCGGACACCGTGGCCACGGAGAAGGCCGCGGTGGAAGAGGTGGACGTGGCCGAGGCGGCGCTAGAGGCGACGGTCGCGGCCGTGGACGTGGAGGTTACCGCGGTGACGGTTCGCGTGGTCGTGGTGGACCCAGAGGTGGCAGCAACAACCCGCCTGTCCGTGTCTAAGCCGCACTACGTCCGTCAAAACACATGTGCATCTTCACGGCGCGAATATTCGGGACATTGAGCATTTCACAAAAGGCGAAGGCATGGTACACCCCGAGGATAACCAGGCATTTCTGAGATTTTCGGATGAGTTCACCAAAAAGAAAAAGTGTGAGAAGACGATGATTGAACATGAAACAATGGCAAGCTTGGGTTTGGGGGAAATCAGCATGGCGCAATGGAAAGGACAATATTTGAAGAATGACGTGAGGCGTTTTGAGCGATGTGCTTATGCGAATCATGACATGCTGAAAAGTATTTCTGCTTTCCCAAGGAACAGGGATTGAGTCAAGATGCTAGTGATTTTAGTTCTAGCTTCGGACATGATGTGTCTCTGATCTGCCTTTCTTCTCTCTATCTTGCATATCTCCCTCTCCGTCTCTCTACTTCCTTTTCTCTTTCTGGTGGACTTTCATCATGCCGTTGGAACGCGATGGGCTTGAATGCTGGCATGCACCTGTGTTGACCTTTGTGCTCTCATCTCACTCCCGACTGGCTACGCGAGTATTGCACAGCTAGAGCTCACAACCCTACACACTAACAAGAGACAATAAGATGGCTTGATAATCTAATCTCGTCTACCATGCACGTTGCACGACGAGGGCAGGGACCCCGGATCTGGGTAAGGGTTAGTATTAACGGTGGTCTGACACACGCAGGGTTGAGGCTCTTGGTAATTTTTGTGGGCAGCTAGTGGATGGTTCCTGAGAGGTCTGATTTGGTTCCGCCACTTCGTGGTACGATTCTCCTCTCACTACATACAGATATAATGAGTGGCACCACTGGTGCTGTTCGTTCAATCTAGCGCCTGTTCTTCCTCTCTCTCTCTGTCTAGCCACCTTCTGATAAGACGGGGCAGGACAGGCGTGTCTTGATTCATCACTGTCGAAGTACACCATTCCATCTTCGGACCAAAGCTATTTACCGAAGAGATGCATCCTATGCTGAGAAGACAAAAGAATTCGTTCTTCTTGGTTTGTAATGACCACAGTGGTCGGAAGGATAAAGAGGGCTAATTGAGAGCTAGGAGGCATAGTGTAATGAGGGTTGCGTCAATCACCTTTTGCAGTTTACCCTGATCACTGGCTTCATACATCTTAATCTCGAAGCCTAATGCCAGTCTCGATATTACTCTCGATATGGATCGCGTGCACATACACATGAACAGATGCAGGTGTGCCTGGTCTAGACGACAGTTAAGAACATGGAAAAGCGCTCACTCGCTTCACTCTAGCTGTTACTGTACTTTCGACACAAGCATGGTCGGCCATTACCTCGTCTTTGCCGGCAAGCATTTGATTATATATTAAAGCCATGCCGCGAGATAGCCGCGTCTAAGTGTGAGAAAGGGGTGAAGGCAGGCGGCTAAGGACTAATTAATACGGTACTTTTTGAAGTTTGTAATGATCGGCGCACTGACGCACTGGCGCATATTTCCCCACAAAAATAACTTGGCATCACGCCAGATCATGTTGAAGAGGTTCGCACCTCGCATCAGCGGACCTCCTGTCACGTCTCAGTCGATAATTCCTTCACACGTTGACAAACACGGCAAAGCTCTCAGACTTGTCATTGTCGTTGAGCAAACATACGCATCAAGATATCCACAACTTTTCAGCACGCCGGTAACTGTAACGGGCGCGCTGCAGGCGGGTTCATTGACCAGAGGCGCTCGCTGGTCGATCGGCCTCAAGTCGCAATCTTTCCGACATCGCAAGGGCTGGCCGTGCCACCAGCACCACCAAACCAGACTCGATCCATCACGAGTCGACCTGCACCATCGAGTCCATCCAACCTATCCATAGAACGGGAAGGAATAGTACTCATTGTTCCTGCGCGGGCGGCGCCGCAGCTTCGCATCGCTTCGCCTTGCAACCATGGAAGCGTCCGCCACAACACCTCCACCCCAGCATGGCATCCACGGGCAAGAGCTTCCCAATGTATCCAAGGTCGCCCCGGTCAATGCATTAACTCCGCCCACCTCCGAGGACAATCACAGCAATAACATGGACGATGGGTCGTCTGATCTCTCCGAGATTGAAGATAATGTTGACGAGGAGATTGTCCCCGATCATTACTATGATGGCGGAAAGGTGCCCGTGTTTAAACCGGTATGTTGATCCAATTCGTGCTTCGATGCAATCACATGCACGATGTAACGCGACAGCCTTCAAGGTTCTCACTGACATCCCTGGTAGACAATGGATCAGTTCCGCGACTTTGAGAAATTCATCGAGCGCATTGATAAGTACGGCATGCAATCCGGCATCGTCAAGGTCGTCCCTCCCAAGGAATGGTATGTCTATGACTTTTGTATAACGCCCTAGCCTCTTTCTTGCCTTGCTGACCGCAACACATCACAGGCGCGATCATCTGCCCGATCTCTCCGAGCTGGTCAAGACCATCAGGGTCAAGAATCCCATTAAGCAAGAGTTCATGGGCACACAAGGAACATACACCCAAGCAAACATCGAAAAGCAACGCTCCTACAACCTGCCCGAATGGAAAGCCCTCACCGAAGAGCCCAACAACCAACCCCCGGCCAAGCGAGGTGAGAGGCGTCGCCATCAGGAAAAGGTGGTTAGAGGAGGTGGCAACATCAGAGGTCGCTCTACAAGGGCAGCCGCCGAACCCTCCGTCGAGTCCGCCGGTCCACGAAAGAGAGGACGACCCAGGAAAAGACCGCTTCCCTCCGCGAACGAGCAAGATTCCACCGACGAGCCCGCCAAGAGCACACGGGTCCCTCCAACCCCTACCTCACCCTCTCGCCAGCCCCTCGACACTGTCGAACATTCAACGCCAGCAAAGCCCAAGCCCAGGCCGAGAGGTCGTCCTCCCAAGAACGGCGGTCAAGCCAAGTCGGTCACTTCTCGTCGCATGAACAACACAACCGAGAAGAACGAATACATTGACGAGGCTGCTTTTGAGGGCTTTGATTACCACATGGATCAGGAGACACTAGACGAGTTTACTTCTGAACGATGCGCCGAACTGGAAACTGGTTACTGGAAGAGTGTCACTTTTGCTCAGCCCATGTACGGCGCCGACATGCCTGGTTCTTTGTTTGAAGATAGCACTACCAGCTGGAACGTTGCAAGGCTGCCCAACATCCTCGATGTTCTTGGTACCAAAGTCCCCGGTGTCAACACCGCATACCTCTACCTGGGCATGTGGAAGGCCACTTTCGCATGGCATCTCGAGGACGTCGATCTTTACAGCATCAACTATATCCACTTTGGAGCGCCGAAACAGTGGTACAGTATATCCCAAGAGGATGCTCGCAAATTCGAGGCTGCCATGCGATCCATTTGGCCAAATGACTACAAAAATTGCGATC
>Ga0181469_100868_pt1 | contig 11527 bp, 8 predicted proteins | sample InSIn2SAF170_2_FD_119081 | JGI IMG/M metagenome (GOLD analysis project Ga0181469, IMG submission 119081) | Clean room microbial communities from NASA Spacecraft Assembly Facility at Jet Propulsion Laboratory, Pasadena, California, USA -... ... | reverse complement strand
GCTACCTCGTAAAATCCCTGGGTTCGCCATCTGAATCTGGCAAGAAATGCCTTGATTCGTTCTTCTACTTCCTGCCGTTCAGCTGCTGGAACTTTCTTTAGATTGATGCTGTCTTTCATGGCATAAGTAACCAACTGACTCCAGGCGTCATTCATATTATTGTATTTCGCTGCAAATTCCCCTGGTGTCTTATACTGTTGCCACAAAGGAAGGCGATTAATATAATAAGTATAAACAAAGTTGTTGAATCGCCCATCCAGGTATAATTGTGTAATGTGTTGTGTATAAAAGCTGGAATCCAAGGGTACAAAAGTATCAGGCATTATGCCCCCGCCTCCGTAAACTATCCTTCCGCCTTTCGTTTTAAATACCTGGCTTTTATTGACATGGAAAGAGTCAGCTGTTCTCATTTCACCGTTCTGATAACGTTCTGCTATTTCCTCCATATATACTTTCTTGCCTTTGTCATAAGGACGCTGAATGCTGCGGCCGGTTGGTGTAAAGTAGCGGGCTACTGTAAGTCGAAGTGCTGAACCATCGCTCAAATAAAGTGGAAGTACTGGACAATGTATATAAAAAACCGCTAGCTAACCGTTACTTGGCTTCCTTTGCCATCTTTTTAGCAGAAAACAGGGGTCATTATATGATTGAGAATATATTGGAAGATGGGTTGAATGACTTTTACTTTCAACATTTATGTAAGTACCAGGAAGTATGGACAATGCCAGTGAGTTTTGTCGGAAGTGTGGCTTTTGGTTTTAAGGATATACTTCAGGAACTTTGTAATTCTTATGAGTTCGAACTGGGAACTGTTATGAAGAATCCAATGCCTGGTCTAATCACTTACCATAAAACTCAAGTCTAATAAACTTCATACCTATTCAATATTAAATCTGAAATATTAAATACATAATGTCCGACTTTATAAAAATAACAGAACAGCTTAGCGATTACCGTCATTTAGATAAAATGTCAATTGAAGAGATATTGACTAATATAAATAATGAAGACAAAACGGTTCCAACGGCCGTTGAAAAAGCAATACCTCAGATCAATCAGCTCACAAGCGCTATTACAGATAAAATGTTGAGTGGCGGGCGCCTCTTTTACATAGGTGCTGGTACTAGTGGTCGCCTGGCTGTAGTGGATGCCAGCGAGTGTCCGCCTACGTTCGGTGTGCCTCAGGGATTGGTGATCGCATTAATAGCAGGGGGAGAGTCAGCATTTACGCAGGCTGTTGAAAATGCTGAAGACAACACCACTCAAGGATGGGAAGACCTCAGGCATCATGATATAACACCGCTAGATGTCGTTGTGGGTATTGCTGCTAGTGGCACTACGCCCTATGTGATTAGCGCATTGGAAGAATGCAATAAGAGGGGCATCATAACAGGTTGTATAACGAATAATCCAGGATCGCCATTAGCAGTAGTGGCTCAATACCCGGTAGAGGTAGCAGTAGGTCCAGAGTTCGTAACAGGCAGTACAAGAATGAAAAGTGGTACTTCTCAAAAACTGGTATTGAATATGATCTCAACAACAGTAATGATTCAATTAGGTAGAGTAGAAGATAACCGTATGGTAAACATGCAGCTGACTAATGAGAAGCTGGTTGACAGGGGCACTAAAATGATTATGGATAAGCTAAGCTTAACGGATTATCAACAAGCTAAGGAACTATTATTGCAATATGGTAGTGTAAAGAAAGCGGTGGATAGCCAGAACTAAAATTTGTAAGATTTTAGAATTTTAGGGAAAACAATATTAATTAAAAGTATAATACTCCCTTTTAGGGGTTGGGGGCATATGCACGATATAGAACCATTTTATAATTGGCGTCACATTTATGTGAGTGAGGAAGATGAGCGTTCGCCTTTCTTTCAACGGGAATATTCTGAGTTCGAGTTTTCGCAGACAGTTTATAATTATTATATCCACCCGCAATGGGATGATTTCGGTAGCAAAACATTGTACTTAAAAATCCTGCAGGCAGATTATGAAGAGCATTATATGGTCATTGAGTTGATTGGGGAGTGGAACGATGCGATAGAAAATGATATCATGTCCTTAAAAAGGGATGTCATTGATAAGTTTGAAGAAGAAGGGATAACAAAGTTTATTCTGATTGCTGAAAATGTCCTGAACTTTCATAGCGGCGATCGGGATTACTACGAGGAATGGTATGAAGAAGTTTCCGATGAGAATGGTTGGATTGTTTGTATCAATATGCCGGAAGCTACACAGCATGATTTTCGCAAATCAAAAATAAATTACTACGTTGAACTAATGAACCTTGGTAACTGGCGAACCTACAAGCCATTTCATTTGTTTAAAAAGATCGATGGGGAGCTCATGCAACGGTTACCGGAATAAGTTTCATTGTTGTTAAATATTTTAACGATCCTGCCGTACCTTTGCGTCAAATTTTTTCAACCCCCTCTGTCTGAAATATGAAATGGTCGCACTTCTTTACTTCTGCTGTAGGTAGAAAACTGATAATGGCATTAACGGGTTTATTTCTGATTTCATTCCTGTTAGTACACGTAGGATTAAACTCTACCATTTTCTATGACCTGTCGTTTTTTGATCCTACTGATAACGGTTCTATGTTTAATAGAGCAGCCCATTTTATGGGTGCCTCTCTAGTCATTCGCTTGATGGAGATTGGTTTGTTCGCAGGCCTTATTCTTCATATAGTTCAGGGTTATATGGTTGAAGTTAAGAACAGAAGCCGCCGGGGCCGCGATTACTCTAAAGATTTAGGTAATAGGGGTAGTAAATGGTATAGCCGTAGTATGGCCTTATTAGGAACATTGATTCTTTTATTCCTGATCGTACATATTAGTGCTTTTTGGGTGCCGTCTCGCATTACGCACGATCTGGAACCAGCCGTTTATAAAAACGGTTCAGTAGAAACACATAATTTGTTTTTACGTATGTATGAAGTGTTTCAAAATCCATTGATTGTACTCTTGTACATTGTAGGTGTAGCCTCTTTGGCTTTCCACTTATTTCATGGTTTTCATAGCGCTTTCCGTACAATGGGAGTTCACAATAGAATGTACCTGGGCATGTTGAAAAGCTTAGGTTATGGCTTTACAATAATCGTTTGTTTATTGTTTGTCCTGATGCCTATAAGCATGTATTTAAAATGGGTAAGTCCTTATTGATATAAAGTTGGTTGAGAAATGGATGTACTGATTAAATTAAAGCAATCACTCACCACTCACCATTCACAACTCACGATTAACATTACCAAACGAATTAAGGAACTATATGTTAGATGCAAAAATTCCTGCAGGGCCTTTAGAAAAAAAATGGGAAGATTATAAAGGCCACGTAAAGCTGGTAAACCCTGCGAATAAAAGAAATCTGGAAATAATTATAGTAGGTACAGGTTTGGCCGGCGCATCTGCTGCTGCGGCCCTGGGTGAGTTGGGGTATAAAGTAAAAGTATTCTGTTATCAGGATAGCCCACGTCGTGCACACTCTATTGCTGCACAAGGTGGTATCAATGCTGCTAAAAATTATCAGAATGACGGTGATTCAGTTTTCCGTTTATTCTACGATACTATAAAGGGTGGTGATTACCGTGCCAGAGAAGCGAACGTTCATCGTTTAGCTGATGTGAGCCGTAATATCATTGACCAATGTGTTGCTCAAGGTGTTCCTTTCGCCCGCGAATATGGTGGGTTATTGAGCAATCGTTCATTTGGCGGTACTCAGGTTCAACGTACATTTTATGCTGCTGGTCAAACGGGTCAGCAATTATTAATAGGTGCTTATCAGGCTTTAGAGCGCCAGGTTGCCTTAGGTAATGTGAAACAATACACCCGCCACGAAATGCTGGAAGTAGTTACAATTGATGGCAAGGCGCGTGGTATCATTGCCCGTAACCTCGTTACGGGTGAATTAGAGCGTCACTTCGGTCATGCTGTTTTATTATGTTCTGGTGGTTATGGTAACGTATTCTATCTATCTACCAATGCAATGGGGTGTAATGTAACAGCTATCTGGAAAGCCCATAGAAAAGGTGCCTTATTTGGAAATCCTTGTTTTACACAAATCCACCCAACTTGTATTCCAGTTACGGGTGATCACCAATCAAAGCTGACATTAATGTCAGAATCGCTAAGAAATGATGGTCGTATATGGGTTCCCAAGAAACAAAATGACGACAGAAAGCCAAGTGATATTCCGGAAGAAGAAAGAGATTATTATTTAGAGAGAAGATATCCGGCCTTTGGTAACCTTGTTCCCCGCGACGTAGCTTCTCGGGCTGCTAAAGAGCGTTGTGATGCTGGTTATGGCGTAGGAACGTCTAAGCAAGCTGTATATCTGGATTATGCAGCTGCTATTGAGCGTTATGGTAAGATCGAAGCCAACAAACGTAATTTAGGTAACGTAGATCAGTCTACTATTATAGCGTTAGGTAAGGAAGTAGTAAAAGAGAAATACGGTAACCTTTTCGATATGTACGAAAAGATTACTGGTGAGAATCCCTATGAGATACCGATGCGTATTTACCCGGCGGTACACTATACCATGGGTGGTCTGTGGGTGGATTATGAATTAATGACTACAATTCCAGGTCTTTATGCTTTAGGCGAGTGTAACTTTTCTGACCATGGTGCCAACCGTTTAGGTGCTTCCGCTTTAATGCAAGGATTAGCTGATGGTTACTTTGTTATTCCATATACTATTGGTAATTATTTAGCCGATGAAATTCGTGTTAAATCAATGTCTACTGATCATCCGGCTTTTGAAGAAGCAGAGAAAAATGTACGCGAACGTACAGAAAAGTTGATGAGCATACAAGGTAAACAAAGCGTAGAAAGTATGCACAAGCGTTTAGGTAAGATCATGTGGGATAAATGCGGTATGGCTCGTAATGCACAAGGATTAAGGGAAGCCATTGAAGAAATTCAACAATTGAAAAAGGAGTTCTGGAGTGATATCCGGATACCTGGTAAAATAAATGACTTCAACCCAGAATTAGATAAAGCGGGTCGTGTAGCAGACTTTATTGAACTGGGCGAATTAATGTGTAAAGATGCCTTACATCGGGAAGAAAGCTGTGGAGGTCACTTTCGAGAGGAGCATCAGACTGAGGAAGGAGAAGCACTCCGTCATGATGATGAGTTCATGTATGTAGCGGCCTGGCAAATGGTAGGGGAACATGAATGGCAGCTGCATAAAGAGGATCTGGTTTATGATGTGGTGAAACCTTCTCAACGTTCTTATAAATAATTCTTTTACAACAATAGTTTTATCCGTATGGAACACTATACAATGAATTTAACCTTAAAGGTTTGGCGCCAGGAAAATAGTAAAAGTGAAGGCCGCTTTGAAACTTATGAAGTAAGTGATATTTCTTCTGAAATGTCATTTTTGGAAATGGTCGATGTTCTGAACGAACGTCTGGTTGTTGAAGGCGGAAGCCCTATTGCTTTTGACCACGATTGCCGGGAAGGTATATGCGGTCAGTGTTCTATGCATATAAACGGCCGTCCGCATGGTCCTTGGCATGCTACCACTACCTGCCAGTTACATATGAGAGCCTTTAAAAATGGCGATACAATAGTTATTGAGCCATGGAGAGCTAAAGGCTTCCCAGTTATTAAAGATTTAGTAGTTGACCGTTCTGCTTTCGATCGTATCGTTCAGGCTGGAGGTTTTATTTCTGTAAATACCGGAAATGCTGTTGATGGTAATGCATTGCCTATCGAAAAAGATAAAGCGGATGCATCCTTTGCTGCTGCATCCTGTATCGCTTGTGGCGCTTGTGTAGCCGCTTGTAAGAATGCTTCGGCTTCTTTATTTACTGCTGCTAAAATTGCACATTTAGGTTTACTGCCTCAGGGTGCACCTGAGCGTAAGAATCGCGTATTAAGCATGGTAGCGCAGATGGATAAAGAACAATTCGGTTCATGCACTTTTACTGGAGCCTGTGAGGCGGTTTGTCCAAAAGAAATATCAATTACAAATATTTCCAGGATGCATAAAGAGTATCTGTTTGCCGGATTATCAACAGAAAAGAACTAATGCTAGTCATAATATATAACCAAAAGCCCCATAAGGGGCTTTTTTTATTGCACTCCTCCAGCCTTCTTTAACATTTTAGGTATATTTAAAAGAGTAAAAAGAAGCAACTTTACTCTGCTGTAAACCTTTATCTTGAACCTTTTGCACCGTATACTAATCTGCTCATTTTTAATACTGAGTGCCTATATTTCTTCGGCACAGCAGCCAGTGCAAAAAACTACAAATCTTAGAGTAAAAACAGTCGCTACCACAAAGGACAGCATTCAACTGGATTCAGTTAGCATCGTGCCCAATACTTTATTTATCAATGCTGTTAGTGATACAGCATATTTAATTGATTACGTAAAAGCAACTTTGTATTGGAAGATCAGGCCAGTTGAGGATAGTGTTATTATAACGTATCGTGCATTCCCTTTTAGATTTAATACAATAGCGCAACGCTTAAATTATGATAGTATAGCAAAATATACATACATAGCACCCTTTGAATTTAACAATGGAAGTGGCAATGAACAAACCGCCTTATTCAACTTTGGTAAGCTGGATTATAATGGGTCTTTCGGCCGCGGTATATCCTTTGGTAATAACCAGGATGCTGTAGTAACCTCCAACTTCCAATTACAGCTGAACGGAATGCTGGGGGATAGTATAGAAATTGCCGCCGCTATAACAGATAATAATATCCCTATACAACCTGATGGTACTACACAACAGTTGAATGAGTTTGACCAGATCTTTCTCCAGTTCAAAAAGAATAATTGGCAATTAAACTTAGGTGATATTGATATCCGGCAGAATGGATTGTATTTCCTGAATTTTTATAAGCGATTAGAAGGTGTTGCTTTTCAAACAAAAAGCACTATTTCGCCAACCATAAAAACAACAACCTTAGTAAGCGGTTCTATTGCCAAGGGAAGGTTTAATCGAAACAGCTTTCAGGGCTTGGAAGGTAATCAGGGGCCTTATCGTTTAACCGGTGCTAATAACGAGTTCTTTTTTATTGTGCTACCAAACACAGAAAGGATTTTCATTGATGGTGAATTATTGCAACGTGGAGAAGATCAGGATTATGTGATCAATTATAATACTGCCGAAGTTACATTCACGCCAAGACGAATGATCACGAAGGACTCTCGTATTCAGATTGAATTTGAATATGCAGATCGTAATTATCTCAACTCAAACTTATATGCTTTCCAAACAGCGGATATCGGTAAGAAGTTGAAAATAAAAGTCGGTGCTTTTCAAAATAGTGATGCCCGTAATTCACAGATTAATCAAACGCTCAACGATAAACAAAAAGAACTCCTTTTTAATATAGGTGACAATATTGATCAGGCATTGGATAGTGCCATTTCTATAGAAACCTTTTCTGCGGATAAGATCTTATATGAAAAAGTATTGGATAGAAATGGAGCGGACTCATTTTACCGGTATTCTATTGATTCTGTAACGGCCAGGTACTCTCTGAGTTTTACAGAGGTAGGACAAGGGTTAGGTGATTATGAGCCGGATTTTAATGTAAAGGCTAATGGAAAAGTGTTTGTATATGTTGGTGGTAATAATGGTCGCTATGCACCGCTTATTCGATTAGTTACACCCAAAAAACAACAATTGATCAGTTTGGCAACGGATTACCAGATAAATAAAAACAACAGTATCAAATCAGAATTGGCTATTAGTAACTATGATGCGAATACTTTCTCATCAAAAGGAAATGGTGATGATAAAGGCATAGCAGCGCGTGTACAATATACCAATACAGCAATGTTGAATAAAGCCAGCGAACTACTGCTTACTTCAAATATTGACTATGAGCATGTACAACAAAAGTTCAGACCCTTGGAACGCTTGCGGTATGTGGAGTTTAGCAGGGAGTGGGGCCTGCCTCAAACATTGAATAGTGTAGATGAAAATATCTTCAGAGCCAGTACAGGTGTGAAAAATAAGAATGGTCATTCAGCCAATTACCAATTCATGACCTATCAGCGAAGCGATGATTATAAGGGGTATCAAAATACAGTACAACATGCTTTAACAAATGGGGGTTGGACATTGAACAATCAATTAGCGCTTACAAACTTCTCAACTTCATCATATAAAGGTTACTTTTTTCGACCAGTAATGGATGTAAGCAAACTAATGAAACAATGGGCTTCCATGAGGTTAGGATTTCGATATACGTTGGAAAGAAATAAAATTGAGGATAGAATTTCTAAAGATATAGTCGCCAATAGTTTTTCCTTCGATACCTATACTGCTTACATTAAATCAGATGAAACAAAAAAGAACAAGTATGGTCTAAGCTTTTTCACCAGAGCAGATGAATACCCATATGAAAAGAGTTTGGTTAAAGGAGATAGAAGTTACAATGTAAACTTACAAGCAGAATTACTGAAAAGCGAGAAACACCAATTTGTTTTCAATACAACCTTCCGTCAGTTAAATGTCTTCAATAGTTCCGTCACCCAGCAGAAAGAAGATCGCACCATTCTAGGCCGGGCTGAATACAGGATAAATGAAGGGAAAGGATTTATAACAGGTAATGTTTTATATGATTTGGGTACTGGACAAGAACAAAAGCGTGATTTTGCTTATCTGGAAGTTCTGGCTGGACAGGGCCAATTTACCTGGATCGACTATGATAGTAATGGAGTACAGACATTGAATGAATTTGAGATAGCAGCCTTTCAGGATCAGGCTAAATTTGTAAGGATATTCATCCCAACCAATGAGTTTACAAAAGCAGCTTACACCACGCTCAATTACAGTTTTAATATTAATCCGAAGCAGTTGTTAGGGAGTACCAAAACAAAGCTGGCTGATTTCTTATCACGCTTCAATCTGCAGACAACGATGCAAAAAACAAAGCGTTCAATTGCTAAAGGAGATTTTGAATTCAATCCATTTGGGGGAAATATCCAAGACAGTAACCTGCTAACATTCAATACGGCATTTAATAACACCTTATCTTTTAATCGTTTTTCCAGTAAATGGGGAGCCGATTTCAGCAACCTGCAAAATAGCGGGAAAGCACTTCTTACCTATGGCTATGAAAGCCGTAAGCTTAATGACTGGCTTTTAAAACTTCGTTGGATTATAAGCCCGTCCTTCAACATGAACGTATTGACGAAAAAGGGATTTAATGCACTTTACACACCTAATTTTGATAATCGCAATTATGAATTGGATATCACTAGTATAGAACCTCAACTGGTTTTTATGAACAGAACCATATTCAGGTTACAGGGCAGTTATAAATTAGATCAAAAAAGGAATGCAGAACAATATGGAGGTGAAAGCTCCCTCTCCAATGTTATTAACTTGGAAACAAAGTATAATGTGTTACAGAACAGTTCTATAATTGGGCGTCTAACCTACAATAATATCGATTACAATTCTATCGATGGTAAAGCTAACACTGCAGTTAGTTATATCATGTTGGATGGCTTATTGCCTGGTAGCAACTACCTATGGTCAATAGACTTTACAAAACGGCTTTTTAATAATGTAGAACTCAACCTTCAATACGAAGGTCGCAAGCCTGCTGAAACTCGCACTATACATGTGGGTAGGGCAGCAGTTAGAGCCTTATTCTAAGCAGGCAACATCCTTTCAAACCTGTCCTAATTAGCTATTAATTCCATCAATACTAGGTAGTAAATAGTACGGTGTCCCGTATATGTCCCGTATGTGTTCCATGGGTCACCCGTACTTGACTCGTATTATAGTATAGATAGTCAGTAAAGAATTGTAAATACGGAGGAGAATAGAAAGAAAAGAAATTCGGAATACTAAAAAGAATTTAGGCACTTCAAATATAAACAAAAACGAAAAAAGACTGTTTTAAAAAACAGCCTTTTTCATTTAACTAGTACTTAAATTTCCTATTAATCATTTTAATCATGGCTTTAAATCATAGTTCTATACATTAAATCTGAAATGCATAATATCTCCATCTTTCACAATATATTCCTTACCCTCTATTCTTAACTTACCTACTTCTCGGCAGGCAGCCTCAGAACCATATTGCACAAAGTCATTATAGGCAATTACTTCCGCTTTAATGAAACCTTTCTCAAAATCCGTGTGAATAACAGAAGCTGCCTGTGGCGCTCTCCATCCCTCATGTATCGTCCAGGCACGTACTTCCTGTACACCTGCAGTAAAGTAGGTTTGCAACTGTAAAAGCTCGTATGTAGAACGGATTAAACGGTTTAATGCCGGCTCTTTCATGTTATATTCTTCCATGAACAATTGCTGGTCTTCAGGATTTTCCATTTCAGCGATCTGTGCTTCAATGGAGTTATTCATAACTATCACCTGTGCATCTTCATGTTTTACTGCTTCCTTCAATAGTTCAGAATACTTATTTCCGGTATGCATGGAGGGCTCATCAACATTGGCAACATAAAGCACTGGTTTAGTTGTCAATAAAAAAAGATCGGCTATGGCTGGCATTTCTTCTTTGGTTAATCCCAATTCCCGAATGTTCTTACCCTGATCTAAATGTGCTTTACAGCGTTGTAGAATTTCCAATTCTACTTTAGCTTTAGGATCAGTTTTGGCCATCTTCTCTGTACGGCTCATCTTCTTTTCTACACTTTCAAGATCCTTTAACTGTAATTCAGTCTCAATGATCTCTTTATCACTTACAGGGTTAATGGCACCTTCATCACGTAAGATGTTTTCATCTTCAAAACAACGGATCACATGAATAATGGCATCTACTTCCCTGATATTTCCAAGAAACTTGTTACCTAAGCCTTCACCTTTACTGGCGCCACGTACAAGGCCTGCTATATCTACGATCTCTATTTGAGTGGGTACTACACGATTGGGCTTTACCAGTTCTTCCAATTTGTATAAACGCTCATCTGGAACATCTACCAAGCCAACATTAGGGTCAATAGTACAGAAGCGGTAGTTGCTGGCTTGCGCTTTTGCACTTTTGCTTACTGCGTTAAATAAGGTTGATTTTCCTACGTTGGGCAATCCCACGATTCCAGCTTGTAAGGCCATTCTCTATCTGATTTTGTATTTTAATTTATTATGTAGTGAACGACAATACTACTATTAAGCTAATGTTGCGTCGCACACTTGTACAGCTAAAATTCTATTGAACAATAGGTTCGTGAAGAATTATTTTCTGCGGCGCAAAGATAGGTAATCGGCTTTGGTAATTATTTTACAATTCAACCCTTAACTTCAAAGCTTAATTGATTAAAGGCGATTTAGCGAAATATTAGGAAACTTACAAGCTAATAGTAAAAAACCAAGGCTTATTAGTAACGTTTCCCGATTCCCGTTTCACGTTTTCCTATCAATGTTTCTAATCAAAATGTAACTCAAGTATTCTATGGCGTTAAGCAGGATTTGGTCAGCATTTATAATTATAGCTATTGCAGTTGCCGCTTTTAAATGTTTTTCAGGCGATGATAAGATATTCAATCGTATGGTGGTGGGTAAGGCAGATGAACCG